>SNRY01000051.1_pt1 | contig 50888 bp, 48 predicted proteins | sample 4693421 | NCBI WGS metagenome assembly SNRY01 (sample SAMN11003215, study PRJNA524138) | termite gut metagenome | isolation source: Bacteroidetes bacterial symbionts from single cell of protist host amplifed... | host: Streblomastix strix ... | reverse complement strand
ACAAACGCCAGTCCTTGCCCTCTTTGTTATAGGATTGGATGATACGATAAATCCTGCTCTTACTTACACCTAAAAGAACGGATAGGTCTGCTGCGGGTTTGCCTACGTTGACGGCTACACTATAAATGATTTGCCAATCCTTAAAGGCACGGATTTCTTTTTGGGAATGTAATACTCCTAGCAATTCTTCTGTTTTCATATGAGGAAAGACCTTAAAGTACTTCATCGTTTTTTCAAACAAAGATAAAAATATTATTCAAACTATCTTGACAGCAATTTAGTATAAGATTCGCAAGTAGATTAGATAAGCGAAAAACTTACTTTTGTAAAAGAAATAAACGATAATCAAAAAGAAAAGAAATCAATGAGCTACCAGCCTCTTTATATCTTCAATCCCGACCATGATCTTGCTCTCGCCAACAATAGTACTAATTATATGCCCTCTGCATCGGTTCGCCGATTGTCCGAAGATTTGGCTTTATTACCAATATGGTATGCTTGTGATGAGAGTCTGATCTTAGCCCCTTCAATCTACAATTCTGCTTTTTTGAAAGAAGTTCAAATATTATTCCCTCAATTACCCAACTTACTGACTGATCCGGAGGTAGCCGTTACTGAAAATCTAACACCCATACCTTGGGGATGGAATCCGAGTGTTAATAAACGACTATCATCATTAGGAATATCTGTCGAAGTATTACCTGACCGAAGACAACTCATCGCTATTCGCAAAATGTCTCATCGTTCGTTAGCAGTAAAGTTATTGGCTGACTTACAATTTGATGAAAATTTCTGTGGAGAGTCTTTTTATTTAACCAATGCAAATGATGTACATCACTTTGTAGAAAGCCACAAAATCTGCCTGCTGAAAGCTCCACTATCCGGTAGCGGAAAAGGGCTGAATTGGTGCAAAGGCATATATACACCACATATCAGTCATTGGAGTGAACACGTGATAAAACAACAAGAAGGAATCATCGCCGAACCCATATATGATAAGGTGGAAGACTTTGCCATGCAATTTTATGCAGATACTGACAAAGGCGTTACCTTCGCAGGATACTCTCTTTTTAATACAAATACAAGTGGTGCTTATAAAAGTAATTTTCTGTTACCGGACAAGGCGATTGAACAAAAATTAAGTACTTACATCCCGCTCTCCTCTTTGCATAAATTGCGTTTTCAATTGGAAAAGATATTATTCTCACAATTGAACGGCATTTATACCGGATATTTGGGAGTGGATATGATGATTTGTCGCTTTACCGATGCTCCTGAATATCGCATTCACCCTTGTGTAGAAATAAATTTACGTATGAATATGGGTATGACTGCCCGTTTGTTTTATAACCGGTATATACGAACAGGAGCAAAGGGCATGTTCCAAATAAGCTACTTTCTTTCTCCCACTCAATTGATGGAGAAACATCTCTATCTATCAAAAAAATATCCCCTCCAGATGGTTGAAGGTAAAATTATTGCAGGTTATCTTTCTCTCGTACCTGTTACTCCGAAATCTCAATATTCGGCTTCGGTATCTTTAATAATATAATTCTGGTTGACGGTTATAACATTGTAAAAAGGACGGAAATATTCTCTTCATTTGATGCGCCTCTACCTTTGTATATTTCCCCTCTCTATTACAGTATTTATCCCTGTTTTCGGTGAATAAATTTCGGATATTCCTCTGTTCAACAAATTATTAATAATAGATATTTGAGCATTGTTACCACCTTCCAGATTCACAAAATAATTAGATCTACCCTTCAGCAACGATTCTTTGATGATAATATCTCGACTATTTTTTAGCCAAATACTAGCATTCGTTTTTTCGTTACTTTGAAGTTGCATATTATTAAATACACCTCCTTTTACATCATCAAAATAGAGAGCCGGACGGACATCTTCGGTAGTGGTAGCAAACTGCACTCCGCTGAAAGTTATATTAGTTGCATGTCTGATATAAAATCCATAAGCAGGCAAAGTACCAAACATCGTTGCTTCAGGATATTCTGTAGGTTTTTCTTCAATAATCTTACTAATATCTTCTATTGTTCCACCACCGACCTGCTCATATATAACATTACTTAAACAAATATCATTAACCGGATATCCGGGTAATCCGGTTATTGAGCAACCTGTTTTACCTGCGTTTTTGATACGTACATTACTAATAGTAACAGCGCTAATATGACCAACCCTGTTAATCACAACTCCTTCTTGATAGGTACGCGCTCTGTTTGCCAAACGAATAAAAAATGGTGATTCCGTTCCGTCAATTACAATGTTCGAAATGGTTATCCCTTCCATAATTCCTCCATCAACAATTTCCAAAGAAATAGCCGAACTCCCTCTTTCACGACCGAAAAAAGGTGGAGCTGATATTTCCGACGGTTTAACCACACAATTGGAAATATTGATGTTTTTAAATCCTCCATTCGTTTCTGTTCCTAACTTTATGGCATTACAACGGCTACTGATCACACAGTTAGTAATCGTAATATTTTCACAAGGTTTGGGTGAAGTGCTTTTTAATGTAATACCGTCGTCGTCCGAATCGGCTATAAAATCAGAGACTGTTACGTTACGGCAACCATCAATGTCAAGAGCATCATTGTTGTAATTGTTACGATTAAATATGCGTACCCCTGTGATTTGCAGATTTTCACAAGCAAGATAATGTTGCATCCAACAACCGGAATTCTTCAGCGTTACGTCTTTTACCACCACGTTGTTACACGTAATAAAGCGCAAAAGATGTGGACGAGTGATACCCTCGTCATTCCAAGTTAACTTCTTAAAGATGCTCCCCTGTCCGTCAATAATTCCTTGACCGGTGATTGAAAGATTTTCGGCATTTTCAGCATATATCAATTGAATCGTTGCTTCTTGTGTACGTAAGGAAATGTAATCGGGTTTCAATTTTATGTAATCGTTTAAATCTTTGCTACCCAGAAGTACAGCTCCGTTTTCAAGATGAAAGTCCACATTGTTTTTCAAAACAATAGATCCTGTTTTGTAATACCCGGCAGGAATAACAACTTGTCCACCACCATCTGCCGTGCAAGCATCTATTGCTTTTTGTATTGCTTGCGTACTTAAAACGGTAGAATCCGCTATAGCTCCGAAATCATTAATATGATATTGTTTTGCGAAAAGAGGAGAAAACAACAAAAATCCAATTGCAAAAATTGCAAATGTAACAGCTGGTTTGATTTTCATATTTATCTGAACTTATAATTTACTTCAATTTTGCCGGGAAAATTACTTCTCGAGGACCATCGTGTTCATACTGATACCAATCAAATTTTGCGATACCTCCGTTTTCTTTCTCATTATAACTGAATAATCCTATTTTAGGACCTTTCCAATGACCATTGTTGACAATAAACTTTCCACCAAAAGGTTTGTACGTCTTATTATCCGTACTATAATAAAATTGATTGTTCCCTTCTTCCGACGTAACAGTAACCTGCAAGTATATTTTAGCAAAGTTTCCGGCTAATGTTGATACTTCACTATTGATGTCTGAAAATAAAGAAAGTTTTCCATTCTCTTTCACAATTCCAATCAAGTTGTATTCTCTTCCCATAACACAGAGTCCGGCTTTCTGACCTTCTTTCATTTCGTTCGTCAACAAAAGGGTTGTAGCCTTGCCTTGCTTACCCACTACCTTCTGGGTCAAAGTGTTCTTTGCTTTAAGAAAAGATATTGAAAGCAAAGCTGTTAGACTCAAATACCCCGGATTCTTTTTCAATGTCCATGCACTGTGTTGCGGATTATGATTCCATGACCACTGGAATCCGAGTTGATTACTGTCAAAATTGTCTGAGGTTTGAGGAGCTTGCACCGGATATGCTTTACCGACATTCGGCTTTTTCCAAACAGATACGGGTTCGCCTATTCCATTCATATCCATATCAACACCGATAACAGGCCATTTGTCTTTCCAACTCATGGGTTGCAGATGGCACACCCGCCCAATGTTATCAACACTTTGGAAGTGCATAAACCACCATTGCCCATCTGGAGTATCAATCCATGCTCCTTGATGAGGACCATTGGTATCGGTAACTCCTCTTTCAAGCACTACCTTTTTTTCATACGGTCCGTAAATAGTTTTAGAACGTAATATTGTCTGCCAACCTACAGGTACACCCCCTTCGGGAATGCTTATATAATAGTATCCGTTTTGTTTATATATTTTAGTACCTTCGGCTACAGGTCCTGTATATACAATCAAACCATCATCCAATAGTTGTTTTCCGTCTGCGCTAAGTTTGTGTAAGTATATGGGTCCTGCACCCAATTGACTTCGTCCCAGATAGCCTTGCCCGTCTTCATCCCAAAACGGACAGGGATCTTCCCAACCGGCAATGTTTACAACTTGAGTCAGAGGTTCCCAAGGTCCTTCCGGGCGTTCTGCCGTAGTCATAAAAAGCCCTTCTTTAGGAGAGCAAAAATATATCCAATATTTATTATCGTGGTATCGTATTGACGGTGCCCAACTACCTCCGGCATAACAATCATTCGTGTCATAACCCGGCGCAAATTTAAATTCATCGTAAACACGGGCTATTATTGTCCAATTAACCAAATCTCTTGAATAGAGAACAGGCATGCCCATAAAATGAAATTCCGAACAAACCATGTAATAGTCATCTCCGACACGAATAGCATCGGGATCGGAATAATCCGCATTCAGAATAGGATTTATATACGTTCCGTTTCCTTGGTCTCCCCATATTCCCGGCAAATAATTAGTTATGTTTTGAGCTAAACAACTACTTACTGCAAATAGTAAAAATACGTATTTGATTATTTGTGATCTTCTCAACATATTAAAAAGAAAAACTTTCTCCTTAAAATTGTTCATAACAATAGATTTAATGATATAACTAAAAATAAACAAATAGAATTGCAAATTCTATAACTTAAAGATACGGTTTTATTTTTATTTTTATTTTTTCATAAAATATACAAAAAATATATGCTAATGTAAGTAACTATCTGAATTTTAAGAAATTATCTGTTTCATTCTTGTAACTGATACAAAAAAATTCACTCACAACCCATTACCGACAACCGGATTCGGGTGTCGGACTCATATTTGAAAAAACAGACAATCTTATCCGTTTTTTCGCCTAACATTTCCCCTAAAATACGAAAACACAATTCCTACGCTGCAAATCATTGCAAATACGCCGAAAGAAATGGAAATCGTTTTTACAAACACATCGTTTGGAATATCAACAACTTGCGACGAAGCGAAAAATATTGAAAATAAAAGCGTTGCAATAGTCATACTTACCATCTGGCCCAAAACCCGCATAGTTTCTGTAATGCTTGATGCAAGTCCATATATATTTTTTTCAACAGAACTCATAATGGTATTCATGTTCGGTGACGAAAACATCGCAAAGCCAAGACCAACCATTACCAATATTGCAATTATCATATAGATAGAAGTGGTTTCTGATAAAAATACAAACGAAAAAAGACCAAGCGTACACAGCGTCATTCCGGAAGTAGCCAAAAATCTCGGCTCAATTTTGTCGGACAATCGTCCCATGATAGGCGAAAATATTGCCATCACAAGCGGTTGTACCAAAAGGACAAATCCGGCTTCGCGTGGCGATAGATGTTTGATTTTTTGTAGATAAAGACTTAATAAAAAAACTATTGCAAACGTTGCACTATAATTTATCAATGCCGAAAGGGTTGAAAAAGTGAAAAGTTTGTTTTGGGTAAACAGTTTAACGTTCAATACCGGAAATGGAGACTTCTTTTCGATACGGAAAAAAAGCGCCATCAACGCAATACCTAATACTATTGACAGCCATCCAAACACGTGGGGAATAGTGGATGAACCATAAATTAACGCAATAAGCGATAAACCATAAACGTATGTTCCTTTGAATTTTAAGGGGGTAACGTTTTCGGCAAGTTTACCCTTCCCGAGAAACATAAATGCGGAAATAGTGATAGCTATTCCCAAAACGGATCCAATATAAAATATAGAACGCCAACCCAACAGTTCGGTCAGTATGCCGCCCAAAAAGGGTCCCAGCGCCAAGCCCGTGTATATAAATGAGATAGAAATGCCAAGCACCCTTCCACGCTGATCTGGGGGAAATATGGATACAAGTATTGCATTTCCTACGCTCATCGGCAAGGCGATTCCCAAGCCTTGAATAAATCGGGAAACAATTAGAAACCAACCGTATGGTGCTAATGCGCAAAGCACTGTCCCTGCTGAAAATACAGCAATTCCATATTTAAATACCTTTTGTTTGTCGTGCATATCAGCCCATCTGCCTACGGGAAGCATCAATAAAGCTGTTGCGAGCAAATAAGCAGTTATTATCCAACTCAATGTTACAGCATTTAGTTCAAATTGTTTACCTATCACCGGTAAAGCAATATTAATGGACGAAACGAGAAAAGTACCTAAAAAAAAGACGGTTGAAATAGTAAAAAGAGATGCCTTTTGTGATTTATTCCAAGTCATTTTATATTAATTTGATTACAAAGAAAAGCAAAGTGTTTATATACAGGATATATTATTTCACTTATATCTAACTCACGTTAATTTATATTTTTACTGACACTATTTAGTTTACAGTCTCGTCTCCGTAAACTTCAAAGGAGCACATATTAAAAAGAGAGTATCTAAAATCTTCTCCATATTTTAGATACCCTCAAAAACACTTATTTCCTTTTTGCTTTTCCTCTTACTGTTTCTTTTTATTTACTTCTAATTATTTCTCCGTTCTCCTCTTTCCCTTTCTCTCCCGGTTCTTTCATTTCGTTGTCCGCTTTGATTTTTTGTGTAAGTAGCATACTGTTCTTCCGTCATAATCTTTTTCAATTGAACATTATATGCATCACGAGATTTTCCCATTTCTTCACGTTGTTTATCTCTATCACCTTGCATGATAGTACCCATTTTTTGCATCAAGGCAAGATTGGCCTCATATACTTGCGCTTTTTGTTCATCGGTCAATGAATAATCTTTTACCATACGTTCGGTCATGCGTTCGGCACGTGTTTTAGGATCAATATTTCTATCATTTCCTCCACGAGGAGCTTGTGCCATTGCCATATTACTGACTATAAAAAAAGCAATAACTAAATAAACGATTCTTTTCATGTCTTTTCCTTTTAAATGATTAAATTTTCGAGTTTAATAAATAAATTTCTTTCAGTTGCAACTCTTATATATGACTAAAAGAAAAGCAATAAGTTTAATCTCATATATTGTTTTTATCTTATTATTCTTTTGTAATAAAAGAAAATTTATTATTTTTGTTTTCAGTAAAATTAAAAACCATGAAAAGTGATCCTAAAGAATGTCTATATTGTCAAAACAATGAAACATTGCATAATTTAATGATTGAAATTACACAACTGTGCGTATCACGTGTATTTCTTTTTAAAGAACAAACCTATCACGGTCGTTGTGTTGTAGCATATAAAGATCATATAAATGACTTGTACGAATTGGGAGAAGAAGAACGCAATGCTTTTATGGCAGATATAACCCGTACCACTCGCGCTATGAACAAGACATTCCATCCGGAAAAAATAAATTATGGCGCTTATTCCGATAAACTTTCACATTTGCATTTCCATTTAGTTCCAAAGTATACCAATGGTCCGGACTATGGCAGTGTGTTCCTGATGAATCCGGGAAAGGTTTATCTATCGGATGAAAAATATCAGGAATTAATTAATGCAATAAAGGCAAATTTGTAAATTTTGGATACAAAGAAAAAGTGGTAAATAGGCGGGATTACATTCGCCTATTTACCACTTTTTTAGTTATTTTCCGGACGCAATTTACGCACTACAGCCCCTGTTTGCCACATCTCACTTTCACGGAGGGCTTTCAATTCAGCATCTAATTTTTCGCGATAATCGGACTTGGAATTAGAATCAATGGAGCGTTGTGCTTCATTACCTTCTTTTACTTCATTATAAAGTTTTTCGAATACTGGCTTAGTAGCATCATGGAATGGTTTCATCCAATCAAGTGCACCCCGCTGGGCAGTTGTTGAACAGTTGGCATACATCCAATCCATACCATTCTTAGCAAAAAGTGGCATCAACGATTGGGTTAACTCTTCCACCGTTTCATTAAATGCTTCGGAGGGAGAATGTCCATTTTCACGCAGCACTTCATATTGAGCCAACAAAAGCCCTTGAATTGCTCCCATCAATGTTCCACGTTCACCTGTAAGATCAGAATATACTTCACGCTTAAAAGTGGTTTCAAACAGATAACCCGAACCTACACCAATACCCAAAGCTATGACACGATTCCATGCATTACTTGTAGCATCTTGAAAAATGGCATACGAAGAATTTAAACCGCGACCTTCCAGGAACATCGTACGCAATGAGGTCCCCGAACCCTTAGGGGCAACGAGAATAACATCCACATCTGATGGAGGAACAATGCTTGTACGTTCTTTGTACGTGATGCCAAATCCGTGTGAAAAATAAAGAGCCTTACCGGCAGTTAAATGTTTTTTCACCGTAGGCCATACTGCTATCTGAGCAGCATCGGAAAGCAAATATTGAATAATTGTGCCGCGTTGACAAGCTTCTTCTATTTCAAACAAAGTTTCACCGGGAACCCAACCATCGGCAACAGCTTTCTCCCAAGTTTTGCCACCTCTACGTTGCCCTACGATAACGTTAAAGCCGTTGTCACGAAGATTTAGCGATTGTCCCGGACCTTGTACGCCATAACCTATCACAGCAATAGTCTCATTCTTCAGCACTTCACGTGCTTTTTCCAATGGAAATTCTTCGCGAGTTACTACAGTTTCTATAACTCCTCCAAAATTCATTTGTGCCATCTTTAGTTTAATTATTAATGGTAAATATTTAATTTCAAAATTAATCTTAACTCGGCAAACAGTCTAACCCTCTTTAACTTCTTCTCTTCTATACTTCTCTTCTCTTTCAGCCAAATAATCACTCAATTTTTCTTCAGGACTTTTAGTAATAGCAATACGTCCGGAACGAACAAACTGTAATATTTTAATTTGTTCCAAATTTTCATAAAGAGATTGTGTTTCTTCTGTTGTTCCGGATTTTTGAATTACCGTATATGTAGAATTTATCTCAATGATACGAGCATTATGTCTGCTGATAATTGTTTCCACTTGCTTGCTGTCCAGCAATTCTTGCGTAGGGATTTTGTAGAGAGCTATTTCTCGATAAAACACTTCGTTATCAGTATAATAATTTGCTTGCAACACATCAATACGTTTCTCTATTTGTTTGGTTATTTTCTGAATCGTATCTTCATCTGTGCACGTAGTAATAGTATATTTATGAATCCCTTTGATAGAAGAAGCCGAAACGTTCAAACTCTCAATATTAAGTTGTCGTCGAGTAAAGATAGTTGTTATTTGATTTAATATTCCGGCGATATTTTCCGAATAAACATTTATAGTATAAAGCATAATTCTATTTGCGATTAATTCTCTTTTCTCTATATAATAACATATTATCTACTGTTTCACCGGCAGGGGTCATCGGATATACCATACCTTTTTCCACTACCCCCACTTCAAGCAAATAAGAACCATTAGTTGATAACATCTCATGAATCGCTTCCGGCAATTTCTCACGAAGATAAACGCTACGTCCTTTAATACTATAAGCAGAAGCTATTTTTACATAATCGGGATTAGTCATAGAGGTAGAAGAGTATCTTTCGTTAAAGAAAAGTTCCTGCCATTGACGTACCATACCCAGGTAATTATTGTTCAGAAGGATAATTTTCACGCTGATACCGGATTCCATAATAGTACCGAGTTCTTGTATTGTCATTTGTAATCCACCGTCTCCACAAAACAAACAGATAGTTCTATCGGGTGCACCGAACGCTGCACCGATAGCGGCAGGAAGTCCAAAACCCATTGTCCCCAATCCGCCGGATGAAACAACGCTTCGCCGTTTAGTAAAACGAAAATAACGGGCAGCCATCATCTGATTCTGTCCGACATCGGTTACAAGAACTGCCTCATTCTTTGTAGCATCCGATACGGTACGTACTACTTCTCCCATTGTAATAGGACCTTCCATTGGATGAAGCTCTGGATTGATAACAGATATGAATTCCTCTTCTTCACTCTTTTTAAAACTTTCTTTCCACTCAGTATGAAAATTCTTATTCAGCTTTCGGGTAACAGCAGCTAATGTTTCTTTACAATTACCGATCACAGCTAAATTCACTTTTACATTCTTATTTATTTCCGCCGGATCAATATCAAAATGAATCACCTTTGCCTGTTTGGCATAAGTCTTTAAACTTCCCGTCACACGGTCATCAAAACGCATACCAATAGCAATCAGTACATCACACTCATTTGTTTTGACGTTCACAGCCAGATTACCATGCATCCCCAACATTCCCTTATTCAAAGGATAATCGGACGTCAGAGCCGAAAGCCCTAGCAAGGTACATCCGGCAGGAATATCTGCTTTTTCGAGAAATTCTCTCAACTCAACCTGAGCATTTCCCAACTCTACTCCTTGTCCTACTAAAGCAAAAGGCTTTTTGGATGTATTTATCAATTCGGAAGCTTGCCGGATGACTTCTTCATCCGGTTCGGGAGCAGGCACATAACTACGAATATAATTTACTTTATGAGGAACATATTCCACCTTCTCAACCTGTACATTCTTTGCAAAATCAAGTACTACCGGACCCGGTCGCCCACTACGGGCTATATAAAAAGCACGAGATATTGCCCAAGCAATATCTTCCGCACGTCGTATCTGGTAACTCCATTTTGTGATAGGCTGCGTAACACTAACCAAATCAATTTCCTGGAAAGCATCCGTACCTAAGAGTCTGGTTTCTACTTGTCCTGCAATTACTACTACCGGCGTACTATCAAGCATTGCATCACCAATACCGGTAATCGTATTCGTGGCTCCCGGTCCACTGGTAACAAGGCATACCCCCACCTCTCCCGATACCCGTGCAAACCCCTGTGCTGCATGAACAGCTCCTTGTTCATGACGGACAAGCACGTGATGCAATTTATCTTTATAATTATACAAACAATCGTAAACAGGCATAATTTGTCCGCCTGGATAACCGAATATCGTCTTTATTCCTTCATGGATTAACGACTGTATTAATGCTTCCGAACCAGTAATCATTAATGTACTAATTAGTCAATAAGTAAGTAATATGATACCCTAAAAACTATATTAATCTCACTGCTCCTTTATCCGCTGAACTCACCATACTTGCATACGCCTTCAAACTTTTTGAAACATAACGTTCACGGGTAACCGGAGTTGTATGTCTTGCAGCAAGCTCATCATCTGTCAGTCTTACATTAATAGTTCTTTGAGGAATATTTATTTCGATGATATCGCCGTCTTGGAGCTTTCCGATATTACCACCGGCAGCCGCTTCGGGAGAAATATGTCCGATACTTAATCCGGAAGTTCCACCACTAAACCGTCCGTCAGTGATCAATGCACATTCTTTTCCTAAATGTCGCGACTTGATATAAGAAGTAGGATACAACATTTCTTGCATACCCGGCCCTCCTTTCGGTCCCTCATGTGTAATAACAACCACATCTCCGCTAACTACTTTGCCATTAAGGATACCTGTACAAGCCGTTTCTTGTGAATCAAACACCTTTGCGGTACCTGTAAAAATCAAAATACTTTCATCCACTCCGGCAGTTTTTACCACACAACCGTCTTGTGCAATATTTCCTTTTAATACAGCCAAACCTCCGTCTTTGGAATAAGCATGTGTCAAATCACGGATACAGCCTTTGGCACGGTTAGTATCTAATTCCTTGTAATATGTTTCTTGAGAACCAAGTTCTAAATTAAAAATACCTGCAGGACTGCTTCTGTATTTTTTAAGTATTTCCGTAGAAGTATTCGAATTGGTAATGGAATATTGCTCAATAACTTCGGACAAAGTCATTCCTTCTACACGCAACACGGAAGTATCCACAAGCCCACCTTTAGCAAGCTCGTCCATAATAGCAATTATCCCTCCTGCACGATTTACATCCTGCACATGATACTCCTGAGTATTAGGAGCAACTTTACAAAGACAAGGAGTCTTACGAGACAACCGGTCAATATCATCCATCGTAAAATCAACTCCCGCTTCCTGTGCAATAGCTAATAAGTGAAGAACAGTATTCGTAGAACCTCCCATAGCAATATCCAATGTCATCGCATTTAAAAAAGCTGCACGGGTAGCAATACTTCGCGGAAGAACACTTTCATCGCCATCTTCGTAATATTTACGAGCATTTTCCACTATCAGTTGAGCTGCCTTCTTAAACAGGCGACTACGATTAACATGCGTAGCAACAATTGTTCCGTTACCGGGTAGCGCTAATCCGATAGCTTCATTCAGGCAGTTCATAGAGTTAGCAGTAAACATACCGGAACAACAACCACATGTGGGACATGCATGTTCTTCTATCTGAGCTATTTCCTCATCACTTATACTTTCGTCTGCAGATTGAATCATTGCGTCAATTAAATCTAAGTATTTCCCATTAAACTCGCCGGCTTCCATCGGACCTCCCGAGACAAATACCGTAGGGATATTCAAGCGCATGGCAGCCATTAACATTCCCGGAGTTATCTTATCACAATTACTGATACAAATCATTGCATCGGCTTTATGAGCATTGACCATATACTCCACACTATCGGCAATGATATCTCTCGATGGTAGTGAATAAAGCATTCCGTCATGCCCCATAGCAATACCATCATCAATGGCAATTGTATTAAACTCTGCAGCAAAACATCCGGTTTTTTCTATTTCAGTTTTCACCTGTTGACCTATCTTGTGTAGATGCACATGCCCGGGAACAAATTGCGTAAAAGAATTTACTATTGCAATAATAGGCTTACCCAATTGCTCTTTCCTCATACCATTTGCTATCCATAAGGCACGAGCTCCTGCCATACGCCTGCCTTGCGTACTATGTGAACTACGTAATTGCTTTTTCATGTTTTTCCAAAATAAAAAGCCTTTTCCACAACTATCTGTGAAAAAGGCTCTAAATTAATACCTTAAATAAATACACACACAACCCTTTTCACGCTTTTGATGGAACCGCCACGACGCAACTCACATGCAAAACATATAGAAATAAGTTATCTGATGTATTTAATATTGTCATAATACTGTAATATCTTCTTTTATTTTTACAAAGGTAAATGCTTTTTTATGAATTCCAAACAAATCGAATAGAAAAACATACGCTTTATCTTAATCTGTCTGCCGCTCTCACCATTGCTTCATCACGTTTTATAGCTCGAATAGCGAGATAGTTCAATATGATAGCTATCATCGGAAAACAAAGTGCCCAAGATATTTGAAATGAACTTGTCTCCGGCTTGCCTTTTGCCATAAAATAAAAAGTTGCAATATCTATATAATATCCTATCAACAGTATATTATTGAATATTAGCATTTTGATCTGCAGTATCCGCCTTTTATAAAAGAATATAGTAGTAAAAGCTATAATGATACATATTAACAAGATAACGGCAAGTCCCCATGTGGGATGGAATCTATTTCCCATATCTCTTATACCTACAGCTTTGAATATATAAGTTACAACTTCATTCTCATTTAGAAAATAACCAAGCGGCAAACACATACTCGCTATCAACAATCCGGTAACTAACAACAAACATGCAGACTGAATACGCTGAATCATAAGACTTGTTCTATCTTTTCTTTTTCTTTTGAAGGATTTCTATAATATATATTTTCCCCCAAATATTCCTGTGTAGCTATCAATGTCGCCTTAGGCAATTTTTCGTAATAACGGGATATTTCTATTTGTTCTCTATTTTCGAAAACTTCTTCCAAATTATCATTATAAGAAGCAAACTCCTGCAATTTTTTAGCAAGTTCATTCTTCACCTCTATACTTATTTGATTAGCACGTTTACCTATAATAGCAACCGTCTCATACACATTACCCGTATTTGTACATAATTCCATCATGTCACGGGTAATAGTAGTTGTTGGAGAATTTATTTTTTTGTAATCCATAAATCGGTATAACTTAATTTGTAATTATAATCTCTTTATTTGCACCATGAAATATTCTATCAGCTTCTTTCAGATACTTACTTTCCGGAAACTCATTTTTAAAACCATAATATTCATCTATTGTCTCACGATAGCGTTCATCTTTTTTTTCATCCACACTATATATTGCCATTTCATACCGAGCACGAAGTATCAGGATAGACAAATCTTCACGCAAATTAGTGTAAGGATAATCCCTTAAAGCATTTTGCACAGTAATAACACACGATTGAAAATTATTTCCCATGTAATTACCCAAATCATAATATAACTTAGCAGAAATAAATTCTTTCAATACTAATTTGTTCTGCATAGCAAACACTAATTCATGGGCTTCCTCCTTTTTGAGACTTTGCGGATAATATTCCAAAAAGGTTTGCAATTCTTGAATTGCCTGATAGGTATTCGATTGATCAAGTCGGGCTTCAGGGGTATCCAAATAAAGTGATTTCCCTGAATGAAAACGTGCCAATTCGGTAAACGTCCCGTGTGGATAAGTGTTATAATAGGTAACAAATGATTGAGAAGCCGTCAAATAGTCTGCCATATTATAATAACTCATCCCTAACATGTAAAGAGATTCTTCCCCCTTATCTGTCCCTTTTAATATTGTAATCAGCTCATTGAGTAATGTAACCGACTTTTCATATTGTCCCTTGGCAAAATAGTTCTTTGCTGCCTCATATTTATATTCATAATCAGTACTTTTTAGCAACTTTGTATATTCTCCGCAGGAAGAAAAAAAGAAAACAACAATAAATAATGTTATTATTACAAAGACATTCTTTCCCATTTTACCTATAAAATAAATGATTGCGAAATTACTCATTCATATTAAATAAACCCAATTAATCAATATTTTTTATTGAGAATTAAATCCATTTTTATTTTACTGCTTTTACTCTATAAGAACAATTTGTCTTGCCCTTAAGAAATCCATTCAGTTTTCCTTTTATTATTTGTTTGCGAAGTGGTGAGATATAATCAATAAAAAACTTTCCTTCCAGATGATCAAACTCATGCTGCATAACACGTGCCAAATATCCTTCGACAATTTCATCATGTTCTACAAAGTTTTCATCTCTATATTTCACATGAATTTTGTTACTCCTTTTTACCGACTCGTGAATATCCGGTAAACTCAAGCAGCCCTCTTCCATATCAATCAAATCACCTTCTGTTGTATCTAAAATGTGGGCATTGATAAAAACTTTCCGAAAATCTTTATATTCAGGGTAATCTTTGGACAGTACACCTAAATCTATTACTACCACACGAATAGGCAATCCTATTTGGTTTCCGGCTAAACCCACTCCATCTGCATTCTTCAACGTATCGAACATATTGGCTATCAATTCTTGTAAGTTCGGATAGTCGAGAGTAATATCTTCGGCAACTTTTCGTAAAACAGGCTGACCATATAAATATACCGGTAAAATCATACTTAAATAATGTTACTTATAATAAAGAAGAACGTTTGCTTTCAAGATAAGTTTGGAGAATGATAGTTGCGCTTATTTCGTCAACTAATGCCTTGTTTTGTCGGGCTTTCTTTTTTAAGCCGGCTTCCCGCATTGTCCGTTGTGCCAATACAGAAGTAAAACGCTCGTCAACAAATTCAACAAGCATATTCGGCAACTGCTTTTCCAACGTATGAACAAAAGAAGTTACATATTTCATGTTTTCTGAAAACTCATAATTCATTTGTTTGGGTACACCGATGACAATACATTCCACATGTTCGGTTTTCATATAATCCAGAACAAAATTCAACAATTCATGACCGGATACAGTTGTCAATCCGTTTGCAATAATATGCATCGTATCACTGACGGCTATCCCCGTACGTTTTCTGCCATAATCTATTGCAAGTATCCGCCCCATAATTATTTCGATATGCAAAATTACAACTAATATCCCAACATAACAATTTTACACAGGCACATTTTACGAGGCTCTCCACATAACTTCTATTCAATTCAAGTAATATACGGTTTTTACAAACAAAAAATGCAATTCCTGCCAAAGAGAAATTGCAATCTTTACTTTGAATTATACCCTATTATAAACTCACATTTTGACTTCTAATCACAGTCATTGCAGAATGATAATTTTCTTCGGAAACCATTACCGTTACTACATTATTCGCAGATGAAGGGAGTATTGAGCCTAAATTACCGGTTTTCAACATAGAAGCAATACCGGTACTCTCTAATAATCCTTTTACCAATTCAGCTTCCCAAGAAAAACCGGAGAAGACTTCTATCATAGAAGTGTGTCTTTTCGTCTTCATAACTGTATCATTATCTAAAGGTTATATAATAATATAACAATTCGAGGTTGATAAATGTTTCGGAAATCCCTTCCAAATTTAAAGAACAACTCACATCATTCTAAAGTCATCTTATGTACATCAACTCCACTATTCAAGAAAATTGATGCCGATTCGCTAAACTTTTCTTCCGCTTCGGTAGTATAAAAAACACAATTTCCTCCTCTCGTACATTTTTCATTAATTTCCGGATGTCGATAAAGATAATCTTTGAGGCTGACTGCCACATATTCTCCTTGTGAAACAACTCTTATACCCTCAGGCACATATTGCATAATTTTATGTATTAACAAAGGATAATGGGTACACCCTAATATTATCGTATCAATTTGAGGATCCTTATGCAGCAGGTTATCAACATGCTTTTGAATAAAATAATCCGCTCCCTGGCTGTAAGTTTCGTTATTTTCAACTATAGAAACCCACATAGGACAAGCCTCACTAGTTACTTGAATATCCGGAAACAGTTTATATATCTCCAACGGATAAGATTCCGACTTTACAGTACCTACAGTAGCTAATACACCTATATGTTTGCTTCGAGTTATATTACCGATAGATTCCACTGTAGGACGTATCACACCCAGTACACGACGAGAAGGATCAATAGCCGGTAGATCATTTATTTGTATGCTCCTTAACGCCTTGGCTGAAGCCGTATTGCAAGCCAATACTATCAAATGGCATCCCATTTCAAACAGTTTGCTGACAGCTTGCAACGTAAATTCATAAACTATCTCAAAAGATCGTGCACCATAAGGACTACGGGCATTATCTCCCAAATAGATGTAGTCATATTCCGGCAATACCTCCCTTATCCTACTCAATATCGTCAGTCCGCCATAACCCGAATCAAATACCCCTATCGGTCCTGCTATTTGAGGCAATTCCTCTTTCGCCATTTTGGTTTCCTTGGGTTCACATCTCCACTATTCCTCCTGCAAGCGCCATCTACTATTTGATTCCTAATTCCGCCTTTACCAACGAAGTAACATCTATACTCTGATGTGTATTAACATAAGGAATAGCTGTTCTATTCAAATCAAAAATATAAATCAATCCGTGAGCAGCCCCCACAGCACTAATGGCGTTGTCCAACTTTTGATAAATAGGCGTCATCAATTCTTGTTGTTTTTGTGACATACCTTGCTGTGCATCTTGTTGGTATTGCTCGCTTCTTTGCAAAATGTCTTGAAGTTCTTTTTGCCTTCTATCCGAGATATTTTGCGGAAGAGAGTCTTTCACGTCCAAAAAATCCTGATATTTTTTCTGAAATTCATCATTAATTTTTTGAATCTCATTAGTATATTGCTTATCCAATGCTTGCAATTCATTTTGTGCTTTTGTTAATTCCGGCATCAACGCAATAATTTCTTGAGAGGATACGTGACCAAATTTAAGTATTTGTGCAAATACACCCATCGGTAAAACAAGCATAATTGCAAATGCAATCTTTCTAATCATAATTCTATTTATTTAATAAGTTATATTCAATAATACAAATATAAGCATTAAGATTAATTTGAATAGCCTAATTTCATTAAAACTTCATTACTAATGTCAATGCGTGGCGAAGCAAAGATGATACTATTGGCTGATGCCCTATCCACCACTACAGAGTATCCCCCCGATTCAGACAGTTCCTTTATTGCATCATAAATTTCATCTTGAATGGGCTTCATCAAACTTTCCCTTTTGTTTACGAGTTCACCTTCCGGACCGAAATATTTACGCCGCACTTCTGCTGCGGACTTTTCCATAGCTACAATTTCTTCTTCCTTCGTTGTTCTTTGTGCTTCAGACAAAGACGTTGCCTTCGACTGATAATCCTTATATAATGTCTGAGCCTGTTGTACCAGCACTTCTACTTCTCTTTGCCAACCTTGAGACATTTGATCGAGTTGCTGGTTGGCACGTTCATAAGCAGGGATTTTTTCCAATATATATTCCATATCTATCAATGCAAACTTTTGAGCGTTAGCCATAAAGGCAATAAAAGTAAAAACAGTGCATAATACAGACTTTTTCATACTACATTGATTTTAATAAATTAAAATTCTTGTCCTAAAATAAAATGAAATTGACTACCGCTTGCAGAAGCCGAACCATATATTTTATCAAATCCATAAGCCCAATCAATACCCATCATACCTATCATTGGCAAAAAGATACGTACACCTACACCGGCAGAACGCTTCAAATCAAAGGGATTGAATTTTGTAATATCGTTCCAAGCATTACCGGCTTCAACAAAGGTTAAAGCATAAATACTTGTAGAGGGTTCTAACATTAACGGATACCTCAATTCCATTCCCAAACGGGCATAAGCATATCCCTCTTGTCCACGATAGGCTGTTAGCGAACTGTTTTCATATCCACGAAGCGCAATACTTTCGGTGGCATAACTTGAATAACCTGTCATTCCGTCACCACCAACATCAAACGTTTCAAAAGGAGATTTCTTATATTTGTTGTAGTACCCTAACAAACCGAATTCTACACGAGACATCAATACAAAACATCTTTTTATTCCCGTTGTTAATGCTGTGTATGTTTTTGATTTGAATTTCCACTTATGAAACTCAATCCATTGATGCAATCTGTTCAAATTCTCTTGTGTAATAGACCCGTCTGCTTCATAATAGCCTTTATAATTTATCCCATCAAACTGAGAATAAGGAGGGGTAATTTGCAATGACAAGGAAAATTCAGAGCCTTGACGTGGAAAGATCGGATTGTCTATAGAACTACGCGACAAAGCTAAATGTAAACTGACATTGTTACTGCTTCCGTTTGTTACCGGAAAGTATTTCCAATCATGTAAAATATATCGTTGGTAAGAAAGCTCCGTTGAGAATGTAAAATAGTCGTCAGGCCATTTCAAACGTTTACCCCAACCTATTGAAAATCCAAACATTTTTACGGACTGGTTGGGATCATAATAATTTTCATAACTGTCGTATCCGTAATTATACGCACCGGCACCAGCATAACCGCTATACATGCTGTTATAATAGTTATTCATATAACTGGAGTTGTAATAGCGATCACTAATATCCGTCTGCAAAGAATAGAAAGCAGAAACAGAAAATGAATTAGGACGTTTACCTCCAAACCAAGGGTCGAAAAACGAGATACTGTAAGATTGGTAATAATCTGCATTGGTTTGCCCGCTGAGAGTAAGTGTTTGTCCGTCACCTTGCGGCAGTATTCCTCTGTAGTTTTTGCCCGGATGCAACAAATTAGTTAATGAGAAGTTGGTAAATTTCAAACTCAATTTACCGATAACCCCTGTTTGCCCCCAACCGGCAGAAAACTCTACTTGGTCATTGGCTTTAGACGTTAAATCATAACTTATATCCACCGTTCCGCTTGTAGGATCCGGTTGAATATCGGGCTGGATGTTTTCAGGGTCAAAATGCCCCATTTGTTGTATTTCACGCATGGAACGCATCAACTCTTCTTTACTGAAAAGATCTCCCGGACGAGTACGAAGTTCACGACGTACCACATTTTCATATACCCTGTCGTTGCCGTTGATTTTAACCCTGTTGATAGTTGCTTGTTGCCCTTCGGAAATCCTCATTTCCAAATCAATAGAATCATTTTCTACATTCACTTCCACCGGATCGAGATTGTAAAACAAATACCCGTTGTTATAATAAAGATTACCTACAGCATCGTCATCCGAAGAAGTACGTTCAGTCAATTGCTTTTGGTTGTAAACATCTCCCTTTTTCATACCCAGTATTATGTCCAACTGCTCGGAAGGATATAGTGTATTGCCCACCCATGCAATATTACGAAGATAATATTTTTTACCCTCTTCTATTTTTATATATACATTGATAGTTTTTTCATCATAAGACGAAACACTGTCTTTGACAATAGAGGCATCACGATAGCCTAACTCATTGTATTTATCAATGATTAATTGTTTGTCCGCTTCATAATTTTCTTCTACAAACTTTTTAGTACGAAACAAGTTTACCAATTTACCTTTTTCATTGGTCTTTTTCATTACTCTTTTCAATTTGGAGGCTTTAATTGCACTACTACCGACAATGGTAATCTGGTGGACTTTCACCTTTTCTTTCTTATCAATATTGATATCCACAATCACCTGATTTTCATTAACCGGGTCGTCTTTCTGTACAATGATAACATCCGCATTTTTGAATCCTTTATCGTCGAAATATCGTTTTATAAGGGTCTGTGCACGATCTATTGAGTTTGGAGTAATCTGAATACCTTTTACCATACCCAATTTCATTTCCAAATCTTCGCGTTCAGACTTCTTTATGCCGTGATACCGCACCTCAGATACACGTGGACGCTGTGTTAAAAGTATCTTCAAATATATTTTATTGCCTTCAATGCGTTCGGCGGTAATATGGACATCCGAAAACAAACCGTGACGCCAATATCTTTTTATAGCTTGTGTAATTTCCTCGCCCGGAACACTTATCACTTGTCCCACCGACAATCCTGACAATCCGATAAGCACATAATCTTCATAATTTTTTGTTCCGGTAATCTTTATTTCGGCAATCTCATATTTTTTCGGAATTCCTGAATATAGAACAATCGGCTTGGATTCGTAATCTACAGTATCTTGTACCATATCTGTATCTTGTGCAAAACTTAGCGGCACACAACAGAACAGAAAGATAAGTGTAAAGAGTATAAAAGAAATACGATTAGGCATTGGATTAAATGTATCTAATTGTTATAATTGTTCACTGGTTTTACCAAATCGACGTTCTCTCTGTTGATACTCGCAGATTGCTTTTAGAAGTTGTTCTTCTTTGAAATCAGGCCAAAAAGTATCGCAGAAATACAGTTCCGTATAGGCACACTGCCATAACAAATAGTTGCTTAAACGAATTTCTCCTCCTGTTCGGATAAGCAAATCGGGATCCGGCATGAAATTGGTTTCCAAATAAGATGAAACAAGATGACTATCAATATTTTCGAGAGAAAGCTCACCGGATTGTATTCTACCGGCTATTTGTCGTAACGTTTTTGTTATTTCCCATCGCGAAGAATAATTTAATGCCAACACAAAGCACATTCCCGTATTTTCCGATGTTATTTCAACACTATGTCGAACACATTCCTGAACGTTAGAAGGCATTCCCTCTACATCACCAATAATACGAAAACGGATGTTGTTCTTTATAAAAATTTCCTCTTCCATAGATTTAACAAATAAATCCATCAACGCCCCAACTTCTTGTGCAGGTCTATTCCAATTTTCAATGGAAAAGGTATATAGAGTTAAATATTTTATTCCTAACCTTGAGGCTTCTTCCGCAATAGCGTGTACAGCTGCTACTCCTGCCTGATGCCCATAACTTCGACTTTGATTACGTTGCTTAGCCCACCTGCCGTTACCGTCCATGATAATAGCTATGTGAGCGGGTATTCGGTTAATATCTATTTGTGCCTTGTACGACATTTACTTTATTTAATATCAAATCCAAATTTGTTCATGCGCCCCCGCCATACTTCACCCACTCCACTCCATACAATCCATATATAATTGTCTTCGTCAACCACTGCCGAATAATTGCTTCTCCCTTTAAAGTCTTTCGGAAAAAGAACCAACTTTTTAACTTGGTTCCATGTAATCCCTTCTTTTGAAACATAGAAAGCGTCAAAATTACTACCGAACGCATAAAACTTATCATCATAACGAATAATAGAAGGTTGCTGTATGTAGGGACAAGAATAATCTATCGTATCCGACGTAAGCGGAGCTTCTACTGCAGTCCATCGCAGACCGTCTAAAGAAAACCATGGAGTCAATGAAGCAGGATTTGTTTCATCACCGGCATTACCCGTCATGAAAGCTTTCCATACACCTGTCTTTGTTTGATATACCGTAGATGACATATTTTTTAATGGAAACAAAGGGGAAGTTTTTGGTAATTCATAGCCTCTCTCCCATCCGGATAAATCTTCTTTGACGATACAAAAGAATTTCTTTCCCTCGTCATCATGTTTAACTCCGGCTATTACATTAGGGAAACTTGCAATCAAAGCATCAATTCCATTATTACTAAGCGCTGTATTTTCACTCCATAATATACCGTTTTCAGAGGAGAAGACTTTATTATCGGCTGTTACTACATATAGCTTACCTTGAAATGTAAGTATAGACTCTAAGTCAGCATTAGCCGGCAAATCAGTTACATCGTCATTCCATTCATATCCATTGCTCAACGAAGTCCAATAAACTTTCCCGTTTGGAGTTGGAGTATATACAAAAATCTTATTGTCTAATATGATGGATCTGGGTCTTCCTGCCGTTATATCTGCTGCGGAAAAAGAAGTGGTCATCTTTCTCCAAGCCAACGAATCGGGTTCTTGCCTATGTACTCTGACTTCTACTTCATATTTCTTTGTATATGCACCGTCAGGAGCTACAACCTTTAGCTGCAACGGTTCTTCCATCGTTTTGCTAAGGTCTAAAGAATCGGATATATTAAGCAAACTATCACCTGTAAGAACGTACCCCATCACCTCCAACCTTGTAATCAATATCTTATTTATAATAGTATCCACACTAACCGGCATAGAGTCTTTATTGAAAATTTTGCCATTAATCTGATCTATTGTAAAGGCATAATTTACTCCGTACACCGTATCTAATTCAAAAGCATGAATGGTATCATCCGAGCTGTACTCAATCACACTATCTGATCCAAGACATGAAACCACAACAAATGAAGCAAAGAAAATATTTACAATTACCAATAAAAACCTTATTCTCATCTGGATAATTTGTTTATTATAAAGCGCAAAAATAGAAACATTTTTATTACTATTTGGTAAACCCTCCAAAGTTTTATATAAAATTATAATCCCTAGTGCATTTATCAATACAAATTTTTACAATATGAATGCTTTCCAATAGCTCTCTATACGTTACAATATATGAAAATGCAATACGGATTAAATGATGATAACAACAATGATTATGATGATTATTGAGACAAACAGTATTGCAAAATCCGGAGAATGATTTATCTTTGCAGCAATCATAAAAAGGTCTCGTAGTTCAACGGATAGAACGGAAGTTTCCTAAACTTTAAATAGGGGTTCGATTCCCCTCGGGACTACGAGCAAAAACGTAAATCTTTTACTAATCAGATTTTTGCATTTCTCTTTTACTCCTATTTGCACAACTCAATACCTGTTTATAGCAGTGGCGGACAAAAAACCGGCGGTTTTATCCGTTTTACAGAAACGAAAAGCCTCCATCCCCGTTATAGTAAATCCTACAACGACAAACCGATAGCCTCCACATAAGAATAACCCGAACTACAAAAGAGTAATCCGGGCTATACCCAAAACTCATCCAAATCCGCTGGAAACCGGACTCTTACGCGTATGCTCAGGAGTTATATCCGTATTATGTCCGATCGCTATCCGATTCATGTCCGATCCATATCCGCTTCCAAAGCGGACATATATACCCCCAAAAGCCCCCCGAATACGCTTCGGATGGGCTACAAACTAGTAAGAGAGTACCCTTTACCTTACATTTACATTGTTTGTCTTACCTGTAAAAATCTGAAAACTACTTGTTTCATAAGAGAATATGTCGATTAACCCCATATCGTATTTAATACAATATTTATATATCTGTAAAATATAATGTTATATGCTTTAAATAATGTAAATTCTATTTGTAGTCTGAAAAAAAATCATACCTTTGTGGTACTTGAAAAAGAGTGCTATGCAAAATGCGTTGAATATTCCTCCCTTAGCGAACAATCACATATCAGTAGATTGTGTAGTGATTGGTTTCGACGGAGAAAATCTCAAAGTTTTGTTGATAAAACGAATCGGTGAAGACGAAGGTAAAACTTACAGTGATATGAAACTTCCGGGTAGTCTTATCTATATGGATGAAGATTTAGATGAAGCTGCTCATCGAGTATTATACGAATTAACAGGATTGAAAACCGTTAATCTGATGCAATTCAAAGCCTTCGGGTCAAAAGACAGAACAAAAAACCCCAGAGATGTACATTGGCTGGAACGTGCCATACAATCAAAGGTAGAACGTATCGTTACCATTGCTTATATGTCTATGGTGAAAATAGACAGAACCTTGACTCAATCTTTAGACGAATACCAAGCCTCCTGGATATCTTTGAAAGATTTAAAAACATTAGCTTTTGACCACAATTTAATCATCAAAGAAGCCATGGCTTATATACGGCAATATGTGGAGTTCAATATTTCCGTTGTGTTCGACTTGCTTCCGAGAAAGTTTACGGCAGCACAATTGCGTACGTTATTTGAATTAATACATGACAAAACCATTGATGTACGCAACTTTCACAAAAAGATGGCGATGATGAAATATGTCGTCCCGCTGGAAGAATATCAGAAGGGAGTACCGTACCGCGCTGCACGTTATCATAAGTTTGACAAAAAAATCTATAACAAGGAAAGAAGGAATTAAATCTTAAATCTCATATATATGTTTTTATTAGGTTATGATATTGGAAGCTCGTCGGTTAAAGCGAGCTTGGTAAATGCTGAAACAGGTAAATGCGTTTCGTCGGCATTTTTTCCGAAATCGGAAGCGAGTATTATTGCAGTCAATCCGGGATGGGCGGAGCAAAACCCTGAAAGTTGGTGGGAGTATTTGAAGCAATCTACACAAGCCGTTATGGCAGAGGCGCAAATTCACGCTGCTGAAATTAAAGGTATCGGTATCTCTTATCAGATGCACGGGTTGGTTTGTGTGGATAAAAACCAAAAAGCGTTGCGTCCTGCCATTATCTGGTGTGATTCCCGCGCTGTACCCTATGGGCAAAAGGCTTTTGAAACATTGGGAGAAAAGAAATGCCTTTCACATCTATTAAATTCACCGGGTAATTTCACCGCTTCCAAGTTGGCATGGATTAAAGAAAACGAACCGGATGTCTATGGAAAGATTTATAAAATAATGCTGCCCGGTGACTACATTGCCATGAGACTGAGCGGGGAGATATGTACCACTGTTTCCGGATTGTCGGAAGGTATGTTTTGGGATTTCAAAAACAGACAGGTGGCAGACTTTCTGATGGATTATTACGGATTCGATTCGTCATTGATTGCCGACATCAAACCTACTTTTGCCGAACAAGGGAGGGTATCTTCGCTGGCGGCTAACGAATTGGGATTGGCAGAAGGGATACCTGTAACCTATCGTGCGGGCGATCAACCTAACAATGCCCTCTCGTTGAACGTATTCAATCCCGGAGAAATAGCCTCGACGGCAGGAACCTCCGGTGTGGTTTACGGAGTGAACGGAGAAACTAATTACGACCCGCAGTCGCGTGTCAACACCTTTGCCCATGTCAATCATACCGCTAATCAGACCCGTTTGGGCGTATTGCTTTGCATCAACGGAACAGGCATTCTTAATTCATGGGTAAAACGAAACATTGCTCCCGAAGGTATTTCTTACGATGACATGAATGTACTGGCGTCTAAAGCTCCCGTTGGAAGTGCAGGTGTAAGCGTCCTTCCCTTCGGTAATGGTGCGGAACGTATGCTGAACAATAAAGAAGTGGGTTGTAGTATCCACGGATTGGATTTCAATACGCATGGCAAGCAGCATATCATTCGTGCTGCTCAGGAAGGTATTGTATTCTCTTTTAAATATGGTATTGATATTATGGAGCAAATGGGTATTCCGGTGAAAGTAATACATGCCGGTCATGCCAATATGTTCCTCAGTTCTATTTTCCGTGATACGCTGGCGGGAGTTACCGGTGCTGTAATTGAGCTTTATAATACCGACGGTTCTGTAGGTGCAGCCAAAGGTGCGGGTATCGGCGCAGGTATTTACAAAGACAACAACGAAGCCTTTGCTACCCTCGAACGCTTGGATGTAATAGAACCTAACACAGCTAAACAACAGGAATATGCCGATGCTTATGAAAGGTGGAAAGCGAACCTGTCATTGTAATAAAAAATATTTTCATATTATTCATATTTACACATTTAATTTATTGTATCTATTATGGCAACAAAAGAGTATTTTCCCGGAATAGGAAAGATTAAGTTTGAAGGTAAAAGTAGTAAGAACCCATTAGCATTCCGTTACTATGATGCCGAAAAAGTGGTTAACGGCAAGAAAATGAAAGACTGGCTGAAGTTTGCAATGGCATGGTGGCACACACTTTGTGCAGAAGGCGGCGACCAATTCGGCGGCGGAACAAAGAAATTCCCTTGGAATGGTGCTCCCGACAGAGTACAAGCTGCAAAGAATAAGCTGGATGCCGGTTTTGAATTCATGCAGAAGGTAGGTATCGAATACTATTGTTTCCATGATGTGGATTTGATAGAGGAAGCTCCCACCATCGAAGAATATGAAGCAAACCTGAAAGCTATTGTTGCTTATGCCAAACAGAAACAAGCAGAAACAGGCATCAAACTTCTTTGGGGTACGGCAAACGTATTCAGCCATGCACGTTATATGAACGGTGCGGCTACCAATCCTGATTTTAACGTAGTGGCACGCGCAGCAATTCAAATTAAGAATGCTATTGACGCTACCATTGAACTTGGAGGTTCGAACTATGTATTTTGGGGTGGACGTGAAGGATATTCCTCTTTGTTGAATACCGACCAAAAGCGTGAGAAGGAACATTTGGCACGTATATTGACCATTGCACGTGATTACGCCCGTGCTCGTGGTTTCAAAGGAACATTCCTTATTGAGCCGAAGCCGATGGAACCGACCAAACATCAATACGATGCGGATACTGAAACAGTTATCGGTTTCTTGAAGGCACACAATCTGGACAAAGATTTTAAGGTAAACATTGAAGTGAATCATGCCACGTTAGCCGGACATACCTTTGAACACGAATTGGCAGTAGCTGTTGACAATGGTATGCTTGGTTCTATTGATGCCAACCGCGGTGACTACCAAAACGGATGGGATACCGACCAATTCCCTATTGACCATTACGAACTTGTTCAAGCCATGCTGCAAGTTATCCGCAACGGTGGTTTTGGTAATGGTGGTACAAACTTCGATGCCAGAACCCGTCGTAACTCTACCGACTTGGAAGATATTTTCATTGCCCACATTGCCGGTATGGATGCCATAGCACACGCATTGGAAAGTGCAGCCGCCATACTTAACGAATCTCCGTACCAGAAGATGCTGGCAGAACGTTATGCTTCCTTCGATTCCGGCAAAGGCAAAGACTTTGAAAGCGGTAAGCTGAATTTGGAAGATGTTGTAGCTTATGCAAAAGCTAATGGCGAACCGAAACAAATCAGCGGTAAGCAGGAATTGTATGAAGCGATAGTAAATATATATAGTCAAAATTAACTTATAATGAAGAATGAAAATGGAGAATGAAGTCGTTCGCTACTCATTATTTCATTCTTCATTCTTTGTCTTTTAATTCTTCATTTTATGGAACAAGGTAATAAACTATATTTGTATTCTATCACGACGGTAGCCATCATCGGAGGGTTGCTTTTCGGATATGATACGGCAGTGATTTCCGGTGCTGAAAAGGGGCTTGAAGCCTTCTTCCTTATGGCATCGGATTTTCAGTATAACAAGGTGATGCACGGCATTACTTCTTCGAGCGCACTTATCGGGTGCGTTATGGGGGGAGCATTGTCGGGCGTATTGGCTTCCCGGCTGGGACGGCGTAATTCGTTGCGATTGGCTGCAATCCTTTTCTTTCTTTCGGCATTAGGTTCGTATTATCCCGAGTTTTTGTTTTTCAAGTACGGAGAACCTAATTTTTCCCTACTTGTTGCGTTCAACCTTTACCGGGTGTTAGGAGGTATCGGCGTAGGGCTTGCTTCGGCTATATGCCCTATGTATATTGCAGAAATAGCTCCATCCAATATTCGTGGAACATTGGTATCGTGTAACCAGTTTGCCATTATCTTCGGTATGCTGATAGTATATTTCGTAAACTTTTTGATTTTAGGCGACCATGCTAATCCGATTATTGACAAAGACAGTATTACCGGCATGGCAACGGTAAGTGTCGGTTCGGATATATGGACTATCAAAGAGGGGTGGAGACTCATGTTTGGTTCCGAAGCTTTTCCGGCAGGTTTGTTCGGATTGTTGCTCTTCTTAGTGCCGAAAACTCCCCGTTATTTGGTTATGGTACAAGAAGACGATAAGGCTTTGTCCGTTTTATCCAAGATAAACGGTATGTCAAAGGCTAAAGAAATCTTAGGAGAAATCAAAGCTACTGCCCAAGAAAAGACAGAGAAACTGTTTACTTATGGAGTTACGGTTATTGTCATTGGTATTTTGCTCTCTGTATTTCAACAAGCAATCGGTATCAATGCCGTATTGTATTATGCACCGCGCATATTTGAGAGTGCCGGAGCTGAAGGGGGCGGCATGATGCAAACCGTTATCATGGGCATTGTAAATATCGCTTTTACATTGATAGCTATCTTTACTGTAGATAAGTTCGGACGTAAACCGTTGCTGATTATCGGTTCCATTGGTATGGCAATAGGAGCTTTTGCTGTTGCCGGATGTGATGGTCTGGGCGTAAAAGGAATTATTCCCGTGCTTTCTGTCATTGTATATGCGGCATTCTTTATGATGTCTTGGGGACCGATATGTTGGGTGTTAATTTCAGAGATATTCCCCAATACTATTCGCGGAAAAGCAGTAGCGATAGCAGTAGCATTCCAATGGGTGTTTAACTACATTATTTCTTCTACTTTCCCTGCACTTTACGACTTTAGTCCCGTATTTTCTTATTCTTTATACGGTAGCATTTGTATTATAGCGACCTTCTTTGTTTGGTTCTTTGTACCTGAGACCAAAGGAAAAACGCTGGAAGATATGACCGGCTTCTGGAAGAAAAGGAAATAGAAAGAGTTTGAAAGAAGAAGAGGTTGTATAGAAAGTCTGTAACTTTTTAGACAACTTCTTTTTCTATTTATTTAAGCCAATGCAAAATCTAATAATTTCTTTTCCAGATTAGTCCGTGCTACTTGTATTGTAATATCATCTCCCAAACGATACATCCGGTTCTTTCTACGCCCACGAAGACAATAATTCTTTTCATCAAACTCATAAAAATCATCATCCAAGTCTCTAACAGGAATCATACCTTCGCATTTGTTTTGATTAAGCTCCACGTATAATCCCCATTCCGTTACTCCCGAAATAACCCCGTCAAATATCTGTCCTAATTTATCCGACATAAACTCCACTTGCTTATACTTGATAGAAGCCCGCTCGGCATTGGCGGCAATTTGTTCCATATCCGAACTATGCTTGCACATATCCTCATATTTTTGTTCCGATACGCTTCTTCCTCCATTCATATACTTAGTAACAAGTCGATGCACCATCATATCCGGAAAACGCCGAATCGGTGAAGTGAAATGTGTATAATAATCAAATGCCAAGCCATAATGACCAATGTTTTGAGTAGAATAACTCGCTTTCTGCATGGCACGAATAGAAACCGTTTCAATTAAATTCTCCTCTTTCTTCCCTTGAATAGTATCCAGCAAACGGTTGATAGATTTGGAAACATCCGCTTTACTACCCGTAGTACGCAATTTATATCCGAAACGGGCAATAAACTGTGCCAGATTATCCAACTTTGCAGAATCGGGCAAATCGTGGATACGATAAGGCAATACCTTTGCTTTTTTCCCGGTACCGGCTTTGCCAACCTTTTCGGCTACCGTTCGGTTTGCCAACAACATGAACTCTTCTACCAAGTTAGTTGCCTCTTTCGCCTCTCTGAAATAAATAGTTAATGGTCTTCCTTTTTCATCAATTTCAAACTTTATTTCATTGCGGTCAAAGTTAATAGCGCCATTGGCAAATCGCTTTTCACGCAAATTTTTGGCAATCGTATTCATCATCAACAGTTCTTCTTTAAAGTCACCTTCTTTTGTTTCAATCACTTGTTGAGCTTCTTCATACGTAAAGCGTCTATCGGACTTGATAACGGTATGCACAATCCGCGACTCCTCCACCTCTCCTTTTTCGGTAATCCGAAAGATAACTGAAAAGGTTAATTTTTCTTCATAAGGTCGAAGTGAACAAATATAGTTCGACAACCGTTCCGGCAACATCGGAACAGTACGATCAACGAGATAGACCGAAGTAGCACGCTTTTCAGCTTCCTTATCAATCACTCCTCCCTCTTTTACATAGTAAGTAACATCAGCAATATGTACTCCTATCTCCCACAATCCTTCTTTCAACTTACGAATAGAAAGGGCATCATCAAAATCTTTAGCATCTTTCGGGTCAATCGTAAATGTAGTAATCTTACGAAAATCTTCACGTTTGGCAATTTCTTCACCGGAAATCTTATCGGCAATCTTTTCTGCTTCCTTTTCCACCGTTTCCGGATAAACATAAGGCAATCCGTACTCCGCCAATATAGCGTGCATTTCGGCATTATTCTCTCCCGTACGCCCTAAAATATCAATTACCCGACCAATAGGATTCTTCGCTTTGTCCGGCCACTCCACTACTTTTACTACAGCCTTGTCTCCGGTTTTTCCTCCTTTGAGTTTATCTCTTGGGATAAAAATATCATTAGCTAACGTGCGATTTTCTGTCACCAGAAAAGCATACCGTTTAGTTACTTCCAGAGTGCCGACGAAAGTATCATTAGCCCGTTCCAATATTTCTATCACCTTCCCTTCGGCACTAAAATTCTGACGCTTGGCAAATAAGGCAACGCGCACCTTGTCATTATTCATGGCATGAGCGGAATTGCGTTCGGCAATAAATACCGCTTCTTCTCCTTCATCGGGAACGAAAGAATTCTTTCCGTTACTTTTCCGATAGAAAGTACCTACCATTTCCATCTCACGATTATTAAGGTGGGATTGATGTTTACCTGTCTCCTTATTTCTCTTTGCCATTTGTTACATATTCTAACATCAACTAATTTCTAAACTGTTTAAATTTGATTGGGAAATGTATTTATGAAAACTCCTTCGGATTCTTTTTTAAATAAATTCGGAATAATCCCCTTTAGTGTTGTACTAAGAGTGGTTAATAACAATTTAATGATGTGTTTAGTCTCGATATTGTTGCGAATATCTCCTATACACTTTTAATAAACTACTTTCCAAGTCTATATGCATATCCCAATGTTATTGTTGCCGAGCCAATATGGTTCGAGCCGTTGGATGTTTCCTTTTGCAGCCTTATAAAACCATAATTTCCACCAACTTCAAGAAAGAATCTGTTTCGGTTGCATTGATAGGATAATCCTAAATCTCCTTGAACACCCATATTTACTTTTCTCAAATCCTCCTTAATATCTGCAGTACCAAATACACTCTCGCCTCCCAGAGCATTCACCAATTGGGGTGCACTTCCTGCTATAAACGGTTGTATTTCTGACGGAATATTATCCCACAATGTTTTTGACTTGGTAGCATCTGTATACAATTTGCTTTGCCCCTTCGATACTTGTTCGGCTGACAAAAGAAATGAAACAAAAGGTCCAGCTCCTACATAAACTCGCCATGATTTCCACGACCCACCAAGGTCTTTGCCTACTTGTAAGGATAAGGGTATCATCAGATAATCAAATTTGGTCGTGTTCTTTACATCTGCATAGAAAACTTCCGGCACAAATTGTCCTATCTGACCAAGTGCTTCATCAGGTATTCCCGGTGTATTAACAATCGACGACATTAGCTGATTGGACGACATTGCCTGAACACCGTTGCGATTGCCTCCTTGACCGGAATATTCAACTCCTAAACGCAGAGACAGCAAGTCGTTCATACCCAACTCTGCAAATACCCCTCCGGTTCCGGCAAAACGCGATGAATAACCTTTACTTAGAGGATTATCACCTCCGCCAACTACGTTAGGTATAGACAACCCTCCCCGTACTCCGACGTTCACTATTTGTGAATAACCACACAGGCTTAATAAACTTAATGCTAATACTAAAATTCTTTTCATAATCTTTTTTATTCTAATTGATATTCAAATCATCAACAACACTAAAAGGAATTATTCTGAATAAATTTAAACAGACTCTTATTTTATAACTACAAAATAAAGAAATAAATGTTCACAGGAAGATAAGAAAAGTCGCCTTATATGCTTATTTCGTTTTACAATCGTGTCGTCTTGTCCAACAGATAATAATCAAGTATTGTCATAGCTGCCATGGCTTCCACAACGGGTATTGCCCGGGGCAATACACATGGGTCATGGCGACCGTGAGCTTTCAAAGCAGTATCTATCCCATCGACATTGACCGTGTGCTGTTCCATCAAAACAGTAGGTACGGGTTTAAAAACTATGCGAAAATATATATCTTGTCCGTTGCTGATGCCTCCCTGTATTCCCCCTGAACGGTTAGTGCGGGTCTCAATGCATCCGCAATTATTGTAGAAGACATCATTTTGTTCGGAACCCGTTTGTTCCAGTCCATTAAATCCTTCGCCGTACTCAAAGGCTTTGACCGCATTGATGCTCAACATGGCATGACCCAAAGCCGCATGAAGTTTTCCGAAAACAGGTTGCCCCAAACCGATAGGGCATCCTTTGATTACACAAGTGATAACCCCACCGATAGTATCGCCTTTTTCTTTAATTTGTTCGATGAGCGTTTGCATTTCACGGGCTCTGTCCGGGTCAGGACAGCGAACAGGGTTTGCTTCAATGACATTAAAATCATAATCGGTATAATCACCTTCCAGTTTAATTGCACCCACTTGAGAAGTATATGCAATTACGGTAATACCGAGTTGTCTTAACGCCAACTTTGCCAAAGCTCCCGCTACAACACGAGATATTGTTTCCCGTGCAGAAGAGCGTCCACCACCGCGATAGTCGCGGATTCCGTATTTTAATATATATGTGTAATCGGCATGAGAAGGACGATATACCTTTTTCAATTCCTCATAATCGTCAGAGTGTTGGTTTTGATTCCAAACGACAAATCCGATAGGACAGCCCGTTGACATATCTTCGAATATACCGGAAAGAAATTCCACTTCGTCAGCTTCCTTACGTTGGGTAGTAATAGAAGATTGCCCCGGACGACGACGACGAAGTTCTTGCCGGATAAAATCCATATCCATACGAATACCGGAAGGGAAACCATCTATTACGCCACCAATAGCTTTCCCGTGTGATTCACCGAAGCTTGTAAGCTTATATATATTACCTATGGAGTTAGACACATTGCATCAGTTAATCAATTTATTCCCGTTTCTTCTTATCCACGATTGCATCAATAACCGCTACCGCAGTAATATTTACAATGTCCCTGACGGAGCTTTCAAAATCCGTAAAGTGGATAGGTTTGTTCAATCCCATTTGGATAGGACCGATTAATTCCGTATTTTCAGCCATCGCTTGAATTAATTTGTATCCGGAGTTAGCAGCGCTCAGGTTTGGGAAAATCAACGTATTCACCTCTTTGCCGCTTAGACGGTTAAACGAATACCTGGCATCACGCAGCTCACGATTCATAGCAAAGTTAACTTGCATTTCGCCGTCGATAGCCAAATCAGGGTATTCTTTCTGCATATAATCCACTGCCGTATGTACAAGAGCCGGACTTCCTTCCTGGTCGGATCCGAAATTGGAATAGGATATCATGGCTATTACCGGAGTCTGATTAAAGAAACGAACCGTTTGCGCGGTTAATTTGGCAACATCAATCAGCGTTTCCGTATTCGGATGACGATTAATCAATGTGTCGGCAAGGAAATAAGTTCCCTTTTTGGAATTTAAAATGTGCATTGTTGCAAAAGTATTACATTCGGAGCGAACACCGATTACTTCTTTTGCCACTTTAATGGTATTACTGTATTTGGTGTAAAGCCCGGTAATAAAAGCATCGGCTTCTCCTGTCTCCACCATCATCATACCAAAATAATTACGCTCAAACATTTTATCATTTGCTTCATTAAAGGTTGCACCTTCGCGAGCACGTTTCTCTGCTAAAATCCGGGCATAGCGTTCGCGACGTTCGGCTTCACGGTCGTGACGAAGATTGACAATTTCGATACCTTCCAAACTTAAATCAAGCTCTTTTGCCAGTTTCTCAATACGCTCGTCATTACCCAGCAAAATAGGATGACAAATACCCTCGGACTTTGCCTCTACTGCTGCTCTAAGCATATTGGGATGAACTCCTTCGGCAAAGACAACACGTTGCGGATTACAACGGGCCGTTTCGTGAAGTTGACGGGTTAATTTGGATTCATATCCCATCAGTTCGCGCAGATGAACTTGATAAACATCCCAATCCTCAACATTTTTACGAGCTACACCCGACTTCATAGCAGCTTTTGCCACAGCCATGGACACTTCGGTAATTAAACGCGGGTCAACGGGTTTGGGAATAAAATATTCCGAACCGAAAGTAAAGTTGTTTACTTTATATGCTTCATTCACCACATCGGGAACGGGTTGTTTGGCTAATCCGGCAATAGCGTGTACGGCGGCTATTTTCATTTCCTCATTAATAGCCTTTGCTTGTGTGTCAAGTGCGCCGCGAAAAATATAAGGGAAGCCTATTACATTGTTAATCTGGTTGGGATAATCGCTACGTCCCGTTGCCATCAATACATCCGAACGTGAGGATATAGCATCTTCATAAGATATTTCGGGAGTTGGATTTGCCAATGCAAATACGATGGGCGACGAAGCCATACTGCGAATCATATCTTGAGACACAACGTTTCCTTTGGAAAGTCCAAGAAACATATCCGCCCCCTTCATAGCTTCCGCCAATGTACGGACGGCACGATCGGTAGCAAAATAACGCTTCTGTTCGTTCAAATCAGTACGGCTTTTACTAATAACGCCTTTACTGTCAAGCATCACGATATTTTCCAAACGAGCTCCCAAAGATATATACAGTTTGGTACATGATACCGCCGATGCCCCCGCACCGTTTACTACAATCTTAACATCTTCTATCTTTTTTCCCGCTACTTCCAACGCATTGAGCAATCCGGCACTTGAGATGATAGCTGTCCCGTGCTGGTCGTCATGCATGACGGGAATATCAAGTTCTTCCTTTAAGCGGCGTTCTATTTCAAAACACTCCGGAGCCTTAATATCTTCCAGATTAATACCTCCGAAAGTAGGAGCAATAGCTTTTACGGCTTCGACAAACTTATCCGGGTCTTTTTCATCGACTTCGATATCAAACACATCAATGCCTGCATAAATCTTAAAAAGCAATCCCTTACCTTCCATTACGGGTTTTCCACTCAACGCACCGATATCACCCAGTCCAAGTACGGCGGTTCCGTTAGAGATAACAGCCACTAAATTTCCTTTGGCAGTATATTTGTATGCATCTTGCGGGTTCTTCTCAATTTCAAGGCAAGGTTCCGCTACTCCGGGAGAGTAAGCCAGCGAAAGATCGGTCTGCGTACTGTAAGGTTTGGTAGGTATTACTTCTATTTTACCGGGTTTGCCTTGCGAGTGATAGAGCAAAGCCGCTTCCTTTGTTATTTTTGCCATAACATAATATTGTTAATATGAATTTATTACAAAAGTAGTAATAAAGGTCAGATCATTTGTATCATTTGTCAACTTATTCGATAAATAATCTTTAATTATTATCCAAATAAAGCCTTATCATTTACAAAAAGGTTGATGACAAATAAACAAAATATTAAAGAATAAAAATCCCTTTCAATGTGTATGTCATGAAAGGGATTCTTGTTTTCAATCTTTTTTAGTAAAGTGTAAACACTTCCCTGCCTATTCTTCAGCTGCCGGTGTTTCCGATATCGAAACTTCCTTTTCCTCCGAAACCGGTTCAACAGGAGCCACTTCCGGAGAGACTTCAATAACCTTCTTTGCAGCAAGCGCTTTGGCTCTCACTTCGTTTACTTTCTTTTCTGCTTCAAGGCGCGCTTTGGTTTCCACTTTTTGGGCTTCTTCCTGTTTGACTTTCAAGGCGGCAAGACCGGATTGTTTGTTACTTTTCCATGCTGCAAACCGGGCTTCTGCCTCCTCTTCGCTAAATGCACCCTTAGCAACGCCACCTAAAAGATGCTTCTTCATGTAAATTCCTTCATGCGAAAGGATATTACGAACGGTATCCGTTGGTTGTGCGCCGGTTAACACCCACTTCAAGGCGCGGTCGAAATTCAAATCCACGGTAGCAGGATCGGTATTAGGGTTGTAAGTACCTATTTTCTCCGCAAATTTACCATCACGTGGTGCTCTACTGTCTGCAATTACAATAGAATAAAACGCATAACCTTTACGTCCGCGTCTTTGCAGTCTGATTTTAGTTGCCATTCTTCTTAAATAAATGTATTAATTAATGATTTGAATTATATGCTACTATCTCGTAATAGCGGTGGCAAAGGTAAAAGTTTCAAACGGATTGACAAATCTTTTATAGATTTAAATTCGTTTTTATTTATCTTTGTCCCCTCAAAAAACAAATGGATAGAAAAGCCGGAATATAAAAATACTCATGAAAAAGACTTATTTATTGGCTTGTTTTCTTTTATTCGCCTGTCTCTCTGTTGTAAGAGGACAACAGGATTTAGCCGCACAACTTAACTTTTTAGTTAAAAACAATCTGCCACCAGGTTCGGATGTAGGTATCTCTGTATACGATCTTACAGACGGTCGTTCCCTCTATACTTATCATGACGACAAGCTATCGCGTCCGGCTTCGACCATGAAATTACTGACGTGCATTACCGCTTTGTCGCAACCCGATTCGGAAAAACCTTTTTCTACGGAAGTGTGGTACAAAGGATATATAAAACAAAATACCCTTTATGGCGACATTTATGTAGTGGGAGGTTTTGACCCTGAGTTTGACGATGTGGCAATGAATGCTTTGGTGGATAGTATCAGTCGTTTTCCTTTTTCCTCAATACAAGGAAGTATATATGGCGATGTTTCCATGAAAGATTCGCTTTATTGGGGAAACGGTTGGGTATGGGATGACAACCCGGAATCTTTTCAACCTTATCTTTCCCCACTCATGTATCACAAAGGTTTCGTGAAAGTAACAGTAACCCCTAACAGCATAAAAGGCGGAAAAGCAACTATAGAATGTGAGCCCAATTCTTCTTTCTATACGATACGAAATGAAACGATAAGCCATGGGGCGGAAGCCGGTAAATTTTCCGTATCGAGGAATTGGTTGAAAAATGAGAACGAAATAATTATCAGCGGAAACGTAGAATCCAAACAAACAGGTGAAGTAAATATGCATACCTCTCAAGACTTCTTTATGCATACTTTTGTGGAAAGATTGCGCAAAAAAGGCATGAATGTGCCTGAAACATATATTTATTCCGAATTTATCCCCGATGTTACCGCTGTTTGTATGGCTTATCGGGAAACACCGATACAAGCCGTATTAAATCAGCTTTTAAAAGAAAGCGATAATTTGAATGGCGAGGCTTTGCTTTACAAATTAGGCGCTCAATATGTAAAGAAAAAGAGAGTATCAGCCGCCGACGGAATAAAGGTAATTACAAATATGATGGAACACTTGGGGCACTCACCCCAAAATTACAGAATAGCTGACGGCTCCGGCTTGTCGAACTATAATTATGTGTCTCCTGCATTACTGGTCGATTTTCTAAAATATGCTTATTCGGATACTGAAATCTTTCAGAAGATTTATGAAGCTCTTCCTGTTGCCGGAGTGGATGGGACCCTTAAAAACCGAATGAAAAAAGGCAAGGCATATAGGAATATACATGCCAAAACCGGTACATTCACAGGAATTAGTTGTCTGGCGGGTTATGTAAGAACATCTTACAATCATTTCTGGGCTTTCGCCATTATGAACCAAAATACCCTTTCTGCATCGAAAGCGCGGGCACTCCAAGATATGATATGTGAGGAGCTGGCTCAATAATTATTTTCCAAGCAATTTCTTGCTCAAATACCTTATCGGAAACCACGCCGATAAGAAACCTACGGCAAGCACAGTGAAAAAGATGAACACTACATCGACAACGCGTACGCTAACCGGATAAGCATCAATAATAAATCCCCCGCCTGTTCCTCCTCCCATAGATATAATTCCGAACTTCTGCTGAATGAAACAAAGTACAAGTCCCAACACAATGCCGAACAAAGCGCCGAAAAATGAAATCATCCATCCCTCGAAAAGAAAAATCCGTGAAATTAACCGACTGTCTGCCCCCAAATTACGAAGTGTAAATACGTCTTCTTTTTTATCAAGAATCAGCATCGAAAGCGAACCGATGATGTTAAAACAAGCTATTGTTAATATAATGGTAAGAAAAAGATATGAGATAAACTTTTCTATTTCCATGATGCGAAACACATCGGCTTGCTGTTCATAACGGTTCTTAACGATATAATCATCTCCTAAGACAGTCGTCACTTTCGATTTGAAGGAAGTAACATTGGTTGTAAGGATTAACTTCAGTTCAATGGCGGAAACTTCTGTTTCATAATCCAATAATCGACGGACAAAGTTCAAAGAAGTAAGAATATATTGACCGTCGTATTTCTGTTGATTTACCATAAAAACTGTACCCGACGAATAAAGATACCCCCTATTAATATCTTTATCAAAAGATGAAATGGGATTACTTATGTTTATTCCGGCATTTCGCTTAGGCACGTATACCGACAGAGGATCCACAAAACGTATGCCTGCTCCCAATTTGGAAACAACTTCTATACCGGGGATACCATATTCTACAATAGGATCGTGAAGAACAAATTTACCCGACCCGTAGAGAATACTGTCTATGGCGGTAAGTTGCTCAAAATTGTCTTCCACCCCTTTTATGGTTACCATCAGTTGCCGGTCTTTGTATTGCACCATGGCGTTCTCTTCCAACGTTTCGGTTATTACGACTATTTCCGGCATAGAATGCAGTTGCCGTATCTTGTCGTCTTGTGCGTCAAATACTTTTCCTTCGCGCTTAGTAATTTTCAATTCGGGATCAAAAGCAGTAAGAAAATCGCCCACCGTATCTCGAAAACCGTTGAACACGGAAAGAGTGGATACAAGTGCCAACGTAGCAAGCGATACTCCGCATACGGATATTCCTGAGATTATATTAATAGCGTTATGCTTTTTTTTTGAGAAGAGATAACGCTTGGCTATATATAAAGAGAGATTCATTTTAAAAGAGAATCAATCTTTTCAAGATAATCTAACGAATCATCAACAAAGAATTTCAATTCGGGAATGATGCGCAATTGATGCCGGAGGCGTGTCCCTAACTCGTAGCGCACGGATTTCATATTGTCATTAATATTCTTGGTCATCTCCTGAGCCTTGTCTGAAGGGAAAATGCTTAAATATACACGAGCAACGCTCATATCAGGGCTAATGCGGACAACACTTACAGATATCAATACTCCTCGCATTGCTTTGGCTTGTAGTTGAAATATTTCGCCAAGTTCTTTTTGAATCAATCGTGCTATCCTGTTTTGTCTGGTAGTTTCCATATAGTTATATGTAGATTTGCAAAAGTAGCTATAATTTTAATATAACACTTCTTTTGCGTCCTTTGTGCGCAGATTCTACTTTCCATTTCCCATTTATTTTCTTATTTCCCCTTTTGCCTTTAATGTTTTGGCATTGCTAATTTAACATGAGTTCGATATAAAAATCCAGTAAAGTTAGCGAGCGAGAGAATAAATAGTTTTCTTTATAGTATTGAAATATAGAGTATTAACTAAATTATTCTCCTATTCTAACAGTGATTGAAATTACGGAAATTTTCTACTTAAGTGATGAATTTTCGAGAGAATTTGACTTGACCTTCAAAAAACACATGTTGAAGCAACATTCAGATAGAGGGAGCCGAAACAAGCCAAACAGGTTATCCAATAGCGAAATCATGACCATATTGATAGCCTTTCATCTAAGCAGGTTTCGGAATTTGAAACACTTTTACTTGTTCTATGTATGTAAACATATGGGCAAAGAGTTTCCAAAATTAGTGTCATATAGCCGGTTTGTAGAGTTACAAGAAACAGGTAGCTCTTCCTTTAGTGCTGTTTCTGAAGACTTGCCAGATGGGGGTTCTTGCAGTGGCATCAGCTTTATTGATTCTAGCTGCCTGAAGGTTTGCCACATTAAACGGGAACACTCCAATCTCGTCTTTGAAGGAACTGCAACTAAAGGTAAAAGTACGTTGGACTGGTTCTTTGGGTTCAAACTGCATATTATCATCAATGATAGAAGAGAAATCATCAGTTTTGTAATTACCCAAGGCAATGTGAATGATAGACAACCCTTATCTATGGAGAGTTTTATTCGCAATGTTTCCGGCAAATTAGAGGGTATGTCTCCCGAAAATTGGCTGAGACACTTTTTGTGGATGATATTCACTTTGTAGCCAAGATGAGGAATAATATGAAAGGGGGGAGAACTGTCATTGGATGAAAGACTTATGCTGCGCAAAAGAGCTGTGATAGAATCTGTAAACGATGAATTTAAAAACATTTGCCAGATAGAACACACCAGACATCGCTGATTTACCAATTTTATCACCAATCTGATAACCGGATTATTGACATATAGCTTTCTACCCAAGAAGCCATCTATTAGAGTTGACTTTGTAGAGGAGAAGCAGCTTATATTATTCTAAATCTTATCCCGAACTCACGTTAAATTAGATTAAATTCAGGTGGTGATGTAAAAAGTATGCTGCTGTAAGATTTTGGCAATCAGATTATAAGTGATTATTTTTGTATATGAACATTACAATAAACCTTCATTGCCCTGATTGCCAGGGCACAAAAATAAAGAAAACGGCAATAAAGCCTCCGGCAAACAGAATTATCTTTGTAAAAATTGTTTTCGGCGATTTATCGGTGATCATGCCATCACTTATAAAGGTTGTCATTCGGGATTGATTAAAAGAATTTTATTGATGTTAGTTCGAGGAATAGGCATCCGCGATATATCTGTGATACAAGAAGTCAGCGTCCGGAAAGTATTATCCGTATTGGTAAATTCTCATTATGTAATTACTCCCAGTAAATCTTATTATGCTACTTTGGAAGTGGATGAATTTTGGACGTATGTAGGCAATAAAGGTAAAAAGTATTGGTTAATTTATGCATACGAACGTCAAAGTGGTGAAATGGTGGCTTATGTTTGGGGGAAGCGGGATTTAAAAACAGCTAAACGATTAAGAAAAAAGCTTATCAAATTGGGCGTTTCTTTCGGATGTATCTGTACGGATGACTGGCAGAGTTTTATTACTGCCTTTAAAGAGGACAATCATGTGATTGGCAAATCACCTACGGTAGGAATAGAAGGGAATAATTGTCGCCTTAGACATCGTATCAGAAAGGCTTTTAGAAAAACCTGCAGCTTCTCTAAAAAGTTGTTTAATCACTTGAAAGCGTATAGATTAGCTTTCTTTTATATCAATTACGGATATGTGTAAACAAACAGCATATTTTGTGAAGCACCACCAGAAATTCTTTTGACAAAGTCAAAGAGGTGATTTAAGAACTTGAATTTGGAGACGGATTTTCTTTTGATGCTCTAAATGACCACTTAGGAAAAAGTGTTTTGGACACGTTAAATGTTACATTTGAGAATAAAATTCAGATACTATTGGAAAACAATCAGATTGGCAGCCATTTATATTACAAGAGTGCATTGAAAAGCGTTGAGCGATTTGCCGGGAATAACATACAGTTTTCTTCATTAACTGTTGATTGGCTCAAACGATACGAAAAGCATTTGCTAAGTTTAGGGAACGGATACACAACTATTGGAATGAATTGCAGAGCTATTCGTTGTATGGTTAATGAAGCTCGTAAAGCTGGGATAATTAAAGATATTGACTATCCGTAATTTCGCCTAATGTAATTATCTTTGTACTCACAAGGATAAACGAAATGAATTTACTAAATTTTGTATCTGAATTTCCAGACGAATCCAGTTGTCGGAACAAGTTCAAAGAATACCGCGAGCGAGTAGGAGTAGTATGTCCGGTATGTGGATATAAGGATCATTATTGGAAAGGGGATAAGGCTTGTTATGAATGTAAGCATTGCGGTAAACGTCAAAGTCTACGCGCTAATACAGTCATGCATGGCTCTCATTTACCTTTTCGTTATTGGTTTATAGCTATCCACCTATTAACAAGTACGAAGAAAAGTTTTTCAGCAGCAGAATTGCAACGGCAATTAGGACATAAACGTTATGAACCAATTTGGTTGATGCTTCATAAACTTAGAGGCATCATGGGCAAACGTGATGAATTATATGACTTGACAGAGGTGGTAGAGTTAGACGAAGGTTTCTTTACTACAGAGATTCAGGATGAAGAAAAGGAAAAACCTTTGAAACGAGGTCGGGGAAGTCAATCCAAAAGTAAAGTAATGGTTATGGCAGAGAGTATTCCCCTTGAAGGAGAAACTACAAAGAAAGGCAAACCCCGAAAAGTAGGACATTTGAAGATGTTTGTCATTGATGATTTGAAATCTACCACCATAGATAATGTGGTTATAGAGAATATAAGCACTGATGCTATTATTGATTCAGATAAATCCACTTCATATACCCACCTAAAGAATCTTGTAGGTGAGCATCGCCCTAAGGTAATACCAAAAGAAGAGGTAGGTAAAGCATTACCTTGGGTGCATATTGCCATCAGCAATGCCAAAAGATTATTATTGGATATTCACCATGACATTAAAGGGGAATATCTGCAAAATTATCTCAGTGAGTTTTGCTACAAATTTAATCGCAGATATTTTGGAGAAAATCTTTTTGATAGGCTGATGGTCGCTTCGGTGACTTACAAAAATCGTTTTAGGTGTAATTGCGGATAGGCATATTAAAGATAATCAATATCCGTTTGGGAATGGGAAGTATGAAATCCCAACTGGACAAGGGCGAATTATGGCATTGACCTTACAGCAAATCAAATCTATTGTTACCTATTCCGATGGGAGACAGGCTACAGAGAAATACCGTGATATGTGGTTCTTCTCTTATTTGTGTAACGGAATTAACTTTGCGGATATGCTTAGGCTCAAATATGCGAATATCCGAAATGGTGAGATTTGTTTTTTAAGGGCTAAGACTTCCCGAACATCTAAAGTCAAAAAGGATATCTTTGCCATGCTTACTCCAGAGATGCAAAGCATCATTGATAAATGGGGTAATCAATCCCGAAAGCCAGAGGATTATATTTTTGGCTACCTTACAGGAAAAGAAACGCCTTTGGAAGAGAAGACCATAATACAATCTGTAATAAAACTCTGCAATAAGAGATTGAAGAAGATTGGGACGGCACTTGGCATTGAAGGAGTTAGTACTTATACGGCTCGTCATAGCTATGCCACCGTCTTAAAACGTTCGGGTGCAAATATCGCTTATATACTATGCTCGGGAATAAATTACATTATTAAAAGATTGAAATTTGAGAGTTAATAAACTATCTAATTCTTTTTTACTTTCTTGTAGGGTCACTTTTTGAAGTGTTTTCTCTATTGCTTTTTTGAAATTTGAAAAACTCTCATAATATCTGCAATATAAACAATCCTTTTTAATCCATTTCCATAGCCTTTCTATCAGATTCAGGTTGGGACTATAGGCAGGTAAAAATAATAATTCAATCTTCAGTTTTTCAGCTAATTCCGTTACGATACTGCATCGTTGGTATCTGGCATTGTCCATGACAAGAGTAACGGGTGTTTCCCCTATATGGATTTTCCGTATCTCAAGCAATAATTCACAGACCACATTCGCATTAATGTATGTTTCATTACAAATGGTGATAAGAGCATGTGTAACCGCGTGGATGGCACCTAAAACATTATATCTGTTTCTCCCTGAAGGGGTGGACATAAATAATCGGCAAATACACCACAGGCATCCCACAAAGGCACCCCACACAAAATGAGCGGCATCTACAAAATAGACCTCTCTCCTGCCGGTTTGTGCTTCATTCAGACGTGGCTCCAGTTCTTGTTCAAGGAAGTCTCTTTGTTCGTTTTTTTTAGTTCATCTGCTACTTTGGAAGGAATGGTTCCCACTTTCAAAAATCTAAACCCCAATGATTTGAGAAAACTCCGTGTTTGAGTCAAACCACGTTTGATTCCCGTGATTTGTTCTATCATAGCACGGGCTTGCGATATCGAAAAGGGTGGATTTTCTTTCATATAGGATTTTATCGTGTCGGAATAGCCTTGCATTTCACTCTTGGGACGGTTAAATCTTATTTCTTTTAGCTTTTCTATGCCTCCTTCATTATATTCTTTCAGATAGGAACGCATTGTATTGGGACTTACTCCGGATATCTTACAGATCAAGTCATTGGAAAGACGTATATCCAATGATTTTAAATGCAATACTTCCATTTTTTTCTGAACATGCGCGTGGGGATGATGGTATCTTTCATGTTGGAATACCAACCGATCGGATTCTGTAAATTTCACTTTAAGCATGACTTTTTTTGCGTACAAAGATACTGCGTTTTACGCAATATATTACCGATTATAGTATATCTCCGAAAGTTTAGGACATAATAATTTGAAAACAACGGAAAACTATTTGGCTTCCTTTGAAAGAGAAGAAAGGGAGAAAAATGCGAGTTTATTAACTAACTTTGGAGAATGAAATTAAAATGCTACCTTTACATTAGATAGTAAAAAGAAACTGTATGGAAACGAAAGTATTAGACAAGGCAACGAGCGATAAAATTAGTTTTATCAGTTACATCATTCCAGAGTTTGCCAGTGCCTATAAAATGAATATTCAAGATGCTTACCGCTATTTGAAAAGGTATGGAGGGTATGATTATCTTTCTAAACATTGGGGAGCATTACATACCGATAATGTCATTTGGGCAGTGCATGACATATATAAAATATGCTATAAGAATGGAGGCTTACGATGAAAGTCTATCATGGTAGCTATGCGAAAATAGAAGAAATTGACCTAACATTGTGCCGACCTCACACCGACTTTGGTCAAGGTTTTTATGTGACAAAGTATAAACACCACGCTCAAGACAAAGCAGCAAGAGAAGGAGCGTTTCATGATACCGAAGGTGTTGTTACTGAGTTTGATTTTAATGAAAGTGATTTTACTAAATGGATATGCAACATCAAACGGTTTGAAGGATATACTGAAGAGTGGTTGGACTTTGTTGCAATGAACAGGGATGATTCAACTAACGATAAACAACATCCTTATGATATTGTCGAAGGTCCTGTTGCGGACGACAAGATACAACATCGCATTAAAAAATATCTTAGAGGTCAAATATCCAAAGAAGATTTCCTCAGGCAAATTAGTCACTCAGAAGAAACACATCAGATATGCTTTTGTACCGTTAATGCTTTACAGACTATTAAGCCGATTGTAGATAATCCAGATATTATCTACCTTATTGAAGAGATTGGCGAATCTATATTAGCAGCTCTTGTTTTAGACTTCCAAAAGTCTGACGTCGAAGCTTCCGATTGCTTTTATCTTTCAGATACCTTTGCACAATTATCAAATGCTTCTACCGATTTCTATCTTAAATCATGGCAGGAAATTTATGAAATGCTTAAAAAGGAGTTGGCTATATAATTTTAGATCGTTAGTTCTATAATATGCCCCGCCGGAAGAAATACACCCTATCAGCTAAGGAATTGCCCATTTATGACATGATAGTTGGGAAGCTGTCAAAGAATCCCGAATTAGCCAATTACGATATGGCAACTATCGAAATATCCATATTAAAGACCATCGAACCATTCATAAAGAACATAGACGCCGTAATCTCCCATTTTGAATGGTATTTGACTAAGAACAAAAAATATATCCCTGTTTTTTCGAGAGAAGAAATCATCAACCGAATTCTATTGGCTAAGATGCTGGGTATTTCCCGCCAAACCCTAACTGGCTGGATAAGGAAAGGTTTCATTACTCCTGTAAGGTCGAAACGCGTATCCAATATGGAAACTTTCAGTACAAAGGCTGCATTAAAGCAACTTAAACGTTACCAAGTCGAACACGTCGGAAAATAAATCCGAAAAAACGAATTTTTTATTCAACTTAACATGTAGTAGTTTTGGCGTAAGTTGTCTTAGTTTTGTCTTTTTTTGTCTTATGCCTGTTAAGTTAAATCCCCTGTTTCAACTTAACATGGCGGGATTTGGCTTACCTGTGTTAAGTCATTTATCCATTTGATTATCAATCCTATTCATTGTTATTTTGTATTCAAATTCAATATTGAATCCGGCTATGACGATAGCTATATGTTTCATAGTTAAAATTTGAATACCATGAATCCTATCATTATTACCACGCCCGAAGAATTGCGGGCAATCGTTAGTGAAGCAGTGTCAGGGGTTATACCCAAAACTGTTTCGGAATCGAAAATAGATACCATCACCTTATCGGATGCCATAGAACTACTACGCGAATATGGTTATCCAACTTCCAAAGCCAAAGTTTATAAGTTGACAGCATCCGGGGATATTCCTTGCAAGAGGTATGGGAACAAATTAGTCTTCTCACGGAAGGAGTTATTGGAATGGGCAGAAAACCAAACCAAGCCTAAACGAGATGTGTCCCATATCAGTTTAACCCTTGCCCGTAGTGCCGGACGTAAAAGATAAGGAGGACTTTCCATGCAAGAAAAAGAACAAGATTCCAGTCGGTATGTCCGCATTGGCACAACCCTCTATAAGATTGTCCGCAAGCCTTTGTTGAGCGGTGATTCCATAGAGGTGCGCGTGCCGTGGAATTATGAAACAATCCGCCAAGACCATTCCAAAGATTTTATGTCGCAGATAGAAAAGTTCGATGGCTTTTGTTCCGTTCCCGACCATATCAACTACCAGCATTGTATTGGAACCTTCCTGAATCAGTATGAAGCTATTGCCTATTTACCTTTTGAAGGCGATTGTCCCGTTACGATGGAATTCCTTGAACATCTTTTCGGCGAACAGTTGGAAATGGGGTTGGATTACCTGCAATTGCTCTACCTCAAACCGTTAATTCGACTTCCTATCCTGTTGTTGGTTTCCACAGAGAGGAATACAGGCAAAACAACTTTCCTGAATTTTCTCAAAGCCATCTTCGCCGGAAATATGTCATTCAATACGAATGAGGATTTTCACAGCCAGTTTAATTCCGATTGGGCGAACAAACTGATTGTCGGTGTAGATGAAGCATTGCTTGACCGCAGGGAAGATTCGGAACGCATCAAGAACCTGAGTACAGCTATTTCGTATAAGGCGGAAGCCAAAGGAAAAGACCGTTACGAAATTGATTTCTTTGCCAAATTCGTACTCTCATCCAATAATGAAGAATGTCCCATCATTATCGAACAGGGCGAAACCCATTATTGGGTACGGAAAATCCCGCCGATTGAGAAGAAGAATGTGGGTATGTTGAATGACCTCAAAACGGAAATACCTCAATTCCTTCATTTCCTGCTAAAAAGAAATTTAAGTACCAGGCATGAATCCCGGATGTGGTTCAGGCATGACCTGTTTGTTACAGATGCTTTACGCAGGATTATCATGCATAACAGGGGAAAAGTAGAGATTGAAATGCTCCATATTATTTCCGAAATTATGCAAATCAAAGAGTTGAAAGAATATGAGTTTTCCATTAAAGATATGCTTGATATGCTGAAACGCCTTTCCATCCAAACGGAAGCGCCGCAATTGCGGAAAATATTGCAGGAGAAATGGAAACTTCAGCCGCATCCACCAACTTATTACACCGCTTACCTATTCGGATACAATGATGAGATTCTTTCTTCTCCCAAAACGGCAAGGCTGTATGATATTACTCAAAAGCAATTGGAAGAAATTATGTCAGAATGTTAGATATTTCTTCTAATATATTGATTATTACTATTATAAATATATTACAATACTCTTACAAAGTTCTTACAAACTGGAAATACCAATTAAATTGACCCCCAGCCACCAAACTAAATTGACCCTCTATTTTTTGTGATAAAAAACAGAGAAAAACACTTTTCTATTTTACTTTCAAAGGTTGTCATTTTACTGCCGGTTATACAAATTTGTTATTTACAAATATACACATTCTTTTACTTTTTGTTTTTTCTGAGAGAATCTCCAAAGAGTTCTACCCTGAGTGCTTGATGAACAATTCTGTCAAGAACAGCATCCGCGATTGTTTTCTCTCCAATAATGTCATACCAATCTTCAACAGGGATTTGAGAAGTGATAAGCGTGGACTTTTTACCATGTCTGTCTTCTATCACATCTAATAGATTCATTCTGGCTGGTGTGTCGAATGGTTGTATGCCAAAATCATCCAGTATGAGTAAATCTATTCATTCTATCTTTTTTAATTCTTGCAGGATTGTCCCTTTGGCTTTTGCCATTTTAAGCAGTCCCATTAATCTTGATGTATTTGCATATAAGACCTTATACCCTTTATGACAAGCTTGATACCCTATCGCCGTAGCCAAATAACTTTTTCCGGTTCCTGTACTTCCTGTGATAAACAGGTCTTTATGTCCACCAATGAACCCAAGTTCTGCCAGCCGGAGAATCAGGTTCTTATCCAAACCTCTTTCTATAGAAAAATCAATTGCTTCAACAGAGGCCTTATATCTGAAAGATGCACTTTTTATGGCTTTTTCTACCGCTCTGTTCTGCCTGTCATCCCATTCACTTGATACCAGCCATGCGACAAACTGGTCAAGAGTCATACTCTCTTTCTCTTGTACCCTCAATAAATATCATTTCGTATCAAATAGCTGAATATCAGTAGTTATAATAGCTTTAAATTGAAAGGAAATATCTTAAAATATCCTTGCATATATCAATAATAGGGTGTACATTTGGGCGATAAATTTAAGATACACTTACCTCATGAACATCAAACGAAACATTATTTTTGCCCTTGAAAGCAGAAAAAAGGAAGGCAAGCCCCTTAGAGAGAATGTCCCCATCCGTATGCGGGTGATATATAACAGTAAGCGGATAGAATTTACTACCGGCTACCGGATAGACGTAGCCAAGTGGGATGCCGACAAGCAACGGATAAAGAACGGATGCACCAACAAACTCAAACAAAACGCATCCGAAATAAATGCAGACCTGTTGAAACATTACTCCCGTATTCAGGAGATATTCAAAGCGTTTGAAGTATCGGAGAGTATGCCTACCCCCCAGCAACTTAAAGATGCTTTCAAGCGGAAATATAAAAAAGAGGTAACACTTGAGTCTGAACAGAGAGTTCCTGTCTTATTGGATGTTTTCGATGAGTTTGTCAAGGATTGCGGGATGCAGAACAACTGGAGGGAGGCTACCTACGAGAAATTTGCCACCATAAAGAAATATCTGCAGGGTTTTGACTCTGAATTAACACTCGATGCTTGGGATGAAACCCGATTGAACGACTATGTAAATTATCTGCACGATACGAAGAATCTCCGTAACAGTACAACAGGCAAACAAATAGACTTTCTTAAATGGTTCCTGCGTTGGAGTAAACGGAAAGGATACCCTACCAACCCTGCTTTTGAAATATTCAAGCCCAAGCTGAAAACCACCCGGAAGAAAGTCATATTCCTCACGATGGAAGAATTAAACAAGTTGCGGGAATATCCCATACCTGCAAGAAAGAAATACCTTGAGCGGGTGCGGGATGTATTCCTGTTCTGTTGTTTCACCGGTCTCCGGTATTCGGACGTATTCAACCTGAGACGAAGCGATGTCAAGACCGGTCATATAGAGATAACTACCGTCAAAACAGCCGACAGTTTACTCATTGAGTTAAATAACCACAGTAAAGCAATTCTGGATAAGTATAAAGATATTCCTTTTGAGAGGAACAAAGCCCTTCCCGTTATTAGGAACCAGAGGATGAACGTTTACCTCAAAGAGCTTGGAGAACTCTGCGGTATAGATGAGCCGGTAGGGGAAACGTATTACAAAGGTGGTGAGCGCATTGATGTAGTTGCACCCAAATATGCCCTGCTTGGAAGCCATGTGGGACGGCGGACATTCATCTGTAATGCCTTGTCTTTAGGTATTCCTGCGCAAGTGGTAATGAAATGGACGGGACATAGCGATTATACAGCCATGAAACCTTATATTGATATTGCTGATGATATAAAAGCCGGTGCGATGGATAAATTCAACAGCTTATGACTGGGATACATACTACCGGTTTAACCTCGACTTCCACTGGTAAACCTCTAAAAAAGAGGTTTAGTTTAGTTTAGGTATATATATAGTAAACTAAACTAAACCGGTTTAGAGGTTTAAACCGGTTTATGTGCTTATAGAAGGTTGCTGGCGAAAAGAAAAAGAGCCTCAATCCCAGCGCTTTTAGAAAACAAGCGAATAATTTACAAAGAGAATACCTGCTAATTAGTTTAACCCTAATTTCCACTAGTAAACCTTAAAAGAGAGGTTTAGTTTAGTTTAGGTATATATAT
>SNRY01000050.1_pt1 | contig 51736 bp, 28 predicted proteins | sample 4693421 | NCBI WGS metagenome assembly SNRY01 (sample SAMN11003215, study PRJNA524138) | termite gut metagenome | isolation source: Bacteroidetes bacterial symbionts from single cell of protist host amplifed... | host: Streblomastix strix ... | reverse complement strand
CAAATGGTATTTTTGCCCTTTAACAAAGTATGAATTTGTTAACTATTTGAAAACTATATATTTAATATAAATTCACAATATGACTAATTGACTGAATATCAACAAATAACCGTTGCAACAAAGTCATTTAAATGTATCGCTGACTTGAGATTGGGAACAAGAATATTTTTTATTAAAAACATCATGGCTATAAATTTGACAAAAGGACAGCGGATTGAAATCGGGCTGTCGAAAGTAGGGGTAGGATTGGGATGGGATCCTAATGAAGGCACCGGTTTTGATTTCGATTTAGACGCTTCGGCGTTTATGCTGGGCGAAAACAAAAAACTGCCTCAGGATGAGTTTTTTATATTTTACAATAACCCAAAATCACCGGATGGCGCGGTAGAATCTTCCGGTGATGATATAACAGGCGGCAGTAGCGATGGTGATGACGAAACGCTCACTGTGGATTTGGCTAAAGTAAGCCCGCAAATTAAGGAAATCATCTTTACGGTAACCATTCATGATTTTGAAGCTCGCAAACAAAATTTCGGACAAATAAGAAACTCCTTCATCCGCATTTACAATGCTGAAACAAATGAAGAGATTGCCAAGTATGAGCTTGATGAGGATTTCTCCATTGAAACAGCCGTTGAATTCGGACGACTTTATAAAAGAGGGAACGAATGGAAATTTGAAGCCATGGGAATTGGCTATAGAGGCGGATTACAGCACTTTGTTGACAAATACGCTTAAATTTCAATCAAAATGGCAATTAATTTAAACAAAATTACTCTTGAAAAACAGGGTGATAGTCATAAAATAGACTTGACAAAAGGTGGAAGCAATTCATCCAAAGAGATTATCATTAATTTGAATTGGACACAGAAAAAAGGTTTTTGGGCAAATTTGACAAATAGCGCAATAGACCTTGATTTAGGTTGTTTTTATGAATTACGCGATGGACAAAAAAACGTCATTGATGGGCTTCAGTTTGCTCATGGACAAGGTGGTTCCAAAGATGTGTTAACAAAACAAGGGCGATATATCGGTACACCTTGGATTTGGCATACCGGAGATGACCGTTCTGGTGCAGGAGATGGAGAAAATATATTGGTAAATCCGCAAGGATTGTCTGACTTGAAACGTATCATTGTGTATTGTTTCATCTACGAAGGAGTAGCAAAATGGGTTGAAACCAATGCCATAGTAACTATAAAAGTGCCAGATAATCCTGACATTGTAGTGGAAATGGGAAAGCAATACAACAGTCAGACATTTTGTGCCATAGCAGAAATCGTATTGGGGGCGGACAACTCTATGACGGTAAAAAAACTCGCTACATTCCATAATGGACACAGTGATTGTGACAAAACCTATAATTGGGGAATGAAATGGCATACAGGTAGTAAATAATTTAAAACCATTATAATCATGGCAATTAATTTAGAAAAAAGGGCAACGGGTAAATGTCAAACTGCCAAAATTTGTGATTGGATTGGGCTGGGATGCGAATGCATCAAGCGTCGGACAGAATTTCGATCTGGATGCATCAGTCTTTATTCTTGGAGAAAATAAGAAGTTATTAACCGACGAGTATTTCGTTTTTTACAACAACCTGAAATCTCCCGATGAAGCGGTGGAACATACCGGTGACAATCTAACCGGTAAAGGCGAAGGTGATGACGAAAGCCTCAAGGTTGATCTGTCCAAAATCAATTCCAATGCAACGGAAATCTGTATTGTGGTTACCATTCACAAAGCAAAAGAGCGAAATCAGAATTTCGGGCAGGTACATAATTCCTTTATCCGCATATATAATCCGGATAATAAGGAAGAACTGCTGAAATACGAATTAGAAGAGGATTTTTCCATTGAAACGGCAGTTGAATTCGGACAGATTTACAAACGAAATGGCGAGTGGAAATTTGAAGCCGTGGGCGTTGGTCAAAAAGGCGGGTTAGAAGATTATTTAAGCAAATATAGTTAAAACAATTAAAATAATAAGAACATGGCAATAAAATTGGAAAAAGGCCAGAGGATCAATCTAGAGAAAGGCAATGGCAATAAGTTGCAAAACATTTGTGTAGGAGTCAATTGGGGCGCTATTGCAAAAAAAGGCTTTTGGGGCAATACGAAAATGGAAGCTGTTGATTTGGATGCAAGTTGCGCTACATTCGACGACAGTAACAAGGCTTTGGAAGTGATTTACTTCGGTAATCTAAAATCCAAAAACGGTTCAATCAAACACAGTGGCGACGATTTGACAGGAGATATGGGTGGAGATGACGGTTTAGACAATGAAGTGATAACTGTCGATTTAGCCCAACTTCCGGCAGAAGTGTCAAAAATTGCATTTGTGTTAAATAGTTTTCGTGGTCACGACTTTAAAACCATTCCGTATGCGTCCATTCGTATTTACGAAGGAACACCGACCTGTGTAAATGAAATATTTGCCACTTACGACATTGCCAACGATGCTTCATTTGCAGGAAGCGTATCCATGATAATGGGTGTATTTTACAAACGAAACGGCGAATGGAAATTCAATGCGATCGGCGAAGCCACGAGAGATCATGATTTAAAAGGAACATTAGCTACCGTAGCTTTAAAGTATTTATAAATCTAATTATGAGAAGATTACCTGTATATTTAGTATTGGATACTTCCGGCTCAATGACCGGAGAACCTATTGAGGCTGTTAAAAATGGAGTTCAAGTGTTGGTTTCATCTTTACGGACAGACCCGTATGCGTTGGAGACCGCCTTTTTGAGTGTGATTACTTTCGATAGTTCGGCAAAACAGATTGTACCGCTAACGGAATTGTCTATGTTTCAGATGCCCGATATTCAAGCTTCAGGAACAACTGCATTAGGCAATGCGCTGTCATTACTGGCTAATAAAATTGATGCAGAGATCACCAAAACAACAGCCGAAGTAAAAGGCGACTGGAAACCATTGGTTTTCCTGATGACAGATGGCGATCCTACGGACAATTGGCAGAAAGGTCTGACGGAATTTCAGAAACGGAAAGTCGGGTTAGTGGTGGCTTGCGCTGCCGGACAAGGCGCCGATACCAATGTGCTGAAACAGATTACCGAAGTTGTGGTACAATTGGATACGGCAGACAGCGCTACGATTAAAGCATTTTTTAAATGGGTTTCAGCATCGGTAAGCACCGGAAGTCAAAAAATAGAAAACTCCGGTGTGGAAGTAGGAGGTCTGAACGAATTACCGCCTCCACCGCCGGAAGTAAATATAGTGGTATAATGAGACGGGGAATAATGCGCGGCTTTTCCTTTTCGTGGAAACGAGCCATAGGGCTTACCGCCGCTAAGCAACGTTTGGCGCGGCGAACGGGTATCCCTACTACCCGGCAAGGGTTAGAACGAAAAGCCGGAGCTTCGATAATCAACACTATTATGTCAATGTTTAAAAAATGAGACGACTACCTGTTTATTTATTGCTGGATACATCCGGTTCGATGAAAGGAGAGCCGATAGAATCGGTAAAAGTGGGTTTGGAGGCAATGATTGCCAGTCTGAGACAAGACCCTTTTGCCTTGGAATCGGTGTATATCAGCATTATCACCTTCGACAGGGAAGTGAAACAAATCATGCCTCTGACTGAATTGGAAAATATGCAACTCCCTCTTATTGAAACACCCGATTCGGGACCAACACATTTGGGAGCTGCACTGGAAATGTTGTGCCAAAAAGTCGATAGTGAAGTGCTGCTCAATACGCCCGAAAAAAAAGGGGACTGGATGCCTTTGCTGTTCATTATGACCGATGGAAAGCCTTCCGATGTGCAGAAATATAACCAGATGATACCCGAAATAAAGAAACGTCATTTCGGCAGTATCATTGCTTGTGCTGCCGGAGCAAATGCAGATACACAACCATTGGAATTATTGACAACACAAGTATATTCCTTAGATACAACCGACAGTGCAACGTTCCGCCAGTTTTTCAAATGGGTATCAGCATCTGTCAGTGTTGGAAACCGGAGTATTGGCGCAACCGACGAGTTGGTATTGCCTCCGCCGCCACAGGAAGTCAATAAAGTCATTTAATGTAAAAAAATAATACAAGGAATCATGATATTAAAGATCGTTACCGGTGTGTTGATAGTGCTTTTGTACTTGTACAAACAAATAAAGCCTCACAAAAACGCATTGTTTCCGAAATACCAAAAATGGTTTTCTCGAATTGAACGGATATTTGATACTTTGTTGAAAATCATACCCGTTAAACCGCATCAATTGGGCAATGGTTTGGCGATTGACATCTCAGCGGTAATTTTTTTACTGCTGTTCATCCTATTATTAATAATATAAGTTATCCATATTCATGCGCCGTTTACCTATTTATTTTTTAATTGATGTTTCCGAATCAATGGTCGGAGAGCCTCTTGAGCAGGTAGAAGAGGGAATTGCTACCATCATTAAGGAGTTGCGTACAGACCCGTATGCTTTGGAAACCGTTTATTTGTCCATCATTGCATTTGCCGGTAAAGCCTATAAGATCACATCAATGGTTGAGTTGGTCAACTTTTATCCGCCTAAGATTCCCATCGGTGGAGGCACCTCATTGGGTAAGGCGATGGATTTTCTGACGAATGATATTACGACATCCTTTCAGAAAACAACCTTGGAAGAAAAAGGCGATTGGAAACCCATTATCTTTTTATTTACGGATGGCAATCCTACCGATGATTATATGCCCGCTTTCGATCGTTGGAATCAAAAATGTCGCAAAAGTGCCAATTTGGTGGTTGTTTCGTTAGGAGACAACACTGACCTGAGTATTTTCGGCAAAATTACCGAAAATGTGCTGATGCTGAAACATACCGATACTGAATCGTTCAAAAAGTTCTTCAAGTGGATAACCGCCTCCATCAAAACAAGCAGCGTCAGCGTGAGCGAAGCAAATGATGATGGACTGCATCTGGCGCCTGTCAACAACGACTATCTGTCAAAAATTGATTTGGAAAAACATATGCCGACAAAAGTGGACGAAAATTTTGCCGTCATATTAGCCAAATGCCAGACCACGCAACGCCCTTATCTTATCAAATATCAAAAACGGATTACTCCTTCGCAGTTTAGTGAACTGTATGCAATGAATGTAATGGATTACAAATTGGTTGGCGCATATCCGGTTGATAATACCTATTTTGAACTCTCAGATCAACAACAAGGTAGCAGTAACACAGTCAGCACAGCTTTATTATCAGGGTTTCCCGCATGTCCATGTTGCGGTAATCAATACGGTTTCAGCTATTGCACCTGTGGCAAAGTTCTGTGTACAGGAGGTGAAAAGATCACTAAATGCCCATGGTGCGGAGTTGAGGCTCATTTCAGCCTGGGTGAAGGCAGTGCAAACATCACAAGGACAAGGGGGTAGATATGTTAAAAGAATTTCTATCAAGTAAATTTCCTGAACAGGACGAGAAGGAGATAATTGATTTTTTAAACAGCAACAAGGCTAAAATTGAAAGATTTATAACTCAAGAGTGGGAAACGCATCATAAAGCAAAACAGGCTGAACCGGAAAATCAAACGCAAACAACAGACTTGCCACAACCGGAAAAAAATCAGGCAGTAACCGGTGAGCCATCACAAGAAACAATTGATGTTATTCCGGAAGCACAAACAGAGAATGCAAATCTAGAACAAACTATGAAACAAGGTGCAGAATTTCAAGGAGATTCAGACAAGGGAAAAGCCAAAAATGATGCTTTAGAAGCCGTAATTAAAGGTAAGCACATCACTTTACCCAATGGAAAGGTAAATCAGGAATATCGTGTTTCTTTCAATATGGCAGATTTGATTCCAGAAATACAGGAAGTCAATTTTGTTGGACTGGAAAACATTGGTTTAACTTTTCAACCGGAAACAAAGGAAATTTTCGGAATCCCTAATAAAGCCGGAGATCACAAAATCACCGTAAATTACAAACTGAAAGATTGGGAAGAAGGAAAGCCTTTGATTACAAGAGAAATTACTTTAATTATCAATCCCGATCCACGATTGTTGTGGAATAATATTAAAACACCTGAAGATATTGAATATTACAAACCGGATGAGGATAAAGCATTTGTGAAAGTAGCTTCCAAGAAAGTAGGTGACGTTCTGGGGATTGGGAAGAAGAAACAGGCGCAAAAGGATATGGTTGCCGCCAGCCAGCGCGGACGTTCCCATGCCCACGAAGGCAAGGCGCGGGATGATGATTTCAGGCTATTTTTCGATGAATCATTGGAATGGTATGTGATGGCAGTAGCAGATGGCGCCGGTTCGGCAAAATATTCCAGACAAGGTTCAAAAATTGCCTGTGAAACGGTTATAGACGTTTGTAAAGAAAATTTGGCTAAACTAAATAAAGCCTTTGAACTTCAAATCTCAGAATTTCAGAAAAACAGATCGGACGAAAACCGGAAAAAGACAGGAGATTTGCTTTATGAAATTATAGGCGCTGCTGCGTTTCAAGCCTATAAAAATATAGAAAAGGAAGCAATGCAAGGTGAAAATAAACTGATAAAAGATTTTTCAACCACTCTTTTGCTATCAATCTGCAAGAAATTTGACTTTGGATGGTTTACAGGCGCTTTTTGGGTAGGCGATGGCGGCATCGGTATTTACAATAAGGAAACACCGTCCGTAAAAGTATTGGGGGAACCGGACAGCGGAGAATTTGCCGGACAAACACGTTTTTTGACCATGCCGGAAATAATGCAACCGGCTGAAATATACCGGAGATTACGCTTCGAGGTGCTTGATGATTTCACAGCCTTGATTCTTATGACCGATGGGATAACCGATCCAAAATTTGAAACCGATGCCAATCTGAATAAAATTGAGAAGTGGAATAATCTTTGGGAAGACTTGAATGGGGCAAACGAAGACCAGAACAAAGTAGATTTTTCTGATGATAACGAACAAGCAGCCGACCAGTTACTTCGATGGTTAGATTTTTGGTCGAAAGGTAACCACGATGACAGAACAATAGCAATACTTTTTTAATCATGGCAAAAACGATAAAAATAAACGCTTCAGACGGTTCTCCGGTTGAATTTGTAGATGACATCATCGGCGCAGGCGGTATGAAAGACGTCTATTTCAGCCCCGACAAATCGTATGTGGTAGCATTTTTTCGTGACAAACAGGATTTCAATGCGAAAGATCGCTTGCAAAATATCACCGGCGTTTATCGTGAGAGGATTTTCAACGCTGCAGGTGGTGAATATTGGAAAGATTTGTATTGCTGGCCTACCAAAATAGTAGAATACAACGGTAAATTAGGTTTGGTTTGTCCTACTTACCAAAAACATTTTTTCTTTTCAAAAGGCTCAATCAATAACGATTTCTTGGGAATCAAAGGAAAAGAGAAAGAAGGGAAATGGTTTGCTTCTGCAAAAAACCAGAATAAATTTCTGGCGCCGGAAGAGAAAGGCGACTGGTTCAAATATTTCCAGATAGGTATCCGTATCAGCCGTGCCGTCAGGCGATTACACGCCGCCGGACTTGCTCATTCGGATTTGTCCTACAAAAATGTGCTGATTGATCCTACAACAGGGCATGCTGCTATTATTGATATTGACGGTCTCGTGGTGCCGGGAAAATATCCGCCGGATGTGTTGGGAACGCCTGATTTTATTGCACCCGAAGTGATTGCCACCAAGCAATTGAAAATTGGCGACAACGCACGTAAACTGCCCAGCATTGCAACAGATCGCCATGCTTTGGCAGTAATGATTTACATGTATTTGCTTTATCGTCACCCGTTGCGGGGTGGAAAGGTTTGGGATTTGGATTCCACCAAAGACGAAGAACTGTCAATGGGCTTGAAAGCAATGTTCGTGGAACATCCTACAGACAAGACCAACAGAGTAAAAATAAAAGACCTGCATCCAAGTCAGTTGCCTCAGGGAGACCCCGATAAGATACCTTATACCGTGTGCGGTCCACACTTGAAAAAGTTGTTCGACAAGGCGTTTATCGACGGGTTACACGATATGGGTAAACGTCCTACGGCAGGAGAATGGGAAGAGGCGTTATTGAAAACGGTTGATCTGATGCAACCTTGTCAAAATCCGAAATGTTGGCACAAATGGTTTGTCTTCGACAACACCACGAAACCTAAATGTCCGTTTTGCGATACTAAATATAGTGGTAAACTGCCGGTTCTAAATCTCTATTCTTCAAGGAGAGCAGGTTCATTCACACCCGATGATTACCGGCTGATGGTGTATCACAACCAATATTTGTATCAATGGCACATCAATCGGAATATTTCACCTAACGAGCGATTAACGGACGAACAGAAAAAACCGGTAGGATACTTTGTGTACCATAACAATCAATGGCTGTTGATTAACCAGCGATTGAAAGACTTGGAAGATAAAACGGACGGGAAACTCATACCGATTGGACAATCCGTTACTCTGACTGACAGTAAACAGATTCTTTTGTCCAAAGACGAAGGAGGAAGGTTAATAATAGTTCAGATGGCAAATTAAACGATATTTCTAAATAGTTTTATATTAACAAATTAAATTTTAAAAACAATGAGTGAATTAAGTGAATTAAAGAAGTCAATACTTGCCGATGGAATAATTGACAGTGACGAAGTAGCGCAACTGAGAGAAGTTTTATTTGCCGATGGAGTGATAGACAAGGAAGAAGCAGAGTTTCTTTTTGAGTTGAATGATGCCGTCTCCGGCAAGAAGAATGATGCCGGTTGGGGCACTCTTTTTGTAGAAGCCATAACTAATTTTCTGTTGGAGGATGAATCATCTCCGGGCGAGATTGACGATACGGAAGCAGAGTGGTTGCTATCTAAAATTCAGGGAGATGGTCAAATTGACGGCATTGAACTTGCCCTGTTGAAAAACCTGAAAGCCAAAGCCAAAGTTTTTCCTCAGTCGTTAGCTGTGTTAATCAAATAACACTTTCATTAGAGAATCTTTGAAAATGAATGATATTTCAGAGGTTCTCATTATAAAAATAAACAATGGAACATAAACGCCACTATACCGGTCTTTCAGATGCACAAGTCATCGAAAGCCGTAAAAAACATGGGGAAAATATCTTAACTCCGCCTAAAAAAGAATCTCTGTGGAAGGAATTTTTTGGAAAATTTACCGACCCGATTATAGTTATATTGCTGGTAGCGCTTGTGTTGTCAATAGGCGTGTCTGTTTATGAATTTTATACGGGTCATGCAACAGGCAGCGTTTTTCTTGAACCGGCAGGCATTGCAATAGCTGTTCTATTGGCTACCGTTGTAGGCTTTTTCTTCGAGTTGAGCGCAAACAGAAAATTTGAAGTATTAAACAAAGTGAATGACGACACATCAGTAAAAGTCATCCGCAACGGTAACATTTGTCAGATAGCCAAAAAAGAAGTGGTGGTCGGTGATGTTGTTATTTTGGAAACCGGTGAAGAGGCGCCGGCAGACGGCGAGTTATTGGAAGCGGTTTCGCTGCAAATCAACGAATCTACGCTTACCGGAGAACCGGTCATTAAAAAGACCGTAAATCCCGATGATTTTGATAAGGACAGTACCTATCCGTCCAACTGTGTTTTGAAAGGTACAACGGTGGTTGATGGGCATGGCGTCATGGAAGTACGGAAAGTGGGAGACGTCACCGAATACGGAAAAGTGTACGAAGGCTCGCAAATTGACAATAGCGTTGAAACTCCCCTAAACAAGCAATTGGACAAACTGGCAGATTTAATTACCAAAGCAAGCTATGTCATTGCCATATTAATTATTATAGGTCGAGTAATCGTTTATTTTCATGGCTTGGACACATTTGACTGGGTAGGATTTGGTGGATATTTGCTGAATACCATCATGATAGCTGTAACGGTGATTGTAGTGGCAGTACCGGAAGGTTTGCCAATGAGCGTTACGCTGAGTCTTGCATTAAGCATGAAACGTATGCTTTCTACCAATAACCTTGTGCGCAAGATGCATGCTTGCGAAACCATGGGAGCAACCACCGTTATTTGTACGGACAAAACCGGAACGCTCACCCAAAACCAGATGAAGATTTATCAAACGAATTTCTACGGGTTAAAAAATCAAGAATTAGTTACTGACAAAATAACTAATATCATCAGGGAAAGCATTGCGGTAAATTCTACGGCATACCTTGATTTTTCTGATGCTGCAAAAATAAAGGCTTTGGGCAATCCTACCGAAGGTGCTTTGCTGCTTTGGCTGCACGAACGTCAAACCAACTATTTGCCACTGCGGGAAGACGCCGAAGTGGTGGAACAACTGACATTCTCCACAGAGCGTAAATACATGGCTACCGTGGTCAAATCGCCCTTGCTCAACAAAAAAATCATGTACGTCAAAGGAGCGCCGGAAATCGTACTCTCTATGTGTAAAAACGTGCTGGTTGATGGCAATCTTGTCGGGAAAGAAACCTACGAACCAACCGTACAGGCACAATTACTTCAATACCAGAATCAGGCGATGCGAACATTGGGGTTTGCCTATCAGATCGTTGACCACGATGACAACTGCATCAAAGAAGGACGGTTAGCCGAAAGCATAAATCTTACTTATCTGGGTATTGTTGCCATTTCTGACCCTGTGAGAGCTGAAGTGCCCGATGCGGTGAAGAATTGTTTGGATGCAGGTATTGCTGTGAAGATTGTTACCGGAGATACGCCAGGCACCGCCAAAGAAATAGGACGGCAGATAGGTTTGTGGGGCGCAAATGAACCGGATACGCACCATCTGACCGGAACAGAATTTGCAGCTATGCCAGACAATGAACTGTTGGAACGGATAGCTGATTTGAAAATTCTTTCTCGCGCCCGTCCGATGGATAAACAGCGGTTAGTTCAACTGTTGCAGGCAAAAGAAATGGTGGTTGCCGTAACGGGCGACGGCACCAACGATGCGCCTGCGCTAAACGCAGCGCAGGTGGGCTTATCTATGGGCGATGGAACATCGGTCGCCAAAGAAGCGAGCGACATCACCATTCTGGATAATTCGTTCAGCAGCATTTCGAGAGCCGTGATGTGGGGACGGTCATTGTACCAGAACATACAGCGTTTCATCTTGTTTCAGATGACCGTCAATGTGGCAGCCTGTCTGATAGTGCTCATCGGCGCTTTCCTCGGCACGAAATCTCCGTTGACTGTTACTCAGATGTTATGGGTGAATCTAATTATGGACACCTTCGCCGCATTAGCTTTAGCCTCGTTACCTCCCAACGAACAAGTGATGAAGGATAAACCCCGCAAAACCACCGACCACATCATAAGCAAAGCTATGGCAAAAAACATCCTGAGCGTCGGACTATTCTTCGTCGTGCTGTTGTTCGGTTTGGTACAGTATTTTAAACATGCGGATATTACCTCATTGAGTCAATTCAATCTAACTGATTTTGGATGTAGTTTCTTTGATTTCAGCAGTGGCAACGGGTTAACTCCGTACGAATTATCTTTGTTTTTCACTATCTTTGTGATGCTTCAATTTTGGAACATGTTTAATGCCAAAGCATTCATGACGGGCAAATCAGCGTTCAGGTCATTACGCAACAGTGGTGGATTTTTGTCTATTGCCACTGTCATATTAGTGGGGCAATGGGTAATCACCACCATCGGCGGCGAGATGTTCAATGTTATGGCATTGAACTTGCCGGATTGGGCGATTATCATCGGCGCTACCTCATTGGTGTTGTGGATTGGAGAGTTGATAAGGCTTGTAAAGAAAAATAAATAGCAATACCACAAGTGATTGCTTTGGGAACAATGGAACTTTTAATTTATAAAGCTTCTGCCGGATCGGGAAAAACATTTACATTGACGGTGGAGTATATTAAACATCTTATTCGTAATCCGCACGCATATCGACAAATACTTGCCGTAACATTTACCAATAAAGCTACGGCAGAAATGAAAGAACGTATTATTGGTCAATTGTATGGAATATGGACGAATGACAAGGATTCCGAACCATACTTAACATGCATACGTGAGAATCTGAACAAATCCGAAAAAGAAGTACGCGAAGCTGCCGGAAAGGCATTGGGTCATATCATACACGACTATGCTTCTTTCAGAGTAGAAACCATTGATTCTTTTTTTCAATCCGTACTCCGCAATCTGACTCGAGAATTGGGATTAAGCCCTAATTTAACCATTATCCTTACGAATGCTGAAGTATTGAGTGAAGCAGTAGATACGATGATTGAGAAGCTTGAGCCTGACTCCCCCGTTCTGCTGCAACTTTTAGATTATATCAATGAAAAAATTGCGGATGATAAGCGATGGAACATATTGAACGAAGTGAAAAAGTTCGGAATGAACATCTTCAGTGAGGAATATATGGAGAAAGGAGAAGAGTTACATCAGCAACTTAAAAATCCAAATATTATAAAAGATTATCGGCATGAATTAAATGCCATGAAAAATGCAGCGCTCGAACAAATGAAAGAATTTAATGTCCGATTTGAAAGAGAGCTGGAAAACCACTTACTAACTGTCAATGATCTAAAAAATAAAGAAAAAGGCATCAGCAACTATTTCCACAAACTGGGTAATGGCATCTTGGACGATAAAATCCGCAATAAAACAACAGAACAATGTTTAGAAGATGAAAAGAATTGGGTTGCTCAAACCTCGCCGAGATATGAAGAAATACTTTCACTTGCCGCGTCGACGTTGATACCGCTACTGCAAGAAGCAGAGTCTCTGCGGATGAAAAACAACCGGATAGTCAATAGTTGCCTTCTATCTATGCAATACCTTAATAGATTACAACTATTAGCAAGTATTGACGAAGAAGTGCGTGAGTTAAATAAAAAGGAGAATTGTTTTTTTTTGTCAGACACCAACATATTGTTGCATAGCCTGCTGAGAGAGGGAGACCCTTCATTTGTATTTGAAAAAATAGGAACATTCACCCATACGGTGATGATAGACGAATTTCAAGATACGAGCCGGATACAGTGGGATAATTTCAAATTATTGCTGTTGGAAGGTTTGTCGCAAGGAGGTAACAGTCTTATTGTAGGCGATGTGAAACAATCCGTTTATCGCTGGAGAAATGGCGATTGGAAAATACTAAACGAACTGAATGATCGCATCAATAACTTTCCTGTTCGAGTGGAAACATTAAAAACCAATTGGCGAAGCGAAACAAATATTATCCATTTTAATAACAAACTTTTCGTTGCAGCAACAGAATATCTGAATGATTTGCATTTCTCGCAATTAGGCGAACCGTGTGAACCCTTGCTAAAGGCATACCGTGATGTGGCACAAATATCCCCCTGTTTAGAAGAAAAAGGTTACGTAAAAGTTTCTTTTTTAGAGAAAGATGATGAGCATGATTATACGCAACAGACACTCATTGCATTGGGAAAAGAAGTGGAACGGCTTCTTGATGAAGACGTTCGCCTGAATGATATTGCCGTGTTAGTACGTAAAAACAAATATATACCGATTATTGCCGGTTATCTTGATAAGGAACTGCATTATAAAGTGGTTTCGGACGAAGCTTTTCGTCTGGATGCTTCTCTTGCCGTCCGTATGATGACGGATGCTTTGCGTTATCTGACTTCGCCGGATAATCTTATGATACGTGCACAACTCATTGCTGTTTATCAAACGGAAATAGTAAAATGCGGTAAAGACCTTAATACGTTGTTACTTTCACCAAAGGAAGAACTACTTCCCAAAGAATTTATTGTACGGGCGGACACATTGCGCTTTATGCCTTTGTATGAGTTGTTGCAAGAATTGTTTCGTATTTTTGAAATACATCGCATAGAAAATCAAGACGCTTATCTTTTCGCTTTCTTTGATGCTGTAACAGCCTATCTTCAAAACAATTCTTCCGACCCGGACAAGTTTATTCATTATTGGGATGAAGAGCTCTGTGGTAAAACCATTCCTGCCGGAGAAACAGATGGGATACGGATACTTTCCATCCATAAATCAAAGGGACTGGAATTTCATACGGTTTTACTTCCTTTTTGTGATTGGAAATTGGAGAATGAAACTAACGAACATTTAGTATGGTGTGTTCCCGAAGAAACTCCATTTAATAAAATAGACATTGTCCCCATCAATTATTCAACACGTATGGCCGAATCAGTCTATAAAAAGGAATATTTGCACGAACGTTTGCAACTTTGGGTTGATAATTTAAACCTGCTTTATGTAGCCTTTACCCGCGCCGAGAAAAATTTAATTATATGGAGCAAAAAAAAGGGACAAACAAAAACCATATCCGAATTACTTACCCAGTCGCTTTCTCGCATAGTATCCAGCGAAAATAGTAATTGGAACGAAGAGCAACCGTACGAAACAGGAACTCTTCTTTCCTCCGGTAAGTACAAAAAGGATACGACATCAACAAACATTTTTTTTCAAAAACCTTTGAAAAGGACTGTCGAAATGGAAATAATGCCCTATCAACACATCAAATTCCGACAATCAAACCGTTCCGCCGATTTTATATGGAAAGGCGATGAAGAAGGGATAGAAAATCCATCTATCAATCGAGGACTTTTATTACACACTTTATTCTCTGCCATCAAAACGAAAGTTGACATTGAGCCGGCAATTGAGCATCTGATTTTTGAAGGAATCATCGGAACCAAAGAAATGGAGACCGACATTCATGCTATCATTCAAAAAGCTTTTTCTTTGCCTGAAATTCAAAAGTGGTATTCGGACGAATGGCAACTATTCAATGAATGTAACATCATATACAAAGAGAATGATAAACTTTGTACTCGTCGTCCTGACCGTGTGATGATCAAAGGTGATGAAGTAGTAATTTTAGATTTTAAATTTGGAGAGCAGAGGGAAGAACACAGCAGGCAAGTACAGGAATACATGACATTGCTCACTCAAATGGGTCACAGAAACATATCCGGTTATTTGTGGTATGTGGAAAGAGGAGTACTTGTTCCTTTGATATAAATCATTCTCTTGGCATACCGTTTCAACCTATCGACATCGTGACTTATTAAGAGTACGGCACATTCTTTATTAATTTCCGCTAATAGTTCATACAGTCGAATTTCAAACCGTTTGTCTATATAAGTATTCGGTTCATCCAAAATCACGGCTTGAGGATTAGAAATAATGGCGCGCCCCAACAAAGTGCGTTGTAATTGTCCACCACTGAGTTCACCGACAGTTCGGTTTTCCAAGCCTTCAAGTTCCATACGGGAAATCATACACCGCACTCTCTCCCGTTGTTCACGAGTAAATCGTCCGACAAGCGGTTTTTCAGAACTAAGTCCCGACAGGATTACTTCCTGAACGGAAATAGGGAATTTCCGGTCTATCTGGTTATATTGCGGCAGGTATCCCATTTTAACCGGCTTTGTAAGATTCCCTTCTTTATAAAAACGAATATCACCTTCCACAGGTTTCAACAATCCGAGAACGACTCTTACCAGAGTGGTTTTTCCTCCTCCATTGGGACCGACAATACCCAGAAAATCATGCCTGTTGACGGTAAGATTCACATCGTGCAACACCATTTGCTTATCGTATGCAGCAGAAAGATTATTGATAGAAAGCAGCGTTTCGTGCGTAATAGTTATATCCATCTCATACTTTTTGCTACTTTTATCATCTCCTCTTCCCAATTATATGAAAGCGGGTTAATTGGAATAATTGTCGTACCCGTCTCTTTTGCTACCGTTTCTGCATTACGACGGTCAAATTCAGGTTGTATAAAAATGACATGTACCTTTTCGGTTTTGCACCTCTTTATTAATTCTTTCAGATGAGCAGGAGAAGGCTCTTTTCCTCCTTCTTCAATGCATATCTGTTGCAAATCATAGTCACGGGCATAATAAGAAAGGCTGGGATGATAAATCATAAATGTGCGGTCGGTTCCTTCCTTCAATATATGGCGTATGACACTGTCTATGCACTCTATTCGCCGACAAAGGGAATCGTAACGAGTCAAATAGTATAACTCGTTTTCTTTATCAAGCGTACAAAGCGCATTGAACGTATTATCAGCAATAATCTTTGCATTTGCCGTTGAACACCAAATGTGCGGTTCTATTCCATTTCCGTGAAAATCTCCGGACGTATGTTCACCTGCCTGAATATATTTTATGCCTTTCGAAGTGTCGAACACTTGTACTTGCGGAGCATTGCTTGTGAGCCTGTCTATCCATGACAATTCAAAACCGATGTATCCTATACGGAGATATGCTTCACTCCGGCTCAGCTCCATCAATTGTTTCGGAACAGGGTCGTATGTTTCGGGACTACTTCCCTTGGGCACTATACACGTAACGGTGAACTTATCTCCCGCTATGGCTTCGGTAAAATATCGTTGCGGTTCTATAGTAACCGTAATGATACGTTGCTCTTCACTTTTTTTTTTCGGTGCAGAGCAGGCAACCAAAAATAGTATGATTATTTCACATCCGGCTAAAATTTTCGTTTTCACTCTTTATGGATTTACAAACAGCTTTACCGGATATTCGCCTGCTTCAACCAAAGTCTTAATTTTATTAACCACCCCTTGACGATCTTCGGCATAAGTTACTCCAAACCATTTGGAAGTCGTATCAAGCACTTTCACACGAGCAATTCCGTCATTGATAAGTTTGTTTACCATCAGTGGAATAAAATATTCACTTTTCAGATTATCCATATTCGCTTTAAGAAATTCTTCAAAATAGGCTTCCGAATAGCCAAAATAATCGGGAGTAAATCCCCACATGTTCATAGATACCGGCGTATTATCGTCAATAGTCACCATTTCTCCATTTCCATCTTTAAAAGACACTTTTCCGTCAATACGCCCAATAGAAGTGCGTTCCACAATGGTCGTCAAATATCCGTCTTCGTTTACGGCGCAAACCCCACGAGCCACAGTCCCACTTTCACTCAGTGTATTTCCTACTCGATAGCCCACCATACAATACTCATTTTTCTTATTACCTGCCTCCGACAAGGTTTTTCCAATAACGACAAAACTGTGATGACCATAAAAATCATCCGCATTGATAGCCGCAAAAGGTTCGTTAATGACATCCTTTCCCATCAGCACGGCATGATTGGTACCCCAAGGTTTTATGCGACCGGCAGGAACAGAAAAACCTGCCGGTAAACAATCAATAGCCTGAAACACTACTTCTACGGGAATATGATCTTCATATTTGCGAACAATCTTATCGCGAAAATCTTGTTCAAAATCTTTACGGATTACAAAAACGATTTTCCCGAAGCCGCTACGAATCGCATCATAAATAGAATAATCCATGATAGTCTCTCCGTTAGGACCTACACCGTCCAATTGTTTCAACCCTCCGTAACGGCTTCCCATGCCGGCAGCAAGTACTAATAATGTTGGTTTCATAAAAATAGTATCATTAAAAATAGTATCAATAATTGCAAAAATACAAAAAATTATTTCCCATTCCCCTGAAAAACAAAATTTTGTATACAAGAGTAACCACAATGGGTATAGAAACGAGCGAATATCACGGGGAATAGTCCTTTACCTCACAAACCATTTTTTGAATTCACTTACCCGTGCTTTGCTGACAAGGATTCGTTCGGGAGCAGGAACGTTCAGATTGATGGATAATTTACTGCCAAACCATAGTGAAACATCCTTTATAGCCTTGTGAGCAACAATATACTGACGATTGGCACGAAAGAAAAGAGAAATGTCAAGTTGTTGCATCAAATCGTCCAATATTTGGTCCAAGTAATAAATCCGGTTATTGAGAGTAACCGCTTTCACTATTTTTGCATCAATATAAATATAAGCAATATCATGAATTGCCAACGGAATTAATTTGTCTTTTTCCGAAACCAAGAAATACGATTGATAGCTTGTTTTATTTTGTTTAAGTGAAGACAGGAGTCTGTTCATCAAATCCATATTCTTATCCGGATGAAACGAAAAGTTCTTATATTTGGAAACAGCCCGTTCCAACTCTCTTTTATTAATGGGTTTCAATAAATAATCAATGCTGTTTACCTCAAATGCTTTCAAAGCGTATTCATCGTAAGCGGTAGTATAGATGATAGGGCAAGAAATCGTTACTTTTTCAAAAATATGAAAAGAAGAACCGTCTGCCAGATGAATGTCCATAAACACCAAATCGGGCGCCGGACAGGTTTGAAACCATTCCACACTTTCGTCAATGGATTGGAGTATGGCAATAATTTGTATTTCTGGATCCACCTCCCGGATGAGAGTTTGCAGGGCTTGCGCAGCAATTACTTCGTCTTCGATGAGGATGGCTTTCATGATATCAATGGTATTTCAACTTCAAATACACCTCCTGTGTTCTTGATACTGATTTCTTTGTTCCATAACAAGCGGTAACGCTCGGATAAGTTGGATAACCCGATACTTTCGCCGCTTTCTGCATCTTTTTTTGGCTGAACAGGATTGATGACCCTTATCGTTTCTCTTTCCGATGTAGAAAAAGTAATAAGAATCGGTTGTTTGTTACTTACTACATTGTGTTTGATTGCATTTTCAACCAAGGTTTGTAAACTTAATGGAACAATGGAATAATGGTAATATTTTTCATCTATATGCTGCACGAATTGCAGACTTTCTCCGTAACGTATTTTCATTAAGTGACAATAAGCCAAAGTGAACTTCAATTCTTCTTCCAAAGTTATTACCTCTTTATTTTGTAGTGTATATCGGAATACATAAGAAAGTTGCTGTACATATTCCTGCGCTTTGTCGGCATCCATCTTAATCAACGAACTAAGCGTATTCAACGAATTGAACAGAAAATGAGGGTCAACCTGATTTTTCAGCGCCATAAAGCGAGTCTTCATGTATTCAGCCTGTAATGTTTCGTTTTCCAGCACCGTTTTTTGTTGCTTGTGGGACAGGTAGATCAATTGCGAGGATAATAAAACAACTATTGCGAGAAAGTAATCACGAAACATACCCCCATGGATAAATCGTTTGGGATACGGACCTAAATCCGTGAATTGTATTTGTATGGAAGAACAAATATAACTAAGGACGGGCGTACAAATGAATATCGTCCATACGATAAATAGCCACTTGAGGCGTTGTGGAAACAGTTTGCTTCTCAACAGTTTGAAATTTAATGAATAAAGCAGAAAAGTTACTAAAAAATTAAAGAAAATATGCATGAAAGCATTACTGATGTGAAATTCCAGACGGACACGTTCCGCTTCGGAAGGCAATACGGCATCCCTTCCATAGAAAAACATAATGAGAAACAGCACATTCATCAGCAAACTGATACCTAATGCTAAAATGATTGCTGTTTTGTAATTTAATGGCGACTTCTGCAGAGGATTCATTTTGCCGATGTGTATAAACTATTCGTACCGTAGCGCATTGATGGGGTCTAAGGATGCGGCTTTCTTTGCCGGATACCACCCAAAGAAAATACCGGTGGCAGCACATACCAGAAATGAAATTCCTACAGCCGGAACGCTGACAATAAAAGGCCAGTTCAACCCTTTGGACGCCAAATATGACAAAGTCAATCCAAGTACAATTCCAATTAAACCGCCAATCAAACTCAAAATAATACTCTCGCACAGGAATTGTAATAATATGTCTTTGTTTTTGGCTCCGATGGACATTCGCAAACCAATTTCCTTAATACGCTCGGTGACGGTTACATACATAATATTCATAATCCCAATTCCTCCAACAATTAGCGAAATAGAAGCGATCGCCGCTAATAAAACAGTAAGAAATCCGGAAATGGAATTCATCATTTCCAACATTTCCTGTTGGGTGCGAACATCAAAATCATTCGGTTGACCCATTTTCAATTTATGCTCTCTTTGCAAAATAATTTCAATTTCCTTAGTTGCCAGACCGGCTGTTTCTTCCGAGCGAGCAGAAGCCATAATCATGTGGATATAGCTAACTGCCAATATTCGTTTTTGTACGGTTGTGTAAGGGGCAATGATAATATCGTCCTGATCCTGCCCCATTTGGTTTCGTCCTTTACTTTCAAGGACACCAATGATCTTAAAAGGTATTTTATTAAAACGTATCGTTTGACCAATTGGATTTTGTCCTTGCGGAAATAAATTATCAACTACCGTTTTCCCAACCAGGCAAACTTTGGCAGAACTTTTCACATCTTGTTCGGTAAAATTTATCCCGGAAGCCATTTTATACTTCCGAATAAAAATCAAATCGGAATTTCCACCCTGCATACTTCCCGGCCAGTTATTGGCTCCGTTTACCAATTGACCGCTGGCGCTGACCATTGGCGAAGCCACACTGACATATTTCGACTGTTGAAGAATGGCTTCCACATCGTTGGCTTTCAGTGTTTGAACATTAGCCGATCCGATATTTACTCCTCCTTGTCGTTGGCTGGAACGCATCACCATAATCAGGTTCGTCCCCATGGTTTAAATTTGGTCATTGATACTTTTAGAGGAACTTTTTCCCAAACTAACCATAGCAATCACCGATGATATGCCGATGATAATACCCAACATGGTAAGGAATGCCCTTGTTTTGTTACGGATCAAAGCCTTGTAGGCTATTTTGAAAAGATTCAGAATATTCATAAATTTAATTTTTTCTAATCATCGTTCACAGGTAATTCATCTAAAGCTTTTTTGGCTGATTGAGTCAACACCGGAGTATCTTTTACTATATGTCCATCTCTTAACTGAATGGTTCGTTTTGTACAAAAAGCGATGTCCGGTTCGTGGGTAACAAAAACAATGGTTTTCCCTTTGTCGTTCAGCTCTTGAAATAAACTCATTATTTCGTATGAAGTACGGGTATCCAGATTTCCGGTTGCTTCATCCGCCAACAAGATTACCGGATCGTTTACTAAAGCTCTGGCTATGGCAACCCGTTGTTGCTGCCCGCCCGAAAGTTGGTTAGGCATGTGCATCATCCGGTCTTGTAAGCCAACTTGTTCCAAAGCCTGAACAGCTCTCGCTTTTCGTTCTTTACCCGAAATCGTATTGTTATAAAGCAACGGCAATTCCACATTCTCCAAAGCCGTAGTTCGTGGCAACAGATTGTACGATTGAAAGACAAATCCGATTTTACGATTTCGCAAAGTGGAAAGTTCATCTTTCGTCCGTTGGCTGATTGGAATGCCATCAATATAATATTCTCCCGAAGTAGGACGATCCAAACAGCCTATAATATTCAACAAGGTGGATTTTCCACTTCCACTGGTTCCCATGATGCTCACAAATTCCTCTTTGTGTATTGTAAATGAAATTCCTTTCAAGGCGTGTACTTCTTCGCTTCCGACCGGAAAAACCCGCCGAAGCTGTTTTATTTGAATAATTTCACTCATAATTTTTCTTTTATTGTCTGCGTGGAGGTCTTGGCATAAAAGGATTGGCAGCTTGTCCCTGATTCATATCCTGTTTTCCTACGATAACGGAAAGGATCACCGTATCTCCCCTATCCAAACCCTCTTCAATGATTGTATAGATTCCATCCGCTAATCCTGTTTTTATTTCTTTCCTGACCATGCCATCCGATGTTTTTATCCAAACGAATTTTTGCTTGAAATCGAGCATTTGTCCGGGAAAAGCAGGTGGTTCAGGCTTCATTTTCAAATGCGTGAAAACCTCCGGTTCCGGATTAAAATTCAATGCTTCTGCCGGAACGGCTATTCCTCTTTCCGAACGAATGATAATAACTATACTGGCCGTCATACCCGGATATAATTTTTCTTCCGGATTGGGAGCGTCAATAATCACCGTATAAGTAACTACATTGTTTGTTACCGCAGGTTGTAAACGAATTTGGTTGACAATTCCATCAAACGTATCCTCATTGTAGGCATCGACGATAAAATTTACTTGTTGTCCTACACGGACACGACCAATATCCGCTTCATCCACAGCAGCTTCTACCTGCATCTTTTTTAAATCGTTGGCAATGGTAAACAATGTCGGTGTATTGAATGAAGCAGCTACGGTTTGCCCTTGTTCCACGGAACGGTCAAGAACTACTCCGTCAATAGGGGAATAGATTTCGGTATAGGATAAATTGACTTCCGCCTGGTGCAGGTTCGCTCTTGCATTGGCTAAAGCATTTTTTGCATTAGCCAGGCGATTGATCGCTTCTTCGTAAGCTATCTCAGTTGCTGCTTTGAGTTCATATAATTGTTTCACCCGGTCGTAGTTTTGTTGGGAATAAGTCAAATCGCTTTCCGCGCTCAATAAACTGGCTTTTGCCTGAATTAATCTTTCATTAAGCGTTGACTTGTCCAATTCTGCTAATAATTGTCCCTTTTTTACCTGCGAATTGTAATCTGCATAAATTTTCTCTATGACTCCGGACACCTGCGTTCCGACTTCTACTTTATCTACCGGTTGAACATATCCGGTAGCAGTAACGGTAAGTTCAATCGTTTCTTCCTGCACTTGTGCCGTATTGAATTGAATATCCTTTTTCCCGGAACAATTTTTTACTGAAAGAAGAATGATTGCCACGATCGCCACTATAACGATGCTGATGATTACTGTTTTCTTTTTCATAAATTGATGATTTTTTGATTTACCTAATTTATCCGAACGCCCATATATACATCCAATATCTTGCGTTTCAACAGAAATTCATATTTACTTTGAATATAATCGTTCAAAACGTTGATATAGTTATTTTGCTGTTGCAACAAATCTACCGCCGTAATAGCTCCTGCATGGAATTGTGTGCGGTACACCTCAAAAGTTTTGGCATAAGCATTTTGCCTTACTTCGGTTGTTTGGTACTTATTGTATGCCGATACCACATTTTGATACTCAATGGTCACGTTCTGCAAGATATCCAGTTCCGTTTGCTTCCTGTCCAATTGCGCCTGTTGCAAGGCGATTTTGCTTTGAGTAACTCTTGATTTTGTCCGGCTGTTGTCGTAAATAGGCATACTCAACGAAATGCCGATTTGTTCATTGAAACGGTTGGATAATTGATTTCCAAATTTCACATAATCGTTGGAATGACCGGTACCTATACGTCCATTCAGGCTGATGGTCGGAAAATAGTTGGCTTTGGATAATTTCACACCTATTTGGGCGATTTCTATCGTATAATCACTGATTCTTATATCCGGCAACACTTGCATTGCCCGATTCAATACCTGATTTTTATCCGGTAACAGAGCCATTTCCAAGATGACGGAAGTATCCGGACTGATGATTTGAAACTCGTCGTCAGGTTGTATGGACAGTAAATTTTTCAGCGTCAGCAAGCTATTTCCCCTGTTGATTTCCGTATTGACCAGATTATTCCGGTCGTTTGCCAATTGTGCTTCCAGCAGGAGGTAATCGCTTTCCAATATTTTACCCACTTTGAACTGCTCCAAACCTTGTTTTTGTTGCTCTTCGCTCGCTTGCAAGACTGCTTTTTGGTAGTTTAGCAATTCTTCATTTCCCAATACCGTAAGGAAAGCCTGCAAAATTTGAATAGTCAGATTATTTTCGTATTGAAGGACTTGATAGGAAGTCTGTTCCTTTTTTAATTTATTTTGTTTGATCGTGTTTGTGATACTTCCCCCCTGATAAAGCGTTACTCCGGCGCTTAGTCCGTAATTCCCGTTCCAGGAAGCTTCATTTCCCTTGCTACTGTTCAGGTTCTCGCTTAAGGAAGCATTCAGACTCGGCAAACGTTCCTTCTTGGATTGTTCATAGATGTTTTCCTGCAATTTTTCCGAAAGTTTAAATGATTGATAGTGGTAATTATTACCCATTGCGTAATTCAAACAGTCTTCCAACGTAAAATAAAAACCAGCAGAACCCGTGCTCTGAGCGATTGCCATTCCTGCCGTTATACAAATGATAAAACTTCCTATAATTCTTTTCATGTTTTCTATTTTTTGTTGTTTTATGCAACAAAGGTACAAGAACGGTAGAAGATTTTTTTGAAAATCACTTGAAACGGAAAAATTAAAGAATGAAATGGGAGAATAAATGATTCAAATGGCAAATTGAGGAAAAGATATATATATTTGTGAGGAGAAATATAATAATTATGAATAATATCCTTACTAACAGCACTTCAAAGATTGTCTCTTTATGCGAGAGATATAAGGTCAAAAAGCTATATGCTTTTGGGTCGGTACTTACGGATAAGTTTACTAATCAAAGTGATATTGATTTGGTGGTGGATTTTAAAGAGGTCGATTTAAAAAATTACGTAGATAATTATTTTGATTTACAATATTCTCTGGAAGATGTTTTGGGGAGGGAGGTGGATTTATTGGAAGATAAAGCTATTCGAAATCCCATCCTAAGAAAAAATATAGATAATTCAAAACAATTGATCTATGGATGAATACATCAAAAAATATCTAAACGATGCGCTTAATTCTATTAATGAAGTTGAAAGCTTATTTCAATAGTGAACCTAAATTCTTTGAAAAATTTAATAATGACATTCTTCGTCAAAGAGCTGTTGAACGGAATGGAATGTAGAGATTATAGGCGAAGCTATAAACAGAATATTAAAAATTGATCTTATGTTCCAGCTCTCTAATGCAAAAGCAATTATCAATACAAGGAATAAAGTAATTCATGGTTATGACAGTGTTACACCGGAATTTCTGTGGAGCTTGATAATTAAGCGTCTTCCAGCTTTAAAAATCGAAATAGAAAATTTGTTTGTTGAATAAGATAAAATAACATGCACTATTTCCTCTCCTTTCCTCCACAAATAAAAACCATTACCCGCCTTCCTTCTTCCAAAAGTATCAGCAATCGGGTACTTATTATCAACGCTCTTGCAAAAGGGGGACATACTCCCCAAAACCTTTCCGATAGCGACGACACGCGCGTTATGATAGAAGCCCTGAACGGAGAAACTGAAGTAATAGATATTATGGCTGCGGGAACAGCCATGCGTTTTTTAACCGCTTACCTGAGTGTAACGCCCGGTACTCACATCATCACGGGAACGGAACGAATGCAACAACGTCCCATTCAATTATTGGTAAATGCTTTGCAAGAGTTGGGAGCACAGATAGAATATATCCGTAATGAAGGCTTTCCTCCGCTTCGCATCACCGGCAGAGAGCTAACAGGCAAAGAGATTTGTTTGCAGGGAAATATTAGTTCTCAATACATTTCGGCGTTACTGATGATAGCTCCCGTATTAAAAAACGGGTTACAGTTGCATCTGACAGGAGAAATCATTTCCCGTCCTTTCATTCGCCTTACGTTGGAGTTGATGAAAGAATTTGGGATTGAACTATCAGAGGATTCTCCTGCCGATATTTCCATTAAACCTCAATCTTACCGGAGTGTGCCGTTTACGGTAGAGAGTGATTGGAGCGCTGCTTCGTATTGGTACCAAATAGTGGCTCTTTCGAATGTAGCGGAAGTTGAATTACCGGAATTATTTCGAAACAGTTGTCAGGGAGACAGTCGCGGGATGGAAATTTTTGCCCGTTTGGGAGTAGAAACCGTTTTTACCAATCAGGGCGTTGTATTAAGAAAGACAAGCGCACGCATAGAAAAACTGGAAGAAAATTTTATGGATATTCCCGATTTGGTACAAACTTTTGCTGTTACTTGTGCTTTGTTGAATATCCCTTTTTGTTTCACCGGTTTGCAAAGTTTAAAAATAAAAGAAACCGACCGTATAACGGCGCTTATTGTTGAACTTGGCAAATTAGGTTACTTGTTGCAAGAGAAAAACGAGAATATATTGATATGGAACGGCGAACGAAAAGAATCCCCATCCCGTCCCATTATAGCAACCTACGAAGACCACCGCATGGCAATGGCTTTCGCTCCGGCAGCTATCCGCTGTCCGGATATGCGTATTGCCGATCCGCACGTAGTTACTAAATCCTATCCTTGTTATTGGGAAGATTTAAAAAAACCTGCATTGCATAAATGCGCTACAAGTTAATGATAAAATCAATCGTTTAAAATAATAACTCCCGCTTTTTTTTAAATCTTCCCAATAACAAGGATAGGATTTAGTAACTACGTGCGGATCGGCAATACGCATATCCGGACAGCGGATAGCTGCCGGAGCAAAAGCCATTGCCATGCGGTGGTCTTCGTAGGTTGCTATAATGGGACGGGATGGGGATTCTTTTCGTTCGCCGTTCCATATCAATATATTCTCGTTTTTCTCTTGCAACAAGTAACCTAATTTGCCAAGTTCAACAATAAGCGCCGTTATACGGTCGGTTTCTTTTATTTTTAAACTTTGCAAACCGGTGAAACAAAAAGGGATATTCAACAAAGCACAAGTAACAGCAAAAGTTTGTACCAAATCGGGAATATCCATAAAATTTTCTTCCAGTTTTTCTATGCGTGCGCTTGTCTTTCTTAATACAACGCCCTGATTGGTAAAAACGGTTTCTACTCCCAAACGGGCAAAAATTTCCATCCCGCGACTGTCTCCCTGACAACTGTTTCGAAATAATTCCGGTAATTCAACTTCCGCTACATTCGAAAGAGCCACTATTTGGTACCAATACGAAGCAGCGCTCCAATCACTCTCTACCGTAAACGGCACACTCCGGTAAGATTGAGGTTTAATGGAAATATCGGCAGGAGAATCCTCTGATAGTTCAATCCCAAATTCTTTCATCAACTCCAACGTAAGGCGAATGAAAGGACGGGAAATGATTTCTCCTGTCAGATGCAACTGTAACCCGTTTTTTAATACGGGAGCTATCATCAGTAACGCCGAAATGTATTGAGAACTAATATTTCCCTGCAAACAAATCTCTTTGCCTGTTAGCTCTCTGCCGGTGATGCGAAGCGGAGGAAAGCCTTCATTACGGATATATTCTATCTGTGCTCCCAACTCTTGCAAAGCATTTACCAATAATTGAATGGGACGTTGTTGCATTCGTTCCGTTCCCGTGATGATGTGAGTACCGGGCGTTACACTCAGGTAAGCGGTTAAAAAACGCATGGCTGTTCCCGCAGCCATAATATCTATTACTTCAGTTTCTCCGTTCAGGGCTTCTATCATAACGCGCGTGTCGTCGCTATCGGAAAGGTTTTGGGGAGTATGTCCCCCTTTTGCAAGAGCGTTGATAATAAGTACCCGATTGCTGATACTTTTGGAAGAAGGAAGGCGGGTAATGGTTTTTATTTGTGGAGGAAAGGAGAGGAAATAGTGCATGTTATTTTATCTTATTCAACAAACAAATTTTCTATTTCGATTTTTAAAGCTGGAAGACGCTTAATTATCAAGCTCCACAGAAATTCCGGTGTAACACTGTCATAACCATGAATTACTTTATTCCTTGTATTGATAATTGCTTTTGCATTAGAGAGCTGGAACATAAGATCAATTTTTAATATTCTGTTTATAGCTTCGCCTATAATCTCTACATTCCATTCCGTTCAACAGCTCTTTGACGAAGAATGTCATTATTAAATTTTTCAAAGAATTTAGGTTCACTATTGAAATAAGCTTTCAACTTCATTAATAGAATTAAGCGCATCGTTTAGATATTTTTTGATGTATTCATCCATAGATCAATTGTTTTGAATTATCTATATTTTTTCTTAGGATGGGATTTCGAATAGCTTTATCTTCCAATAAATCCACCTCCCTCCCCAAAACATCTTCCAGAGAATATTGTAAATCAAAATAATTATCTACGTAATTTTTTAAATCGACCTCTTTAAAATCCACCACCAAATCAATATCACTTTGATTAGTAAACTTATCCGTAAGTACCGACCCAAAAGCATATAGCTTTTTGACCTTATATCTCTCGCATAAAGAGACAATCTTTGAAGTGCTGTTAGTAAGGATATTATTCATAATTATTATATTTCTCCTCACAAATATATATATCTTTTCCTCAATTTGCCATTTGAATCATTTATTCTCCCATTTCATTCTTTAATTTTTCCGTTTCAAGTGATTTTCAAAAAAATCTTCTACCGTTCTTGTACCTTTGTTGCATAAAACAACAAAAAATAGAAAACATGAAAAGAATTATAGGAAGTTTTATCATTTGTATAACGGCAGGAATGGCAATCGCTCAGAGCACGGGTTCTGCTGGTTTTTATTTTACGTTGGAAGACTGTTTGAATTACGCAATGGGTAATAATTACCACTATCAATCATTTAAACTTTCGGAAAAATTGCAGGAAAACATCTATGAACAATCCAAGAAGGAACGTTTGCCGAGTCTGAATGCTTCCTTAAGCGAGAACCTGAACAGTAGCAAGGGAAATGAAGCTTCCTGGAACGGGAATTACGGACTAAGCGCCGGAGTAACGCTTTATCAGGGGGGAAGTATCACAAACACGATCAAACAAAATAAATTAAAAAAGGAACAGACTTCCTATCAAGTCCTTCAATACGAAAATAATCTGACTATTCAAATTTTGCAGGCTTTCCTTACGGTATTGGGAAATGAAGAATTGCTAAACTACCAAAAAGCAGTCTTGCAAGCGAGCGAAGAGCAACAAAAACAAGGTTTGGAGCAGTTCAAAGTGGGTAAAATATTGGAAAGCGATTACCTCCTGCTGGAAGCACAATTGGCAAACGACCGGAATAATCTGGTCAATACGGAAATCAACAGGGGAAATAGCTTGCTGACGCTGAAAAATTTACTGTCCATACAACCTGACGACGAGTTTCAAATCATCAGTCCGGATACTTCCGTCATCTTGGAAATGGCTCTGTTACCGGATAAAAATCAGGTATTGAATCGGGCAATGCAAGTGTTGCCGGATATAAGAATCAGTGATTATACGATAGAAATCGCCCAAATAGGTGTGAAATTATCCAAAGCCAACTATTTTCCGACCATCAGCCTGAATGGACGTATAGGTACCGGTCATTCCAACGATTATGTGAAATTTGGAAATCAATTATCCAACCGTTTCAATGAACAAATCGGCATTTCGTTGAGTATGCCTATTTACGACAACAGCCGGACAAAATCAAGAGTTACTCAAAGCAAAATCGCCTTGCAACAGGCGCAATTGGACAGGAAGCAAACGGAACTGGATATCTTGCAGAACGTGACCATTGAGTATCAAAATGTGGTATCGGCATACAATAAGTACCAAACAACCGAAGTAAGGCAAAATGCTTATGCCAAAACTTTTGAGGTGTACCGCACACAATTCCATGCAGGAGCTATTACGGCGGTAGATTTGTTGCAACAGCAAAATAACTATATCAACGTTTTGAACGATTATATTCAAAGTAAATATGAATTTCTGTTGAAACGCAAGATATTGGATGTATATATGGGCGTTCGGATAAATTAGGTAAATCAAAAAATCATCAATTTATGAAAAAGAAAACAGTAATCATCAGCATCGTTATAGTGGCGATCGTGGCAATCATTCTTCTTTCAGTAAAAAATTGTTCCGGGAAAAAGGATATTCAATTCAATACGGCACAAGTGCAGGAAGAAACGATTGAACTTACCGTTACTGCTACCGGATATGTTCAACCGGTAGATAAAGTAGAAGTCGGAACGCAGGTGTCCGGAGTCATAGAGAAAATTTATGCAGATTACAATTCGCAGGTAAAAAAGGGACAATTATTAGCAGAATTGGACAAGTCAACGCTTAATGAAAGATTAATTCAGGCAAAAGCCAGTTTATTGAGCGCGGAAAGCGATTTGACTTATTCCCAACAAAACTACGACCGGGTGAAACAATTATATGAACTCAAAGCAGCAACTGAGATAGCTTACGAAGAAGCGATCAATCGCCTGGCTAATGCAAAAAATGCTTTAGCCAATGCAAGAGCGAACCTGCACCAGGCGGAAGTCAATTTATCCTATACCGAAATCTATTCCCCTATTGACGGAGTAGTTCTTGACCGTTCCGTGGAACAAGGGCAAACCGTAGCTGCTTCATTCAATACACCGACATTGTTTACCATTGCCAACGATTTAAAAAAGATGCAGGTAGAAGCTGCTGTGGATGAAGCGGATATTGGTCGTGTCCGTGTAGGACAACAAGTAAATTTTATCGTCGATGCCTACAATGAGGATACGTTTGATGGAATTGTCAACCAAATTCGTTTACAACCTGCGGTAACAAACAATGTAGTTACTTATACGGTGATTATTGACGCTCCCAATCCGGAAGAAAAATTATATCCGGGTATGACGGCCAGTATAGTTATTATCATTCGTTCGGAAAGAGGAATAGCCGTTCCGGCAGAAGCATTGAATTTTAATCCGGAACCGGAGGTTTTCACGCATTTGAAAATGAAGCCTGAACCACCTGCTTTTCCCGGACAAATGCTCGATTTCAAGCAAAAATTCGTTTGGATAAAAACATCGGATGGCATGGTCAGGAAAGAAATAAAAACAGGATTAGCGGATGGAATCTATACAATCATTGAAGAGGGTTTGGATAGGGGAGATACGGTGATCCTTTCCGTTATCGTAGGAAAACAGGATATGAATCAGGGACAAGCTGCCAATCCTTTTATGCCAAGACCTCCACGCAGACAATAAAAGAAAAATTATGAGTGAAATTATTCAAATAAAACAGCTTCGGCGGGTTTTTCCGGTCGGAAGCGAAGAAGTACACGCCTTGAAAGGAATTTCATTTACAATACACAAAGAGGAATTTGTGAGCATCATGGGAACCAGTGGAAGTGGAAAATCCACCTTGTTGAATATTATAGGCTGTTTGGATCGTCCTACTTCGGGAGAATATTATATTGATGGCATTCCAATCAGCCAACGGACGAAAGATGAACTTTCCACTTTGCGAAATCGTAAAATCGGATTTGTCTTTCAATCGTACAATCTGTTGCCACGAACTACGGCTTTGGAGAATGTGGAATTGCCGTTGCTTTATAACAATACGATTTCGGGTAAAGAACGAAAAGCGAGAGCTGTTCAGGCTTTGGAACAAGTTGGCTTACAAGACCGGATGATGCACATGCCTAACCAACTTTCGGGCGGGCAGCAACAACGGGTTGCCATAGCCAGAGCTTTAGTAAACGATCCGGTAATCTTGTTGGCGGATGAAGCAACCGGAAATCTGGATACCCGTACTTCATACGAAATAATGAGTTTATTTCAAGAGCTGAACGACAAAGGGAAAACCATTGTTTTTGTTACCCACGAACCGGACATCGCTTTTTGTACAAAACGAACCATTCAGTTAAGAGATGGACATATAGTAAAAGATACTCCGGTGTTGACTCAATCAGCCAAAAAAGCTTTAGATGAATTACCTGTGAACGATGATTAGAAAAAATTAAATTTATGAATATTCTGAATCTTTTCAAAATAGCCTACAAGGCTTTGATCCGTAACAAAACAAGGGCATTCCTTACCATGTTGGGTATTATCATCGGCATATCATCGGTGATTGCTATGGTTAGTTTGGGAAAAAGTTCCTCTAAAAGTATCAATGACCAAATTTAAACCATGGGGACGAACCTGATTATGGTGATGCGTTCCAGCCAACGACAAGGAGGAGTAAATATCGGATCGGCTAATGTTCAAACACTGAAAGCCAACGATGTGGAAGCCATTCTTCAACAGTCGAAATATGTCAGTGTGGCTTCGCCAATGGTCAGCGCCAGCGGTCAATTGGTAAACGGAGCCAATAACTGGCCGGGAAGTATGCAGGGTGGAAATTCCGATTTGATTTTTATTCGGAAGTATAAAATGGCTTCCGGGATAAATTTTACCGAACAAGATGTGAAAAGTTCTGCCAAAGTTTGCCTGGTTGGGAAAACGGTAGTTGATAATTTATTTCCGCAAGGACAAAATCCAATTGGTCAAACGATACGTTTTAATAAAATACCTTTTAAGATCATTGGTGTCCTTGAAAGTAAAGGACGAAACCAAATGGGGCAGGATCAGGACGATATTATCATTGCCCCTTACACAACCGTACAAAAACGAATATTGGCAGTTAGCTATATCCACATGATTATGGCTTCTGCTCGCTCGGAAGAAACAGCCGGTCTGGCAACTAAGGAAATTGAAATTATTTTGCAAAGAGAGCATAAATTGAAAATGGGTCAACCGAATGATTTTGATGTTCGCACCCAACAGGAAATGTTGGAAATGATGAATTCCATTTCCGGATTTCTTACTGTTTTATTAGCGGCGATCGCTTCTATTTCGCTAATTGTTGGAGGAATTGGGATTATGAATATTATGTATGTAACCGTCACCGAGCGTATTAAGGAAATTGGTTTGCGAATGTCCATCGGAGCCAAAAACAAAGACATATTATTACAATTCCTGTGCGAGAGTATTATTTTGAGTTTGATTGGCGGTTTAATTGGAATTGTACTTGGATTGACTTTGTCATATTTGGCGTCCAAAGGGTTGAACTGGCCTTTTATTGTCAGCGTTCCGGCTGTAGGAATTTCATTTCTGGTATGTGCTGCCACCGGTATTTTCTTTGGGTGGTATCCGGCAAAGAAAGCCGCATCCTTAGACCCCATCAATGCGCTACGGTACGAATAGTTTATACACATCGGCAAAATGAATCCTCTGCAGAAGTCGCCATTAAATTACAAAACAGCAATCATTTTAGCATTAGGTATCAGTTTGCTGATGAATGTGCTGTTTCTCATTATGTTTTTCTATGGAAGGGATGCCGTATTGCCTTCCGAAGCGGAACGTGTCCGTCTGGAATTTCACATCAGTAATGCTTTCATGCATATTTTCTTTAATTTTTTAGTAACTTTTCTGCTTTATTCATTAAATTTCAAACTGTTGAGAAGCAAACTGTTTCCACAACGCCTCAAGTGGCTATTTATCGTATGGACGATATTCATTTGTACGCCCGTCCTTAGTTATATTTGTTCTTCCATACAAATACAATTCACGGATTTAGGTCCGTATCCCAAACGATTTATCCATGGGGGTATGTTTCGTGATTACTTTCTCGCAATAGTTGTTTTATTATCCTCGCAATTGATCTACCTGTCCCACAAGCAACAAAAAACGGTGCTGGAAAACGAAACATTACAGGCTGAATACATGAAGACTCGCTTTATGGCGCTGAAAAATCAGGTTGACCCTCATTTTCTGTTCAATTCGTTGAATACGCTTAGTTCGTTGATTAAGATGGATGCCGACAAAGCGCAGGAATATGTACAGCAACTTTCTTATGTATTCCGATATACACTACAAAATAAAGAGGTAATAACTTTGGAAGAAGAATTGAAGTTCACTTTGGCTTATTGTCACTTAATGAAAATACGTTACGGAGAAAGTCTGCAATTCGTGCAGCATATAGATGAAAAATATTACCATTATTCCATTGTTCCATTAAGTTTACAAACCTTGGTTGAAAATGCAATCAAACACAATGTAGTAAGTAACAAACAACCGATTCTTATTACTTTTTCTACATCGGAAAGAGAAACGATAAGGGTCATCAATCCTGTTCAGCCAAAAAAAGATGCAGAAAGCGGCGAAAGTATCGGGTTATCCAACTTATCCGAGCGTTACCGCTTGTTATGGAACAAAGAAATCAGTATCAAGAACACAGGAGGTGTATTTGAAGTTGAAATACCATTGATATCATGAAAGCCATCCTCATCGAAGACGAAGTAATTGCTGCGCAAGCCCTGCAAACTCTCATCCGGGAGGTGGATCCAGAAATACAAATTATTGCCATACTCCAATCCATTGACGAAAGTGTGGAATGGTTTCAAACCTGTCCGGCGCCCGATTTGGTGTTTATGGACATTCATCTGGCAGACGGTTCTTCTTTTCATATTTTTGAAAAAGTAACGATTTCTTGCCCTATCATCTATACTACCGCTTACGATGAATACGCTTTGAAAGCATTTGAGGTAAACAGCATTGATTATTTATTGAAACCCATTAATAAAAGAGAGTTGGAACGGGCTGTTTCCAAATATAAGAACTTTTCGTTTCATCCGGATAAGAATATGGATTTGATGAACAGACTCCTGTCTTCACTTAAACAAAATAAAACAAGCTATCAATCGTATTTCTTGGTTTCGGAAAAAGACAAATTAATTCCGTTGGCAATTCATGATATTGCTTATATTTATATTGATGCAAAAATAGTGAAAGCGGTTACTCTCAATAACCGGATTTATTACTTGGACCAAATATTGGACGATTTGATGCAACAACTTGACATTTCTCTTTTCTTTCGTGCCAATCGTCAGTATATTGTTGCTCACAAGGCTATAAAGGATGTTTCACTATGGTTTGGCAGTAAATTATCCATCAATCTGAACGTTCCTGCTCCCGAACGAATCCTTGTCAGCAAAGCACGGGTAAGTGAATTCAAAAAATGGTTTGTGAGGTAAAGGACTATTCCCCGTGATATTCGCTCGTTTCTATACCCATTGTGGTTACTCTTGTATACAAAATTTTGTTTTTCAGGGGAATGGGAAATAATTTTTTGTATTTTTGCAATTATTGATACTATTTTTAATGATACTATTTTTATGAAACCAACATTATTAGTACTTGCTGCCGGCATGGGAAGCCGTTACGGAGGGTTGAAACAATTGGACGGTGTAGGTCCTAACGGAGAGACTATCATGGATTATTCTATTTATGATGCGATTCGTAGCGGCTTCGGGAAAATCGTTTTTGTAATCCGTAAAGATTTTGAACAAGATTTTCGCGATAAGATTGTTCGCAAATATGAAGATCATATTCCCGTAGAAGTAGTGTTTCAGGCTATTGATTGTTTACCGGCAGGTTTTTCTGTTCCTGCCGGTCGCATAAAACCTTGGGGTACCAATCATGCCGTGCTGATGGGAAAGGATGTCATTAACGAACCTTTTGCGGCTATCAATGCGGATGATTTTTATGGTCATCACAGTTTTGTCGTTATTGGAAAAACCTTGTCGGAGGCAGGTAATAAGAAAAATGAGTATTGTATGGTGGGCTATCGAGTAGGAAATACACTGAGTGAAAGTGGGACTGTGGCTCGTGGGGTTTGCGCCGTAAACGAAGACGGATATTTGACGACCATTGTGGAACGCACTTCTATTGGGCGTATTGACGGAAAAGTGTCTTTTAAAGATGGAAATGGAGAAATGGTGACTATTGACGATAATACGCCGGTATCTATGAACATGTGGGGATTTACTCCCGATTATTTTGGCTATTCGGAAGCCTATTTTGAAGAATTTCTTAAAGCGAATATGGATAATCTGAAAAGTGAATATTTTATTCCACTGATGGTAAACAAACTTATCAATGACGGAATTGCTCGTGTGAAAGTGCTTGATACGACTTCCAAATGGTTTGGAGTAACTTATGCCGAAGATCGTCAAGGGGTGGTTAATAAAATTAAGACTTTGGTTGAAGCAGGCGAATATCCGGTAAAGCTGTTTGTAAATCCATAAAGAGTGAAAACGAAAATTTTAGCCGGATGTGAAATAATCATACTATTTTTGGTTGCCTGCTCTGCACCGAAAAAAAAAAGTGAAGAGCAACGTATCATTACGGTTACTATAGAACCGCAACGATATTTTACCGAAGCCATAGCGGGAGATAAGTTCACCGTTACGTGTATAGTGCCCAAGGGAAGTAGTCCCGAAACATACGACCCTGTTCCGAAACAATTGATGGAGCTGAGCCGGAGTGAAGCATATCTCCGTATAGGATACATCGGTTTTGAATTGTCATGGATAGACAGGCTCACAAGCAATGCTCCGCAAGTACAAGTGTTCGACACTTCGAAAGGCATAAAATATATTCAGGCAGGTGAACATACGTCCGGAGATTTTCACGGAAATGGAATAGAACCGCACATTTGGTGTTCAACGGCAAATGCAAAGATTATTGCTGATAATACGTTCAATGCGCTTTGTACGCTTGATAAAGAAAACGAGTTATACTATTTGACTCGTTACGATTCCCTTTGTCGGCGAATAGAGTGCATAGACAGTGTCATACGCCATATATTGAAGGAAGGAACCGACCGCACATTTATGATTTATCATCCCAGCCTTTCTTATTATGCCCGTGACTATGATTTGCAACAGATATGCATTGAAGAAGGAGGAAAAGAGCCTTCTCCTGCTCATCTGAAAGAATTAATAAAGAGGTGCAAAACCGAAAAGGTACATGTCATTTTTATACAACCTGAATTTGACCGTCGTAATGCAGAAACGGTAGCAAAAGAGACGGGTACGACAATTATTCCAATTAACCCGCTTTCATATAATTGGGAAGAGGAGATGATAAAAGTAGCAAAAAGTATGAGATGGATATAACTATTACGCACGAAACGCTGCTTTCTATCAATAATCTTTCTGCTGCATACGATAAGCAAATGGTGTTGCACGATGTGAATCTTACCGTCAACAGGCATGATTTTCTGGGTATTGTCGGTCCCAATGGAGGAGGAAAAACCACTCTGGTAAGAGTCGTTCTCGGATTGTTGAAACCTGTGGAAGGTGATATTCGTTTTTATAAAGAAGGGAATCTTACAAAGCCGGTTAAAATGGGATACCTGCCGCAATATAACCAGATAGACCGGAAATTCCCTATTTCCGTTCAGGAAGTAATCCTGTCGGGACTTAGTTCTGAAAAACCGCTTGTCGGACGATTTACTCGTGAACAACGGGAGAGAGTGCGGTGTATGATTTCCCGTATGGAACTTGAAGGCTTGGAAAACCGAACTGTCGGTGAACTCAGTGGTGGACAATTACAACGCACTTTGTTGGGGCGCGCCATTATTTCTAATCCTCAAGCCGTGATTTTGGATGAACCGAATACTTATATAGACAAACGGTTTGAAATTCGACTGTATGAACTATTAGCGGAAATTAATAAAGAATGTGCCGTACTCTTAATAAGTCACGATGTCGATAGGTTGAAACGGTATGCCAAGAGAATGATTTATATCAAAGGAACAAGTACTCCTCTTTCCACATACCACAAATAACCGGATATGTTTCTGTGACCCATTTGAGTGAGCAATGTCATGTATTCCTGTACTTGCCTGCTGTGTTCTTCCCTCTGCTCTCCAAATTTAAAATCTAAAATTACTACTTCATCACCTTTGATCATCACACGGTCAGGACGACGAGTACAAAGTTTATCATTCTCTTTGTATATGATGTTACATTCATTGAATAGTTGCCATTCGTCCGAATACCACTTTTGAATTTCAGGCAAAGAAAAAGCTTTTTGAATGATAGCATGAATGTCGGTCTCCATTTCTTTGGTTCCGATGATTCCTTCAAAAATCAGATGCTCAATTGCCGGCTCAATGTCAACTTTCGTTTTGATGGCAGAGAATAAAGTGTGTAATAAAAGTCCTCGATTGATAGATGGATTTTCTATCCCTTCTTCATCGCCTTTCCATATAAAATCGGCGGAACGGTTTGATTGTCGGAATTTGATGTGTTGATAGGGCATTATTTCCATTTCGACAGTCCTTTTCAAAGGTTTTTGAAAAAAAATGTTTGTTGATGTCGTATCCTTTTTGTACTTACCGGAGGAAAGAAGAGTTCCTGTTTCGTACGGTTGCTCTTCGTTCCAATTACTATTTTCGCTGGATACTATGCGAGAAAGCGACTGGGTAAGTAATTCGGATATGGTTTTTGTTTGTCCCTTTTTTTTGCTCCATATAATTAAATTTTTCTCGGCGCGGGTAAAGGCTACATAAAGCAGGTTTAAATTATCAACCCAAAGTTGCAAACGTTCGTGCAAATATTCCTTTTTATAGACTGATTCGGCCATACGTGTTGAATAATTGATGGGGACAATGTCTATTTTATTAAATGGAGTTTCTTCGGGAACACACCATACTAAATGTTCGTTAGTTTCATTCTCCAATTTCCAATCACAAAAAGGAAGTAAAACCGTATGAAATTCCAGTCCCTTTGATTTATGGATGGAAAGTATCCGTATCCCATCTGTTTCTCCGGCAGGAATGGTTTTACCACAGAGCTCTTCATCCCAATAATGAATAAACTTGTCCGGGTCGGAAGAATTGTTTTGAAGATAGGCTGTTACAGCATCAAAGAAAGCGAAAAGATAAGCGTCTTGATTTTCTATGCGATGTATTTCAAAAATACGAAACAATTCTTGCAACAACTCATACAAAGGCATAAAGCGCAATGTGTCCGCCCGTACAATAAATTCTTTGGGAAGTAGTTCTTCCTTTGGTGAAAGTAACAACGTATTAAGGTCTTTACCGCATTTTACTATTTCCGTTTGATAAACAGCAATGAGTTGTGCACGTATCATAAGATTATCCGGCGAAGTCAGATAACGCAAAGCATCCGTCATCATACGGACGGCAAGAGAAGCATCCAGACGAAAAGCTTCGTCCGAAACCACTTTATAATGCAGTTCCTTATCAAGATAACCGGCAATAATCGGTATATATTTGTTTTTACGTACTAACACGGCAATATCATTCAGGCGAACGTCTTCATCAAGAAGCCGTTCCACTTCTTTTCCCAATGCAATGAGTGTCTGTTGCGTATAATCATGCTCATCATCTTTCTCTAAAAAAGAAACTTTTACGTAACCTTTTTCTTCTAAACAGGGGGATATTTGTGCCACATCACGGTATGCCTTTAGCAAGGGTTCACACGGTTCGCCTAATTGCGAGAAATGCAAATCATTCAGATATTCTGTTGCTGCAACGAAAAGTTTGTTATTAAAATGGATAATATTTGTTTCGCTTCGCCAATTGGTTTTTAATGTTTCCACTCGAACAGGAAAGTTATTGATGCGATCATTCAGTTCGTTTAGTATTTTCCAATCGCCATTTCTCCAGCGATAAACGGATTGTTTCACATCGCCTACAATAAGACTGTTACCTCCTTGCGACAAACCTTCCAACAGCAATAATTTGAAATTATCCCACTGTATCCGGCTCGTATCTTGAAATTCGTCTATCATCACCGTATGGGTGAATGTTCCTATTTTTTCAAATACAAATGAAGGGTCTCCCTCTCTCAGCAGGCTATGCAACAATATGTTGGTGTCTGACAAAAAAAAACAATTCTCCTTTTTATTTAACTCACGCACTTCTTCGTCAATACTTGCTAATAGTTGTAATCTATTAAGGTATTGCATAGATAGAAGGCAACTATTGACTATCCGGTTGTTTTTCATCCGCAGAGACTCTGCTTCTTGCAGTAGCGGTATCAACGTCGACGCGGCAAGTGAAAGTATTTCTTCATATCTCGGCGAGGTTTGAGCAACCCAATTCTTTTCATCTTCTAAACATTGTTCTGTTGTTTTATTGCGGATTTTATCGTCCAAGATGCCATTACCCAGTTTGTGGAAATAGTTGCTGATGCCTTTTTCTTTATTTTTTAGATCATTGACAGTTAGTAAGTGGTTTTCCAGCTCTCTTTCAAATCGGACATTAAATTCTTTCATTTGTTCGAGCGCTGCATTTTTCATGGCATTTAATTCATGCCGATAATCTTTTATAATATTTGGATTTTTAAGTTGCTGATGTAACTCTTCTCCTTTCTCCATATATTCCTCACTGAAGATGTTCATTCCGAACTTTTTCACTTCGTTCAATATGTTCCATCGCTTATCATCCGCAATTTTTTCATTGATATAATCTAAAAGTTGCAGCAGAACGGGGGAGTCAGGCTCAAGCTTCTCAATCATCGTATCTACTGCTTCACTCAATACTTCAGCATTCGTAAGGATAATGGTTAAATTAGGGCTTAATCCCAATTCTCGAGTCAGATTGCGGAGTACGGATTGAAAAAAAGAATCAATGGTTTCTACTCTGAAAGAAGCATAGTCGTGTATGATATGACCCAATGCCTTTCCGGCAGCTTCGCGTACTTCTTTTTCGGATTTGTTCAGATTCTCACGTATGCATGTTAAGTATGGTTCGGAATCCTTGTCATTCGTCCATATTCCATACAATTGACCAATAATACGTTCTTTCATTTCTGCCGTAGCTTTATTGGTAAATGTTACGGCAAGTATTTGTCGATATGCGTGCGGATTACGAATAAGATGTTTAATATACTCCACCGTCAATGTAAATGTTTTTCCCGATCCGGCAGAAGCTTTATAAATTAAAAGTTCCATTGTTCCCAAAGCAATCACTTGTGGTATTGCTATTTATTTTTCTTTACAAGCCTTATCAACTCTCCAATCCACAACACCAATGAGGTAGCGCCGATGATAATCGCCCAATCCGGCAAGTTCAATGCCATAACATTGAACATCTCGCCGCCGATGGTGGTGATTACCCATTGCCCCACTAATATGACAGTGGCAATAGACAAAAATCCACCACTGTTGCGTAATGACCTGAACGCTGATTTGCCCGTCATGAATGCTTTGGCATTAAACATGTTCCAAAATTGAAGCATCACAAAGATAGTGAAAAACAAAGATAATTCGTACGGAGTTAACCCGTTGCCACTGCTGAAATCAAAGAAACTACATCCAAAATCAGTTAGATTGAATTGACTCAATGAGGTAATATCCGCATGTTTAAAATACTGTACCAAACCGAACAACAGCACGACGAAGAATAGTCCGACGCTCAGGATGTTTTTTGCCATAGCTTTGCTTATGATGTGGTCGGTGGTTTTGCGGGGTTTATCCTTCATCACTTGTTCGTTGGGAGGTAACGAGGCTAAAGCTAATGCGGCGAAGGTGTCCATAATTAGATTCACCCATAACATCTGAGTAACAGTCAACGGAGATTTCGTGCCGAGGAAAGCGCCGATGAGCACTATCAGACAGGCTGCCACATTGACGGTCATCTGAAACAAGATGAAACGCTGTATGTTCTGGTACAATGACCGTCCCCACATCACGGCTCTCGAAATGCTGCTGAACGAATTATCCAGAATGGTGATGTCGCTCGCTTCTTTGGCGACCGATGTTCCATCGCCCATAGATAAGCCCACCTGCGCTGCGTTTAGCGCAGGCGCATCGTTGGTGCCGTCGCCCGTTACGGCAACCACCATTTCTTTTGCCTGCAACAGTTGAACTAACCGCTGTTTATCCATCGGACGGGCGCGAGAAAGAATTTTCAAATCAGCTATCCGTTCCAACAGTTCATTGTCTGGCATAGCTGCAAATTCTGTTCCGGTCAGATGGTGCGTATCCGGTTCATTTGCGCCCCACAAACCTATCTGCCGTCCTATTTCTTTGGCGGTGCCTGGCGTATCTCCGGTAACAATCTTCACAGCAATACCTGCATCCAAACAATTCTTCACCGCATCGGGCACTTCAGCTCTCACAGGGTCAGAAATGGCAACAATACCCAGATAAGTAAGATTTATGCTTTCGGCTAACCGTCCTTCTTTGATGCAGTTGTCATCGTGGTCAACGATCTGATAGGCAAACCCCAATGTTCGCATCGCCTGATTCTGGTATTGAAGTAATTGTGCCTGTACGGTTGGTTCGTAGGTTTCTTTCCCGACAAGATTGCCATCAACCAGCACGTTTTTACACATAGAGAGTACGATTTCCGGCGCTCCTTTGACGTACATGATTTTTTTGTTGAGCAAGGGCGATTTGACCACGGTAGCCATGTATTTACGCTCTGTGGAGAATGTCAGTTGTTCCACCACTTCGGCGTCTTCCCGCAGTGGCAAATAGTTGGTTTGACGTTCGTGCAGCCAAAGCAGCAAAGCACCTTCGGTAGGATTGCCCAAAGCCTTTATTTTTGCAGCATCAGAAAAATCAAGGTATGCCGTAGAATTTACCGCAATGCTTTCCCTGATGATATTAGTTATTTTGTCAGTAACTAATTCTTGATTTTTTAACCCGTAGAAATTCGTTTGATAAATCTTCATCTGGTTTTGGGTGAGCGTTCCGGTTTTGTCCGTACAAATAACGGTGGTTGCTCCCATGGTTTCGCAAGCATGCATCTTGCGCACAAGGTTATTGGTAGAAAGCATACGTTTCATGCTTAATGCAAGACTCAGCGTAACGCTCATTGGCAAACCTTCCGGTACTGCCACTACAATCACCGTTACAGCTATCATGATGGTATTCAGCAAATATCCACCAAATCCTACCCAGTCAAATGTGTCCAAGCCATGAAAATAAACGATTACTCGACCTATAATAATTAATATGGCAATGACATAGCTTGCTTTGGTAATTAAATCTGCCAGTTTGTCCAATTGCTTGTTTAGGGGAGTTTCAACGCTATTGTCAATTTGCGAGCCTTCGTACACTTTTCCGTATTCGGTGACGTCTCCCACTTTCCGTACTTCCATGACGCCATGCCCATCAACCACCGTTGTACCTTTCAAAACACAGTTGGACGGATAGGTACTGTCCTTATCAAAATCATCGGGATTTACGGTCTTTTTAATGACCGGTTCTCCGGTAAGCGTAGATTCGTTGATTTGCAGCGAAACCGCTTCCAATAACTCGCCGTCTGCCGGCGCCTCTTCACCGGTTTCCAAAATAACAACATCACCGACCACCACTTCTTTTTTGGCTATCTGACAAATGTTACCGTTGCGGATGACTTTTACTGATGTGTCGTCATTCACTTTGTTTAATACTTCAAATTTTCTGTTTGCGCTCAACTCGAAGAAAAAGCCTACAACGGTAGCCAATAGAACAGCTATTGCAATGCCTGCCGGTTCAAGAAAAACGCTGCCTGTTGCATGACCCGTATAAAATTCATAAACAGACACGCCTATTGACAACACAAGCGCTACCAGCAATATAACTATAATCGGGTCGGTAAATTTTCCAAAAAATTCCTTCCACAGAGATTCTTTTTTAGGCGGAGTTAAGATATTTTCCCCATGTTTTTTACGGCTTTCGATGACTTGTGCATCTGAAAGACCGGTATAGTGGCGTTTATGTTCCATTGTTTATTTTTATAATGAGAACCTCTGAAATATCATTCATTTTCAAAGATTCTCTAATGAAAGTGTTATTTGATTAACACAGCTAACGACTGAGGAAAAACTTTGGCTTTGGCTTTCAGGTTTTTCAACAGGGCAAGTTCAATGCCGTCAATTTGACCATCTCCCTGAATTTTAGATAGCAACCACTCTGCTTCCGTATCGTCAATCTCGCCCGGAGATGATTCATCCTCCAACAGAAAATTAGTTATGGCTTCTACAAAAAGAGTGCCCCAACCGGCATCATTCTTCTTGCCGGAGACGGCATCATTCAACTCAAAAAGAAACTCTGCTTCTTCCTTGTCTATCACTCCATCGGCAAATAAAACTTCTCTCAGTTGCGCTACTTCGTCACTGTCAATTATTCCATCGGCAAGTATTGACTTCTTTAATTCACTTAATTCACTCATTGTTTTTAAAATTTAATTTGTTAATATAAAACTATTTAGAAATATCGTTTAATTTGCCATCTGAACTATTATTAACCTTCCTCCTTCGTCTTTGGACAAAAGAATCTGTTTACTGTCAGTCAGAGTAACGGATTGTCCAATCGGTATGAGTTTCCCGTCCGTTTTATCTTCCAAGTCTTTCAATCGCTGGTTAATCAACAGCCATTGATTGTTATGGTACACAAAGTATCCTACCGGTTTTTTCTGTTCGTCCGTTAATCGCTCGTTAGGTGAAATATTCCGATTGATGTGCCATTGATACAAATATTGGTTGTGATACACCATCAGCCGGTAATCATCGGGTGTGAATGAACCTGCTCTCCTTGAAGAATAGAGATTTAGAACCGGCAGTTTACCACTATATTTAGTATCGCAAAACGGACATTTAGGTTTCGTGGTGTTGTCGAAGACAAACCATTTGTGCCAACATTTCGGATTTTGACAAGGTTGCATCAGATCAACCGTTTTCAATAACGCCTCTTCCCATTCTCCTGCCGTAGGACGTTTACCCATATCGTGTAACCCGTCGATAAACGCCTTGTCGAACAACTTTTTCAAGTGTGGACCGCACACGGTATAAGGTATCTTATCGGGGTCTCCCTGAGGCAACTGACTTGGATGCAGGTCTTTTATTTTTACTCTGTTGGTCTTGTCTGTAGGATGTTCCACGAACATTGCTTTCAAGCCCATTGACAGTTCTTCGTCTTTGGTGGAATCCAAATCCCAAACCTTTCCACCCCGCAACGGGTGACGATAAAGCAAATACATGTAAATCATTACTGCCAAAGCATGGCGATCTGTTGCAATGCTGGGCAGTTTACGTGCGTTGTCGCCAATTTTCAATTGCTTGGTGGCAATCACTTCGGGTGCAATAAAATCAGGCGTTCCCAACACATCCGGCGGATATTTTCCCGGCACCACGAGACCGTCAATATCAATAATAGCAGCATGCCCTGTTGTAGGATCAATCAGCACATTTTTGTAGGACAAATCCGAATGAGCAAGTCCGGCGGCGTGTAATCGCCTGACGGCACGGCTGATACGGATACCTATCTGGAAATATTTGAACCAGTCGCCTTTCTCTTCCGGCGCCAGAAATTTATTCTGGTTTTTTGCAGAAGCAAACCATTTCCCTTCTTTCTCTTTTCCTTTGATTCCCAAGAAATCGTTATTGATTGAGCCTTTTGAAAAGAAAAAATGTTTTTGGTAAGTAGGACAAACCAAACCTAATTTACCGTTGTATTCTACTATTTTGGTAGGCCAGCAATACAAATCTTTCCAATATTCACCACCTGCAGCGTTGAAAATCCTCTCACGATAAACGCCGGTGATATTTTGCAAGCGATCTTTCGCATTGAAATCCTGTTTGTCACGAAAAAATGCTACCACATACGATTTGTCGGGGCTGAAATAGACGTCTTTCATACCGCCTGCGCCGATGATGTCATCTACAAATTCAACCGGAGAACCGTCTGAAGCGTTTATTTTTATCGTTTTTGCCATGATTAAAAAAGTATTGCTATTGTTCTGTCATCGTGGTTACCTTTCGACCAAAAATCTAACCATCGAAGTAACTGGTCGGCTGCTTGTTCGTTATCATCAGAAAAATCTACTTTGTTCTGGTCTTCGTTTGCCCCATTCAAGTCTTCCCAAAGATTATTCCACTTCTCAATTTTATTCAGATTGGCATCGGTTTCAAATTTTGGATCGGTTATCCCATCGGTCATAAGAATCAAGGCTGTGAAATCATCAAGCACCTCGAAGCGTAATCTCCGGTATATTTCAGCCGGTTGCATTATTTCCGGCATGGTCAAAAAACGTGTTTGTCCGGCAAATTCTCCGCTGTCCGGTTCCCCCAATACTTTTACGGACGGTGTTTCCTTATTGTAAATACCGATGCCGCCATCGCCTACCCAAAAAGCGCCTGTAAACCATCCAAAGTCAAATTTCTTGCAGATTGATAGCAAAAGAGTGGTTGAAAAATCTTTTATCAGTTTATTTTCACCTTGCATTGCTTCCTTTTCTATATTTTTATAGGCTTGAAACGCAGCAGCGCCTATAATTTCATAAAGCAAATCTCCTGTCTTTTTCCGGTTTTCGTCCGATCTGTTTTTCTGAAATTCTGAGATTTGAAGTTCAAAGGCTTTATTTAGTTTAGCCAAATTTTCTTTACAAACGTCTATAACCGTTTCACAGGCAATTTTTGAACCTTGTCTGGAATATTTTGCCGAACCGGCGCCATCTGCTACTGCCATCACATACCATTCCAATGATTCATCGAAAAATAGCCTGAAATCATCATCCCGCGCCTTGCCTTCGTGGGCATGGGAACGTCCGCGCTGGCTGGCGGCAACCATATCCTTTTGCGCCTGTTTCTTCTTCCCAATCCCCAGAACGTCACCTACTTTCTTGGAAGCTACTTTCACAAATGCTTTATCCTCATCCGGTTTGTAATATTCAATATCTTCAGGTGTTTTAATATTATTCCACAACAATCGTGGATCGGGATTGATAATTAAAGTAATTTCTCTTGTAATCAAAGGCTTTCCTTCTTCCCAATCTTTCAGTTTGTAATTTACGGTGATTTTGTGATCTCCGGCTTTATTAGGGATTCCGAAAATTTCCTTTGTTTCCGGTTGAAAAGTTAAACCAATGTTTTCCAGTCCAACAAAATTGACTTCCTGTATTTCTGGAATCAAATCTGCCATATTGAAAGAAACACGATATTCCTGATTTACCTTTCCATTGGGTAAAGTGATGTGCTTACCTTTAATTACGGCTTCTAAAGCATCATTTTTGGCTTTTCCCTTGTCTGAATCTCCTTGAAATTCTGCACCTTGTTTCATAGTTTGTTCTAGATTTGCATTCTCTGTTTGTGCTTCCGGAATAACATCAATTGTTTCTTGTGATGGCTCACCGGTTACTGCCTGATTTTTTTCCGGTTGTGGCAAGTCTGTTGTTTGCGTTTGATTTTCCGGTTCAGCCTGTTTTGCTTTATGATGCGTTTCCCACTCTTGAGTTATAAATCTTTCAATTTTAGCCTTGTTGCTGTTTAAAAAATCAATTATCTCCTTCTCGTCCTGTTCAGGAAATTTACTTGATAGAAATTCTTTTAACATATCTACCCCCTTGTCCTTGTGATGTTTGCACTGCCTTCACCCAGGCTGAAATGAGCCTCAACTCCGCACCATGGGCATTTAGTGATCTTTTCACCTCCTGTACACAGAACTTTGCCACAGGTGCAATAGCTGAAACCGTATTGATTACCGCAACATGGACATGCGGGAAACCCTGATAATAAAGCTGTGCTGACTGTGTTACTGCTACCTTGTTGTTGATCTGAGAGTTCAAAATAGGTATTATCAACCGGATATGCGCCAACCAATTTGTAATCCATTACATTCATTGCATACAGTTCACTAAACTGCGAAGGAGTAATCCGTTTTTGATATTTGATAAGATAAGGGCGTTGCGTGGTCTGGCATTTGGCTAATATGACGGCAAAATTTTCGTCCACTTTTGTCGGCATATGTTTTTCCAAATCAATTTTTGACAGATAGTCGTTGTTGACAGGCGCCAGATGCAGTCCATCATCATTTGCTTCGCTCACGCTGACGCTGCTTGTTTTGATGGAGGCGGTTATCCACTTGAAGAACTTTTTGAACGATTCAGTATCGGTATGTTTCAGCATCAGCACATTTTCGGTAATTTTGCCGAAAATACTCAGGTCAGTGTTGTCTCCTAACGAAACAACCACCAAATTGGCACTTTTGCGACATTTTTGATTCCAACGATCGAAAGCGGGCATATAATCATCGGTAGGATTGCCATCCGTAAATAAAAAGATAATGGGTTTCCAATCGCCTTTTTCTTCCAAGGTTGTTTTCTGAAAGGATGTCGTAATATCATTCGTCAGAAAATCCATCGCCTTACCCAATGAGGTGCCTCCACCGATGGGAATCTTAGGCGGATAAAAGTTGACCAACTCAACCATTGATGTGATCTTATAGGCTTTACCGGCAAATGCAATGATGGACAAATAAACGGTTTCCAAAGCATACGGGTCTGTACGCAACTCCTTAATGATGGTAGCAATTCCCTCTTCTACCTGCTCAAGAGGCTCTCCGACCATTGATTCGGAAACATCAATTAAAAAATAAATAGGTAAACGGCGCATGAATATGGATAACTTATATTATTAATAATAGGATGAACAGCAGTAAAAAAATTACCGCTGAGATGTCAATCGCCAAACCATTGCCCAATTGATGCGGTTTAACGGGTATGATTTTCAACAAAGTATCAAATATCCGTTCAATTCGAGAAAACCATTTTTGGTATTTCGGAAACAATGCGTTTTTGTGAGGCTTTATTTGTTTGTACAAGTACAAAAGCACTATCAACACACCGGTAACGATCTTTAATATCATGATTCCTTGTATTATTTTTTTACATTAAATGACTTTATTGACTTCCTGTGGCGGCGGAGGCAATACCAACTCGTCGGTTGCGCCAATACTCCGGTTTCCAACACTGACAGATGCTGATACCCATTTGAAAAACTGGCGGAACGTTGCACTGTCGGTTGTATCTAAGGAATATACTTGTGTTGTCAATAATTCCAATGGTTGTGTATCTGCATTTGCTCCGGCAGCACAAGCAATGATACTGCCGAAATGACGTTTCTTTATTTCGGGTATCATCTGGTTATATTTCTGCACATCGGAAGGCTTTCCATCGGTCATAATGAACAGCAAAGGCATCCAGTCCCCTTTTTTTTCGGGCGTATTGAGCAGCACTTCACTATCGACTTTTTGGCACAACATTTCCAGTGCAGCTCCCAAATGTGTTGGTCCCGAATCGGGTGTTTCAATAAGAGGGAGTTGCATATTTTCCAATTCAGTCAGAGGCATGATTTGTTTCACTTCCCTGTCGAAGGTGATAATGCTGATATACACCGATTCCAAGGCAAAAGGGTCTTGTCTCAGACTGGCAATCATTGCCTCCAAACCCACTTTTACCGATTCTATCGGCTCTCCTTTCATCGAACCGGATGTATCCAGCAATAAATAAACAGGTAGTCGTCTCATTTTTTAAACATTGACATAATAGTGTTGATTATCGAAGCTCCGGCTTTTCGTTCTAACCCTTGCCGGGTAGTAGGGATACCCGTTCGCCGCGCCAAACGTTGCTTAGCGGCGGTAAGCCCTATGGCTCGTTTCCACGAAAAGGAAAAGCCGCGCATTATTCCCCGTCTCATTATACCACTATATTTACTTCCGGCGGTGGAGGCGGTAATTCGTTCAGACCTCCTACTTCCACACCGGAGTTTTCTATTTTTTGACTTCCGGTGCTTACCGATGCTGAAACCCATTTAAAAAATGCTTTAATCGTAGCGCTGTCTGCCGTATCCAATTGTACCACAACTTCGGTAATCTGTTTCAGCACATTGGTATCGGCGCCTTGTCCGGCAGCGCAAGCCACCACTAACCCGACTTTCCGTTTCTGAAATTCCGTCAGACCTTTCTGCCAATTGTCCGTAGGATCGCCATCTGTCATCAGGAAAACCAATGGTTTCCAGTCGCCTTTTACTTCGGCTGTTGTTTTGGTGATCTCTGCATCAATTTTATTAGCCAGTAATGACAGCGCATTGCCTAATGCAGTTGTTCCTGAAGCTTGAATATCGGGCATCTGAAACATAGACAATTCCGTTAGCGGTACAATCTGTTTTGCCGAACTATCGAAAGTAATCACACTCAAAAAGGCGGTCTCCAACGCATACGGGTCTGTCCGTAAAGATGAAACCAACACTTGAACTCCATTTTTAACAGCCTCAATAGGTTCTCCGGTCATTGAGCCGGAAGTATCCAATACTAAATATACAGGTAATCTTCTCATAATTAGATTTATAAATACTTTAAAGCTACGGTAGCTAATGTTCCTTTTAAATCATGATCTCTCGTGGCTTCGCCGATCGCATTGAATTTCCATTCGCCGTTTCGTTTGTAAAATACACCCATTATCATGGATACGCTTCCTGCAAATGAAGCATCGTTGGCAATGTCGTAAGTGGCAAATATTTCATTTACACAGGTCGGTGTTCCTTCGTAAATACGAATGGACGCATACGGAATGGTTTTAAAGTCGTGACCACGAAAACTATTTAACACAAATGCAATTTTTGACACTTCTGCCGGAAGTTGGGCTAAATCGACAGTTATCACTTCATTGTCTAAACCGTCATCTCCACCCATATCTCCTGTCAAATCGTCGCCACTGTGTTTGATTGAACCGTTTTTGGATTTTAGATTACCGAAGTAAATCACTTCCAAAGCCTTGTTACTGTCGTCGAATGTAGCGCAACTTGCATCCAAATCAACAGCTTCCATTTTCGTATTGCCCCAAAAGCCTTTTTTTGCAATAGCGCCCCAATTGACTCCTACACAAATGTTTTGCAACTTATTGCCATTGCCTTTCTCTAGATTGATCCTCTGGCCTTTTTCCAATTTTATTGCCATGTTCTTATTATTTTAATTGTTTTAACTATATTTGCTTAAATAATCTTCTAACCCGCCTTTTTGACCAACGCCCACGGCTTCAAATTTCCACTCGCCATTTCGTTTGTAAATCTGTCCGAATTCAACTGCCGTTTCAATGGAAAAATCCTCTTCTAATTCGTATTTCAGCAGTTCTTCCTTATTATCCGGATTATATATGCGGATAAAGGAATTATGTACCTGCCCGAAATTCTGATTTCGCTCTTTTGCTTTGTGAATGGTAACCACAATACAGATTTCCGTTGCATTGGAATTGATTTTGGACAGATCAACCTTGAGGCTTTCGTCATCACCTTCGCCTTTACCGGTTAGATTGTCACCGGTATGTTCCACCGCTTCATCGGGAGATTTCAGGTTGTTGTAAAAAACGAAATACTCGTCGGTTAATAACTTCTTATTTTCTCCAAGAATAAAGACTGATGCATCCAGATCGAAATTCTGTCCGACGCTTGATGCATTCGCATCCCAGCCCAATCCAATCACAAATTTTGGCAGTTTGACATTTACCCGTTGCCCTTTTTTCTAAATTAATTGCCATGATTATAATGGTTTTAAATTATTTACTACCTGTATGCCATTTCATTCCCCAATTATAGGTTTTGTCACAATCACTGTGTCCATTATGGAATGTAGCGAGTTTTTTTACCGTCATAGAGTTGTCCGCCCCCAATACGATTTCTGCTATGGCACAAAATGTCTGACTGTTGTATTGCTTTCCCATTTCCACTACAATGTCAGGATTATCTGGCACTTTTATAGTTACTATGGCATTGGTTTCAACCCATTTTGCTACTCCTTCGTAGATGAAACAATACACAATGATACGTTTCAAGTCAGACAATCCTTGCGGATTTACCAATATATTTTCTCCATCTCCTGCACCAGAACGGTCATCTCCGGTATGCCAAATCCAAGGTGTACCGATATATCGCCCTTGTTTTGTTAACACATCTTTGGAACCACCTTGTCCATGAGCAAACTGAAGCCCATCAATGACGTTTTTTTGTCCATCGCGTAATTCATAAAAACAACCTAAATCAAGGTCTATTGCGCTATTTGTCAAATTTGCCCAAAAACCTTTTTTCTGTGTCCAATTCAAATTAATGATAATCTCTTTGGATGAATTGCTTCCACCTTTTGTCAAGTCTATTTTATGACTATCACCCTGTTTTTCAAGAGTAATTTTGTTTAAATTAATTGCCATTTTGATTGAAATTTAAGCGTATTTGTCAACAAAGTGCTGTAATCCGCCTCTATAGCCAATTCCCATGGCTTCAAATTTCCATTCGTTCCCTCTTTTATAAAGTCGTCCGAATTCAACGGCTGTTTCAATGGAGAAATCCTCATCAAGCTCATACTTGGCAATCTCTTCATTTGTTTCAGCATTGTAAATGCGGATGAAGGAGTTTCTTATTTGTCCGAAATTTTGTTTGCGAGCTTCAAAATCATGAATGGTTACCGTAAAGATGATTTCCTTAATTTGCGGGCTTACTTTAGCCAAATCCACAGTGAGCGTTTCGTCATCACCATCGCTACTGCCGCCTGTTATATCATCACCGGAAGATTCTACCGCGCCATCCGGTGATTTTGGGTTATTGTAAAATATAAAAAACTCATCCTGAGGCAGTTTTTTGTTTTCGCCCAGCATAAACGCCGAAGCGTCTAAATCGAAATCAAAACCGGTGCCTTCATTAGGATCCCATCCCAATCCTACCCCTACTTTCGACAGCCCGATTTCAATCCGCTGTCCTTTTGTCAAATTTATAGCCATGATGTTTTTAATAAAAAATATTCTTGTTCCCAATCTCAAGTCAGCGATACATTTAAATGACTTTGTTGCAACGGTTATTTGTTGATATTCAGTCAATTAGTCATATTGTGAATTTATATTAAATATATAGTTTTCAAATAGTTAACAAATTCATACTTTGTTAAAGGGCAAAAATACCATTTG
>SNRY01000049.1_pt1 | contig 51923 bp, 33 predicted proteins | sample 4693421 | NCBI WGS metagenome assembly SNRY01 (sample SAMN11003215, study PRJNA524138) | termite gut metagenome | isolation source: Bacteroidetes bacterial symbionts from single cell of protist host amplifed... | host: Streblomastix strix ... | reverse complement strand
GAAGTTGGCTCTTTATCGTGGAAACATCTGCGTGTACTTGCAATCTTTGTTTGGACATAATGATAACTTTTTATGCCTACAAAGATAGATAATTTATTGTAAAAATATATCGTACTTTATATAATAATGACCGCCGTAAATATGTATTCGACCTAACAGTGTCTAATTTTCATTATTATCAGCCTGTTCATTGTCTTGCTCTACTTCAATGGCTTCTCCGAGTAATACATTTGCTTCTTCTTGAGGTAATTCTTGCACCATTCGTAATCTTCGTTCAATAGTCTTCGACTTTTTCTCTGCATCTTCAATAACATTAGCTGCTTCATTCAGTTTCTTTTTTGTTTTTGCCAACACCTCTCCAAACTTCCCGAATGCAGTTTTTACGGCACTCAAAATTTCCCAAACCTCGCTGGAACGTTTTTCTATGGCTAACGTTTTAAATCCCATTTGTAAACTGCTCAAAAAAGCAACCAAATTAGTGGGTCCCACTACTGTAATCTTAAAATCTCTCTGCAATACTTCAAAAAGTCCTGTTCTCCTTAATATTTCGGCATATAAGCCTTCCGTGGGCACAAACATGATGGCAAAATCTGTTGTTACAGGTGGATTTATATACTTATCCCTAATGTCTTTCGCATTCTTTTTAACAGAGTTCTCAAATTGATTGGTTGCTAATTTAACAGCTTCTGGAGTTAAATTGGCAATATTGTCGTAAGCTTCCAATAGGCGTTGGTAATCTTCATTCGGAAATTTTGAATCGATGGGCAGCAACAAGGATTTATTGTCGTTATCCTTTCCGGGTAATTTTACAACATATTCCACTCGCTCTTGAGAACCTTTTTTGACAATAGCATTCTGTTCGTATTGCTCCGGTGAAAGAATTTGCTCAAGAATGGCACCTAACTGTATTTCCCCAAAATTCCCTCTGGTTTTCACATTGGTAAGAACCTTTTTTAAATCCCCCACACCCGAAGCAAGTGATTGCATTTCTCCCAACCCTTTGTGGACTAACTCCAATCGTTCACTAATAAGTTTGAATGATTCATTAAATCTTTTTTCAACACTTTCCTGAAGCTTCTCATCCACTACTTTTCGCATTTCTTCGAGCTTGTTGTTGTTATCTTCCTGAAGCGTTTTTAATTTGCTTTCCATTGTTTCCCTGATTTCTTTTAGTCTGCTCTCCGTATCTTTTTTTATTTGCTCTTGCTTATTTAATAAATCATCAAACTTTTGTTTTTGAAGATCATTGAACTCCTTTACGTTTTGAGTAAATTTCTCTTCAAAAGACTTCAAAGAGCTTGTTTGCTCCGTCCTATTGTCTTTGGCTGATTTTTCGAATTGTTCTTGTAAACTCTTATTTTTTTCGTCAAACGACTTTATAAGCTCTCCCAATTGTTTTGAGAATGTATCAAATTGATTTTTTTGAGCAATTGAAAGATCCGTTATCGTTTTTGTTAAAGTTTCTCCTAAAAACTTAAATGAAGTGTTAAGTTCTTCCCTATTATTCTTAAAAGATCGTTGACTTTCCTCTCTATTCCGTCCGAACTCATCTCTAATTAAAGGATCTATTTTAGAAATATCCGAATCTATTTTAATCAGTTTTGATTTCAGTTCTTCCGTGCTATCATCATTCCTTTTTCTACTTGTTAAGTAAATGTTGACAATTATGAGAATAACTAACCCAATAAGTAAAATTGTTATCATGTTTTAAACTATTATATGTTTTCTTTGATTCATCAACTTGTATTTTCTCCCTCAAATATACCTTATTTTTCAATCCTTTAGAAATCTTCTGTTTTTTTGTAAAACAATAACTAAACTTTCCAAAGGGCATTTCAAAAACCATATTGTCAAAAAATAATTTGTGCCATTAGATAAACTCATAAACTTTCAGCAGTTCGTAACCCACCCGAAGCCTATTCGAAGGGCTTTTGGGGGTATATATGTCCGCTTGGGAAGCGGACATGAATCGGATAGCGATCAGACAAAATACGGATATAATCCCTAAGCATGTCAATAAATATTGAGTGAAGAATAAAACTCTTTTGGGACAATTTATCCAACCAAATGAAGAATTAATAACATTAACCGTAGTTATTTAATGCGGTTATTATATTTCTGCACTAAATATTATTCATTCTGCGTAACATGAGTTAGTAAGTAGGAGAGAAGATTTCATTACTATACTTGTCTTCTACTTCCCCAAATATTCGGAATAACTCTTCTACGGACTCCGTTCGCAACATAGCAATGCGCGTATCACGAAAGTTTGGAATCCCTTTAAATAGTGGAGTGGTAGCCAGATGGCAGCGGATATGGATAATCCCGCGCCGTTCGTCCAACCGGGCAACACTGCTCAATACCTCTTCACGAAGTATTTGCATCTTTTCTCCGAAAGAGAGCGGGAGAGGTTCTTCACCCGTCTGCAAATAATGTTTCACATCTTTGAATATCCACGGGCGACCGATACTGCCCCGACCAATCATAATGGCATCCACGCCGTAACGGTCGAAGCATTCTTTGGCACGTTGAGGAGTGGTGATGTCCCCGTTTCCGATAATGGGGATGTGCATACGGGGATTGTTTTTTACCTCGCCGATTAGCGTCCAGTCTGCTTCTCCCGTGTACATTTGGGCACGCGTACGACCGTGAATGGTGAGGGCGGCAATTCCGCAGTCTTGCAATTGCTCGGCAAGTTCAACGATAATTTTATGTTCGGCATCCCACCCTAAACGGGTTTTAACGGTAACCGGCAAATTAACGGCATCAACTACCGAACGGGTTATCTCCAACATCTTGGGGATATTCTGTAACATTCCCGCTCCCGCACCCTTCCCTGCTACTTTTTTTACGGGACAACCGAAGTTTATATCAATCACATCCGGGCGGGCTTCCTCTACTATCCGGGCAGCTTCCGTCATCGTGTCTGTATCTTTGCCGTATATTTGTATGGCTACGGGGCGCTCTTCATCACTGATAGTAAGTTTCCGTTTAGTTTTATTCACGGCACGGACAAGGGCATCACTCGAAATAAATTCGGTATATACCATGTCGGCTCCAAATCTTTTGCACATCAAACGAAAAGCAGGATCAGTAACGTCTTCCATAGGAGCGAGGAAAACGGGGTAATTTTCTTTAATTATCATTTTAATAACACAAAATAAAGAAAAAACAGCAAGAGAATTCCACAGTAAACAGAAAATTATTTTGTAAAGCTTCAAATCTTTTCTATATTTGCCTCCGCATTGGTTCGCTACTCCTTTCACAAGGAAGCGATTAAAAGGGAATCGGGTGCAAATCCCGAACAGTCCCGCTGCTGTAAGTTTCATAAACGTCGTAAACAAACACCTTTTGCCACTGAATTTTGTATTCGGGAAGGCGTTTACCGACGGAAACAAGTCAGAAGACCTGCCGTGTGTATATGTATCACTATCATTGCTTTCGAGGAAAGAGCAAAGACAAATATGAATAAATTTCGCACGCTTGTACATACAACTATCGGTCGGATACTATCCGCTTGTATGCTGTTTCCGGTTTTCGCCAATGCGCAAAACCAGATACCGGATACGATGCGAGTGTATCCTCTGTCGGAAATAGTCGTATCCGAAAGCTATCAGACCCGTACAGTAAAGGCTACCGCTCCCATACAACTGTTTTCTAAGGAACAATTAAACAAACTCAACGCTTTTCAGCTTTCCGATGCGGTAAAGCATTTTGCAGGAGTAACGGTAAAGGATTACGGAGGAATCGGCGGACTGAAAACCGTATCCTTGCGAAGTCTCGGAGCCGGACATACTGCCGTAGGATACGATGGCATCACACTTAGCGACATGCAAACGGGACAAATCGACATCGGACGTTTCTCTCTGGAAAACATTGATCAGCTTTCACTCAACAACGGGCAAAGCAACGACATCTTCCAACCCGCCCGTTTCATAGCGGCAGCAGGAGTGCTGAACATTCAAACGACTGCTCCAAACTTTATTGGAAAGAAAAACATTAATGTAAGAAGTTCATTAAAAACTGGCTCTTGGGGATTAATAAACCCCTCTGTTACCGTTGAGAGAAAACTAAACGAGCATTTGATGCTGTCAACATCTGGTGAGTTCACTTCTTCCGACGGTCGCTACCCCTATCTTTTACATTATGGGAATGATACAGACAGCACCTCTCACGAAAAACGAAAGAACACCGAAGTAAAGACATGGCGAGCAGAAGCCAGACTTTTCGGAAACTTTTCCGATAAAAAACAGTGGAAGCTGAAAGCCTACTACTATCAATCATCGCGCGGACTACCGGGAACGGCAACATTCTATTACGATTATGCTTCTCAACATCTGTGGGATAAAAACGCTTTTCTGCAAAATTACTATAAAAAAGAGTTAAACCATAGATGGGTATTCCAAGCCTCTGCCAAATGGAGTTGGAACTATCAGCGTTATCTTGATCCTGATTATAAAGGAACGGGAGGAGAAACGGAAAATAGTTACCATCAACAGGAATACTATCTATCGGCTTCTCTTTTGTATAGAGCGGGGCATCATCTTTCTTTTTCGCTCTCCTCCGACGGAAGTATCAATTCCATGAACACCAATTTGAACAACTTCGCCCGTCCGAAGCGATATTCTTGGCTTACGGTTATGTCGGGAAAGTACGCCAACGAATGGATCACTGCAACAGCTTCCCTGTTAAACACCTTCGTTAACGAAAAAACCCGTTTGGGAACTAATGTCGGAAACCACAAGCAGCTAAACCCTTATGCCGGAATCTCCCTGAAACCTTTCGCCGGAGAAGAATGGCATCTCCGTGCTTTCTATAAAAACATCTTCCGCCTGCCCAACTTCAATGAATTGTACTATTCCGAAACAGGAAACAGAAATCTTCTACCCGAAAATACCACGCAATACAACGTAGGAATTACCTACGAAAAAGAAATAAACAGCTGTATTCCCTATTTATCAATTACTGCCGATGCCTATTATAATATGGTATCGGATAAAATCATTGCTATTCCCACTAAAAACCTGTTTATATGGAGTGTTGTCAATCTAGGAGAAGTGAGTATTAAAGGGATTGACACATCCGTAAACCTCCGCTTGCAACCTTGGCAAAAAGTAGGAATAGACCTGTCAGGCAACTATACCTATCAACGTGCATTGGACGTAACCGATCCCGGCGGAAAAACGTATAAACATCAGATAGCCTACACTCCCCGTACATCCGGTTCGGGGCAGGCAGGCATTATTACTCCGTATATTAATCTTTTTTATACGTTCCTCTTTTCCGGAAAGAGGTATGTATTGGGGCAGAACTCCACAGAAAACTGCATCAATGGATATGCCGACCATACTCTATCGGCAAATAAGGAATTTATGTTCGGAAAGGTAAAAATGTCTTTTACGGTGGAGGTGCTTAACTTTTTCAACGAGAATTATGAGATAGTGCGCTACTTTCCTATGCCGGGACGTTCGGTGCGTATTAGTATAAAAACGGTTTATTAATACATGGGCAATATGAAAATAAAATATATCAACCTCCTGTTCCTGCTTTGCATGCTGCTCAATGCTTGCGATGACATGGAAGATATCAACGAAACACCCGGCAAAGAGAATTATCCTTTGGAATCGGGAACGGCAGAACTCTATATACTATGTGAAGGGCTTTTCAATCTCAATAATAGTTCATTGGCACACTATACTTTTGGCAGCAATGCAATCGTTACCGATTATTTTCGTCAAATCAATCGCAGAGGCTTGGGAGATACGGCAAACGATATGGCAATATACGGTTCCAAACTCTATATTGTAGTCAATGTATCCAGTCAATTGGAAATAGTAGATTTGAAAACAGGACGTTCCCTGAACCGCATCCCTTTTACGACCGAAAACGGAAGCTCCCGACAACCTCGTCACATAGTTTTCGATAAAGACAAAGCATACATTTGTTCGTTCGACGGAACGGTAGCACGCATCGACACCGCATCTTATCGCATGGAAGCGCAAATCAGAGTGGGACGAAATTCGGATGGAATATGTGTGCAAAACAACAAACTGTATGTGTCAAACTCTGGCGGATTAGATAGTCCGAATTACGATAATACGGTATCAGTCGTTGATATTCCCTCCTTCACCGAAATAAAGAGGATAATGGTGGGCGACAATCCCGGAAAGATTTGTGCTGATGCTTATGGAGATGTGTATGTAGCTGTACGTGGCAATCCCGCCGGCAATAATCAATCATTTATACGTATAGACAGCCGGACGGATAACATAGCAGATTCCTATACCGATAGGGTAATAAACTTTGCGATTGATAATGAAGTGGCATATCTCTGTAATTACGACTATAATACCAAGTCTTCACAGATAAAAGTGTTTGATATACAAACAGAAACTGTGTTGCGTGAAAACTTTATCACGGACGATACTAAAATAACCACTCCTTACGGCATCAATGTAAATCCCTACAACGGCAATGTATATATTACCGATGCCTGTAACTATACGGTAACAGGAGACGTACTTTGCTTTAATCCGCAAGGAAAACTCCAATTCCGGTTAAACGATGTGGGGATTAATCCCAATGCCGTTGTATTCAGTAATAAAATCTCACAGTCCGAAGCCAATACCGGAGAGCCGGACGTTCCCTCCGCTTTTGCCGGTAAAGTTTGGGAATATATTCCTGCACCGGGGCAATTTATTAACACGGTTACCTCTGCTTACAAAGAAGGATTTACCGCCGGACAAGTGTTGGTGTATGCCGATGAGCAAATAAAGAAACGTTCGTTACTCACCCTTGGAGGCTTTGGTGGAAGTATCATTCTCGGTTTCGACCATACTGTTAAGAACATAGCGGGAGCTTACGATTTCAAGATTTACGGAAATGCTCACGAGGGAAGTTCCGAACCGGGTATTGTACTCGTGTCCAAAGATGTAAACAACAACGGATTGCTCGACGATGAATGGTACGAACTGGCAGGAAGCGAATACCGGTCGGACAAAGTCATTAAAGAGTATGAAATAACGTACTACCGTCCTGTCCCTCTGCTTGCCAATGTTCGGTGGACAGACAATCAAGGTCGGGAAGGTTACATCCCGTGCAACTCATTCCATAAGGAGAATTCCTATTATCCATTGTGGATGGGTGATAAAACAACTTTTCGAGGTACTCTCTTACCTGACAACGCAATAAACGAAGGAAATACGGAGGTAGAAAAATGGGTACAATATCCTTTCTCATGGGGATATGCCGATAATCATTCGAACAACAGTGAATACAGTCAATTTAAGATAGATTGGGCTGTTGATAAAGAGGGTAATCCCGCGATGTTGGACGGTATTAACTTTGTGAAAATATATTGTGCCATTAATCAAATTTGCGGATGGGCAGGAGAAACATCAACGGAAATATCGGCAGTAGAAGATTTGCATTATTAATTATATTACTAATTTGAATAACTAAAAAAAATGAAAAAATTACATTTATTATTGGTATTAGTATCGCTATTAATCTTTTGCGGATGTCAAAAAGATGACGAAAAAGAAACCATTGTAATCACCTTCGAAGGAATGCTTAATGATGAAAAACACGAGTTTATCACCTCGAATGGAGCAAAAGCAGACGACTATTACTACCAAGCAGACTTTAAAGAACCTCTAAACATTCTCCAATTTGATCATTATTATGCTCCTTGGGGCTTTGGCGGTGGATTTACCTACGTCAATTATTCGAATAAAGTTGATCTGGAATCTTCAAATCTTAGTGCTATCACAGGCAAAGGAAAGTCGGGAAGTATTTATCTCACATCAAACACAGGTAACCCTACCCGAATTACTAATCTTAAATCCGATAAATACAAGTTTACTGGAGCATGGGTGACAAACTCTACCTTTGCTTATTTAGTTGTAAAAGAAGGAAACGCATTTGCGAGAAAGTTTGACACTGGTGATTATTTTATTCTTACCGCCAAAGGGTATGATCATTTAAAGGCACTTATAGGTAAAGTAGAGTTCTATTTGGCGGACTTCCGCAATGGAAAAAGCGATGTAGTCAATACTTGGAATTGGGTGAACTTAACTCCTTTGGCTTCTGCCGAATATATTGAGTTCGAAATGTCTTCTACCGATAACAGCGGCGAATATATGAACACCCCTTCCTATTTCTGCATGGACGACGTTATTTTAATTGAAAATTGACAGTAGGGGCGACCCCTTGCAGTCGCCCTGATTTCTTTACCCCTGCCTTTCATCCATCAATATTTCCAATATCTGGCAGGCTGCTTTTGCCACCGGAGAACCCGGACCAAAAATAGCTGCTACTCCTGCTTTATATAAGAAATCATAGTCTTGTGCCGGAATCACACCACCTGCAATCACAAGAATATCTTCACGTCCCAATCTTTTCAATTCGTCGATGATTTGAGGAATCAATGTCTTATGTCCGGCAGCCAATGAAGACACCCCTACCACATGCACATCGTTTTCTATGGCTTCACGAGCTGCTTCGGCGGGAGTCTGGAATAATGGACCCATGTCCACATCAAAGCCGCAATCGGCATAACCTGTTGCTACTACTTTGGCTCCACGGTCGTGTCCGTCTTGTCCCATTTTTGCAACCATGATACGAGGTTGACGACCTTCCTTTTCGGCAAACTTTGCGGCAAGCTCGCAAGCACGTTTGAAGTCCGAATCGTTTTTACTTTCTGATGAATACACGCCTGATATGGTTCTAATCATTGCTTTATAACGTCCTACAACTTGTTCGCAAGCATAAGAGATTTCTCCCAGTGTAGCGCGAACGTGAGCGGCTTCTACCGCTAATTCCAATAAATTACCTTTTTGGGTTTCTACACATTTGGTAATGGCTTCCAAAGCAGCCTTTACTTTGGCTTCGTCGCGACCTTCCTTGAGTTCTTTCAAACGCTGAATTTGTTCGTTGCGAACGGCAGTATTGTCAATCTCCAGAATATCAATAGGAGCTTCTTTTCCCAAACGATACTTGTTTACACCTACAATGGTTTGAGAACCGGAATCAATACGTGCTTGAGTACGTGCGGCAGCTTCTTCAATACGCATCTTCGGAATACCCGTTTCGATAGCCTTAGCCATGCCACCCAGCCTTTCTATTTCCTGTATGTGCTCCCAAGCCTTTTGGGTTATCTCTTCGGTCAAAGCCTCTACATAGTAAGAACCACCCCAAGGGTCAACGTTTTTGCAAATGTGAGTTTCTTCCTGAATATATATCTGAGTATTACGGGCAATACGAGCGGAGAAGTCCGTCGGGAGAGCAATAGCCTCATCCAACGCATTGGTATGCAGGGATTGGGTATGTCCCAACGCTGCCGCCATTGCTTCAACGCAAGTACGTCCCACGTTGTTGAATGGATCTTGTTCGGTGAGCGACCACCCGGAAGTCTGACAGTGAGTACGCAATGCCAATGATTTAGGATTCTTCGGATTGAATTGTTTCACAATTTTAGCCCAAAGCAAACGTGCGGCACGCATCTTGGCTATTTCCATAAAATGATTCATACCGATAGCCCAGAAGAACGACAAACGCGGAGCAAACGCATCAATATCAATACCCGCTGCCACACCGGAACGAAGATATTCCAAACCGTCTGCCAATGTATAAGCCAACTCAATATCTGCCGTTGCCCCTGCTTCTTGCATGTGATAACCGGAGATGGAGATGGAATTGAACTTGGGCATCTTCCGAGAGGTATATTCAAAGATGTCGGAGATTATTTTCATGGAGAAGGAAGGTGGATAAATGTAAGTATTGCGCACCATAAATTCCTTCAAAATATCGTTCTGAATAGTTCCTGCAAGCTCTTCCAACCGGGCACCTTGTTCTAGTCCGGCATTGATGTAGAACGCCATTATAGGAAGCACAGCTCCGTTCATGGTCATGGAAACAGACATCTTGTTCAATGGAATACCTTCGAACAACGTTTTCATGTTTTCGAGCGAACAGATGGATACTCCCGCTTTTCCTACGTCGCCCACTACTCGTTCATGGTCGGGGTCATAGCCACGATGCGTAGCGAGGTCGAATGCAACGGAAAGTCCTTTCTGTCCGGAAGCCAAGTTGCGGCGATAAAATGCGTTAGACTCTTCGGCAGTAGAAAATCCAGCATATTGGCGAATTGTCCAAGGACGAAGGGTGTACATTACCGAGTACGGACCGCGAAGATAAGGGGGAACGCCGGCAGCATATTCCAGATGTTCCATTCCTTCGAGGTCTTCTGTGGTGTAAATGGACTTTACATCAATATGTTCAGGAGTTTCCCAATCAGCTGTGATATTGTTGTTTGCCTTTTGCCAATCCTTGTCGGTAACAGGTTGAAAAGCTGCGAATATATCTAAGTCTTTAAAATTTGGTCGCATAAAGTATTTGCATTATTTAAGTAATTGAGCATTATATTCTCTGAGAGTATCCAATACATTGGAACGGACGTTGATGAAGTTAGTGATGCCGCTTGCTTGCAAATCTTCCGTGCAGGCAGGTGCACCTGCCACGATAAACACAGCACGACCATTCAGTGCCTTGAATGCTGGTACAGCATATTCAGTGTACTCATCATCGCTTGAACAGAGTACCACGATATCAGCTTTAATAGCTACAGCGGCTTCCACTCCAGCTTCCACGGTTTCAAAACCTAAATTGTCAATCACTTCGTATCCGGCACAAGCCAGGAAATTGCAAGAGAATTGGGCACGAGCCTGCCACATAGCCAAATTCCCGATAGTAAGCATAAATGCTTTGGGATGTTTGCCGGAGGTTTCGGTTTCGAGGCGTAACACTTCAAATTCGGAAGCCATACGGTCTATGTTCAATGTTTCCACATTCTTTTCATGCTCTTGACTGCAACACGGGCATGATGTAAGCACTGGTTTCTTATCACCGACCTTTTCAGTAAAACCGGGATATTGGTTTGTTCCTAAAAGAATTTCTTTGCGTTGAGCAACGGCTTTCCGGCGAGCTTTTCCGCTTTCGTTAATGTCTTTTTGGACAGAACCGGATTTTATTGCAGCATAGAAACCGCCGACTTCTTCTACTTTTAAGAAGATGTCCCAGGCTTGTTTGGCAATAGAAGCGGTAAGGTTTTCAATATAATAAGAACCGGCAGCGGGGTCAATCACTTTATCAAAGTGTGACTCTTCTTTCAGTAACAATTGCTGGTTACGGGCTAAACGTTCGGAAAGCTCATCGGGAGCTTGATACACCTTGTCAAAAGGAGTTACCGTTATAGAATCAACACCTGCCAAAGCTGCACTCATGGCTTCGGTTTGCGTGCGAAGCAAATTTACGTGAGCATCAAAAAGGGTAAGATTAAAAGTAGAAGTTTCAGCATGTATTTTCATTTTGGCGGCATAACGATATTCGTCGCTACTACCTTTAGCATCGTAAGAAGCCACAAGGTTTGCCCAAAGCAAACGTGCGGCACGGAATTTAGCTATTTCCAGGAAATAATTGGAACTGATGCCGAAGTTGAATTTTATCTTTTTGGCAATATCGGCTGCCGATATTTCGTTATCCGGTAATTGAGCCAAGTATTCATTACCCCAAGCCAAAGCATACCCCAACTCTTGAGATATATACGAGCCTGCATTGTTCAGTGACAAAGCGTTTACGTTCAGTACGCGGTAATGAGGAAGTGATTGCGTGGCAATCAACAATGATTTTGCTATTTGCTTCGGATCTCCCTTGTCTTTTCCTTTGGTCAACATCGTGTTGTAGTAATCGAAGTTGATAGAACCGTATAGTTTCTCGGCATCATAATTCTTCTTTTGGTAATATGCCGTCAATAATTCTCCCAATTCCGTCACGTGATTTTGACAAATGGAAAAGTTCAATTCCACAGATTCCGCATAAATGTCTTTCAATAACGTTTCAATGAATTCCACATTCAGATCTTCGGCATTTATCCGGAACGAAAGCGAATCCACCCCTTTACATAAAATATCCAATGCTTTGATGTTGGCTTCTTTCGGGCATTCTACTTTGATATCTTGTCGTACCAGCCATGCATTATTCTTTTTCGTACCTCTCAGATAAGGAAATTCACCGGGGAAAGCATCTATACTTCTCAATCCTTCCAAGTCTTCTGCACGATAAAATGGTTTCACTTTAAATCCCTCGTTTGTACGCCAAACGAGTTTTTTTTCATAATCGACTCCTTTCAAGTCAGTTATAACTTTCTCCATCCACTGTTCGGTGGACACGGAAGGAAAATCTGAAAAGAGTTTTTCTTTATTGTCTGCCATAAATTTTATTTAAAATAAAAAGATTATAATAATATCTTTATCATAGATGTGTTTTTATTATACAAAGATACGGAATAACTTCGGAACAAAGATATCAAATATCAAGAATCCTTTCGAGTGTAGAAAGCAAATTAGAGTGTTATCAAAGAATCTTTCCTGCGTTTATTCTGCTTCCAAATCAAAGAATCTATACTAGAAAATTATATATATTTGCGAAAAATTTAATGAATGGAAAAGGCAAAGAGAAATTTTAAGAACTAATTTTTAAGTTAATATCTATTTACAAATTAAAAGTTATGAATGGTAGTTTTCACAGAACAATAAAAGACTCGGCAACACTTAGGTGGACTGCTATTATCTTAATTTCATTCACACAGTTCTTTTCCTATATGTTTCTTGACGTACTGTCACCATTGCAAACGATGTTGGAAAAACAATGTAATTGGTCAGCCGACGCTTATGGCATTTTTTCCAGTTCCGAGTATTTTCTGAATGTGTTTGCTTTCTTCCTTATCTTTGCCGGAATTATTTTAGATAAAGTGGGCATACGTTTTACTGCCATATTATCAAGCGTAGTAATGATAATTGGCGCTGGTATAAAAGTTTATGCCATCAGTTCTTATTTTACAGCAGGAAACGTTCTTTACGATTTTTTAAATTCATTCTGGACTTCCTTTCCGGCTAATGCAAAATTAGCTTCTATAGGTTTTGCCATCTTTGGTTGCGGCTCGGAAATGACAGGCATCACTGTCTCAAAAGCTACTGTAAAATGGTTTACAGGGAAAGAAATGGCTTTAGCAATGGGATTGGGATTGGCTATTTCCCGTTTAGGAGTATTTGCAGTATTTCGTCTATCACCTTTTTTCGCCTCATTAGGAACGGAAACCGTAGTACGTCCGGCAGCTATTTGTGGAAGTTTTCTGTGTATCGGTTTACTTGCTGTTATTGTATATGCATTTATGGATAAGAAGCTGGACAAACAATTGGGTAAAGATGTGAATTTGACAAAGGAAGAGCCTTTTAAAGTCAGTGATTTGGGTATTCTTTTTACCAGTAAAACATTTTTGATTATTGCGTTCTTGTGTGTATTTTATTATTCGGCTATTTTCCCGTTTCAAAAGTTTGCTACCAGCATGTTGGAAAGCAATTTGAAAATGAGTACCGATAATGCTTCTGCAATGTTTTCTTGGTTTCCTATCGGTGCAATGATACTTACGCCATTGTTGGGTTGGTATCTTGATAAAAAAGGAAAGGGAGTTACGATGTTAATATTAGGAGCTATCCTGATGTCTGCATGTCATCTGACTTTTGCCCTTTATCCGTTTGAAGTCAACACGAACAGCACGCTTGTTGCGTATGCAGCCGTTATTGTATTGGGGATTTCATTCTCACTTGTTCCGGCAGCTCTCTGGCCCTCCGTACCAAAATTGGTAAAAAATCGTTATTTAGGTTCTGCCTATTCGATTATATTCTGGATCCAGAACATTGGTATGTGGACTTTCCCTAATATCACAGGCAAAGTACTTACTTGGACTAATCCGAATGCCAGTGCCGGAAATTATGACTATACCGTACCAATGCTTTTATTTGCTTCCTTAGGAATATTTGCCTTTTTCTTAGGTGTTTGGCTGAAGATTGAGGATAAAAAAAGGGGATATGGTTTAGAAACAGCAAATATTAAAAACGAATGATTGTCTTTTAAATTCGGCTTGATTTATTTTGAATTTCCCCTATCCACTTTTATCAATCCTCCGGTAGTTGCACTAAAAACGACCGTAACTGTTGATTTATTATTAAATAATGTCGGAGCCAAATATTCTATTATGCCAAATTGAGTAACAGGAAATTCTTCCTTAAAAAGAACATCTTTATCTTTAGTGATAATTATTTCCGCTTTGCCGGGTACTTTATAGGCAACTCCCTCTAACTCTTTCTTTTTTTCGTCTTCCGCAGGTATCTTCACAGATTTCAAATTTTTTAAACTTAAATATACCGGTTCGCCTGCTAAATTATCTGCCGCTACCATTCCTAATTTCTTTGAGAAACGAAAAATGATTTCATTTTTTAATTCCTTGTCTGGAACAATAGGAAGAGTGTAAGTATTTTCATGTCTTTCTTGAGTTCCTGTAAACATTGTTGTCAAGGCATTTTCTTGCTCATTCAAATTATCAAGCATAAGTTTTAGTTGTTCGCCGTCTTTGGGCATATTATCAGCTTGTCCACGTAACAAGGCGTTTTTACTTTCACGAATATTGTATATTTCTCTGGCTATCAATTCTGCCATTTTTGCGGTAGAACCGGTCATTAATATTTCTTCGGTCAAGAATGAGCGCGGATCTATTTTTTTCTTCTGAAGATTGGTAGGAGGAGTGATGGCGACATTTTTTGTTTCTTCTTTCTTTCTGTCATAAGGCACATTGATGGATTTTATAATACCGTCTTTGGTCAATTCTATTAAAGGAGCTACGGTTTTATCTTTCATTTTTACAAAATAAGTACATTTACTATCCGGCACTCCGATAGATTGTATGTCAACACTTGTTATTTTCCAATATTCTTCCGGTTCTTGCAATATATTGTTCAAACGTAAATAACGGTCGGCATATTTGCTGAACTCACCCGGCGTATAAGTTGTTTTGATTGCTTTCAGTGTTAAAATAAACTCTGTTTTGGGGAGAGTATAAACCACTCCAAAGTCTTTTCCACGAGTTACTCCTGCCATTACTTCTGTTTGTGCATAGAAACTGGAAGCTGAAAATAACAGACATAATATTATTACTAATTTATTCATGTTTTTGATGTCTTTAGACCGGATTATAAAACAAAGATAACAAAATTCTTTTTAACTGCGAATTAAAATGAAGGGAATTGTTCATTTATTGGTTGTTCACACGCTTCCATGCTTCCGGCAAAAAGCGAACAATATCTCCCGCCGTAAGGCTAATCACTCCATACTTTTCCCTGGCTATATCTCCTGCCAATCCGTGTATATATGCGCCTATAATACCGGCTTTTTCTATCGAATAATCTTGTGCCAACAACGCAAGAATTATTCCGGTCAAAACATCGCCACTTCCGGCAGTTGACATTCCTGTGTTTCCGGTAGGATTGAAAAAGCACTTTCTTTGAGGAGTAATAAGAACAGAATAAGCCCCTTTTAAAAGAACATAAACACCAAATGTTTGTGTCAGTTCACATGCTTTTATCAAACGTTCGTAAGAACTATTACATTTACCAATTAAACGTTCTAACTCTTTAGGATGCGGGGTAAGAATAGAGTTTGGAGGCAATGACTTCAGGGCTTCCCTGTTTCTGGCTAAATGAGCCAGTGCATCTGCATCAATTACAGTCGGAACTTGACAATCTTTCAACTGATTAAGCAAAGCATTCTCAGTTTCTTTGGATGTACCCAAGCCGGGACCAATTCCTAAAGCCTGATAACCGTCCATATCCGAGACCCATGAAAAATAACATTCGTCCACATCATGCTCTATTACCGCTTCGGGAACGGAAATTTGCAGAATATCATTGTTGCAAGTAGGGATATGCACAGTTAATTTCCCAATGCCGGAACGCAGGCAGGCACGGGCAGCCAATATAGAAGCACCTGCCATTCCGTAAGAGCCTGCCACAAGTAAGCCATGTCCAAAATCCCCTTTATGAGAAAATTTTTTCCTCGACTTAATTGATTGGCGTATGTCATCCTCTTCCACTAAAACATAATCGGTTTCCGTCTCCTCAATAAATTTAAGGCTGAGACCAATATCAAGCAACTCCCATTCACCAACTGTTTCCTCATTCTCCGGAAAAAGAAATGACAATTTAGGCAATTGCATACTATAAGTAAAATCAGCATGAACAATATTGCTCTGAATACTATGCAACGAAGTTTCTTCTCCTCCCAACCCCGAAGGAATATCAATAGATATCACCGTAGCAGAGGTTCCATTAATATATTGCACAACTGCAGCAAATCCACCGTTCAACGGTCCCTTCAATCCTGTACCAAAAAGTCCGTCAATGATCAAATAATCTTCTGTTAGTTTCGGTGGATTAAAAGTTGTGTTTACTTCAGTAAAAACGACTCCGTCCATCGCTTCTAACAAATCTTTATTAGTCTGGCAATTGGAAGAGAGATTCTGTTTTGTATTAAAAAGAAATGTCCCTACCTTATATTCCTTTTGCACAAGCAAGCGTGCCACAGCCAAAGCATCTCCTCCATTATCGCCCGGACCGGCAAATACAACTATTGGAACATCTTGAGACCAACGTTTCGTAATAGCTTCCGTTATTTTTTGGGCAGCCCGCTCCATTAGTTCAATAGAAGAAACATTTTCATGCTCTATTGTATAAGCATCTAATTTTCTTACACTGCTACAAGGAAATATTTTTATAGCCATACACTTTAAATTAATAGTTCATTAAAAATTCATCATTGTGTTGAGGAACAACAATAACCTATCCAAAGGATTTGCTACTAAATATTTTATCGAAGTATTACTAATCTTTTATTTAGTTAGGACAAAGATAAAAAAAACGATTAAAAAAATTAAAATTCAAGGTTTTATGTTTCTTGAAAAAATTAAAGGAAGTAGAAAAAGGCTTTCACTCTCCTATTATCAATTGCATTAATTCTTTTATGGATAGTTTGCCGGATTGGTCGCTTCCTTCCAATAGTGAGTCTGCCAAATCTCGTTTTGTGTTGTGCAACTGAATAATTTTTTCTTCAATCGTATTTTCTGCTACTAAACGGTAAACCGTAACCGGACGAGTTTGCCCGATACGATGCGCTCTGTCGGAAGCTTGATCTTCGACAGCAGGATTCCACCAAGGGTCTAAGTGAATCACAAAGTCGGCAGCAGTCAGGTTCAGCCCCAGCCCTCCGGCTTTTAGGCTGATGAGGAACAGGTCGCCTTCGCCGGATTGAAAGCGTTTGACATTATTCTCCCTTTCTGCCGAAGGGGTGGAACCGTCTAAATATTGATAAGTGATGTTTTGCCGGTCTAATTCCTTTTTCACCAGAAACAGATGTGTAACGAACTGGCTAAAAACGAGTGCACGGTGTTTATTGGCTTTCAAATCAGTAGCAATCTCAATGAAAGCAGCGAGTTTGGAAGATGGGATATTAATGTCTTGATTAACTAATGCCGGATTGCAACAGGCTTGACGCAAACGGGTAATTTCCACCAAAGCCTTCAGATGTTTAGCGCCGTTTAAATCTCCTGTATCTTGTTCCAATGACAGCAGGGCTTGCCGACGCAATGCTTCGTAAAAAGCGGCTTCTTCGTTACTAAGCTGAATTTTCTTGGTGATTTCTGTTTTGGGAGGCAATTCGTCCAGTACAGCCGTCTTCGTTCTTCGGAGAATGAAGGGGGTGATGAGCTTTTTGAGATGTTTCCGAGTGGTATCGGTCTCCCGTTTGACAAAGCTATCTGTGAAATGCTGCAAGCTACCAAGCAATCCGGGATTGATGAAGTTGAACAGATTCCATATTTCTCCCAAATGATTTTGTATAGGGGTTCCCGTCAATGCCAATTTGAAGGAGGCTTGTAGCAGCATGGCAGCTTTGGAGGTTTTGGTGGTGTAGTTCTTAATGGTGTGTGCTTCATCCAATACCAAACTTGCCCAAACGACATCCGAGAATAGTTTGTCTTCCGATTGAAGCAAACCGTAGGAAATAATTAATAAATCTCCGGCTTCCAGCGACTGTATGGTCTTCTCACGATTGTTTGCCGACAACGTTTTGATGTTCAAAGAAGGAGCAAACTTACAAGTTTCGTTTATCCAATTCGGAAGTACTGAAACAGGACAAATCACCATTGCCGGTCCCAAACGAGAACGATGTAACAGGATAGTCAGCGCCTGAACAGTTTTCCCTAATCCCATATCGTCAGCCAGGCAAGCTCCGGCTCCCCATTCCGATAATTTCACCATCCAATGGAATCCTTCTTCTTGATAAGGACGTAACTCTGCTTGCAGGTTGGAGGGGATGGGTGTTTCTATTTGACCGGCCTGTTCAATTTTCTTTTTGAAATCTTTCCATGCTTTGTCTGTCTTTAAGTACTCAAACTCGTCGAAGAAATCACTTGCGGAAAAAGCAGCAAATTTGTTGAGTTGTATTCCCCTCTTCGTTTCTTGTGCGAAGGAATCCAGTTCGTTTAACCGCTTCCGGAGTTTCTCGCTTAGAACTAAAAAGTCTCCGTTGTTTAACTCCACAAAGTTGTTGTGCCCTTTTCTTGTCAATGCGAGTAGCTGACCAATGGTTAGCACCGTTTCTTCGTCCACTTTCAACTCTCCTTGCAGTTCAAACCAATCGGTAGAGGTAATAACCTTCAATTGAAGGTTTCCAAAATCCACTTGTTTTTTGATTCTGTATTTCTCTCCTTCGGGCCATTCTACGACGGCAATATTTTGATGTTTCTGAAGAATATCCAGCAAATACAGCGAATCCAACGGGTTGTTGAAGGTTATCAAACCGTCATTTATTTCAATGCTTTCCAATTGTTGTATTTCGCTGTAAAGTACATTTGCTTGCTCTTTTTCTTGTTTGAGATTACGAACGGTTTGCCATTGCTCGCCTTTTTGAGAACTAATCAAGACTTTTCCACCCCATCCCGGTTTGCAATAAGGGGGTATATCTCCGAAAGGTTTAGTAAACAACTCGGCTTTCAATCCGTTGCCGAATGGGAGCAACTGTACCCGGATGCGTGAATCGGGAGCTACCTTTTTGACATTTTCCGTATCGGTACTGATTAAATCCGAATACACCGTCAGTTGTGTACTGAGATGGGAGAGGACTTTCATCAACAAATCTTTCCCTTGTTCCGGTACAGTGATGTTTTGCTCTTTGAGGTTTTTCAGGATTTGCAATTGCGATTCGGTTAAATCGTAAACCAAATAGCGCGTATTTGTTTCTTTCTGTATGAAAAAACCGGAATCAACATCCTCCAGGTTGCAAACCAAACGGTATCCTTTGTTGTTTTTCGCCACATTCACAATCGGTTTCCCTTCAATAAGTTCAATAGGGATATTATCGCTTCCGTTCAAAAACAAATAGGGGTGACCGATTAATTCTTTAATGGCTTTATCGTTAAATTCATAACTGTTGTCATAATAGCCGTAGGAGCGATGCATCTGTTTGGCAATCCGGTAATCCTGTTCGGTCATTCCTTTAGTTTTCCCTTCATATAAGGATTTCAGGGCAATATTTTTCCCTGCACTCCATTTTACGTTTTTTTGGAATGTTTGCAATACCGGTTGTATTTGGAGGGATTTGGGAGAAAGATAATATGCTACTCTGTATTTTCCCTTTTCATCGTCGGCAGAGGACTTGGCGGTTTTCTTACCTCCTAAACCCAAAAGCATAGTCAGGTCTTTTTCCCAATCTTCCTGTCGTCCCATCCGGGAAAGAGCGGGTTCATATCCCAACTGTTCTTTGACTTTGCCGTAAAGCCGATTGATTGCCGGATTTTCACCCCACCATTGATTCAAAGCGTAAGCCCCTTCCAATGTTTGGATAAGGTAGTCGTTATTATATGCTTTTTCCACAATACGCAATGCCTCTTCTTGTAGCTGTTCCTGTGGCTTTTCTCCGATAAAATAAAGTGTAATGATTGCCCAAAGATTATAATATTGTTTATCGGGACACAAAATCATTTGTTGCAAACGAGTCGAATTTTGCCTTACGACATTCCGGTTGTTTTGAAGAGATAGGCACATTAATTTGAAACAACTGTCCGTCCGGGTATATTCTTTTTTTGTCAAAGAATCAATAATTTTCTGAATAACTGGAGCGGCAACTTCCGAAGGTTGAGCTTGCAAGGCTATCATAAAATAAAGTGCATACTCAGTTTGCAAAGGAATCTGCGTATTCTTGACGATGCCGCGTTGCTTCTTCATCCCCTTTTCGAAAAAAGACATGGCAAGTTCCGGATTATTTTCTTTCAGCAACTGCCGGGAAGCTTCTGTAAAGAATGAGATGTGTGAAGATGCTTCCGGATGCAATAGCTTTAATTCACTATCGAAATCTCCTAGAAATAGCCCTTTCCAAAAAGGTGCTTTGAAATATCCATTGAATTTATCTTCCCCGAATAGACTTAGATTGTTTAGATTTTCAACAGCGTCATTTACCATGCGTCCCGCAATCTTTTCTAAAAAAGACGGATTGATTAAGTGAAAGACTGTCTTATATTCCGGTCTCGTAAACAAGGGAGTTAGAATCGAAAGAAAATCATCTATATGGGAGCTGACTTTGAGTTCCTGTCCCGGAAGTTGTTTCTTATCAAAAAGCAAAGCATACAAATAATTTCGCAAAGTAATAATGCTCTGAAAATAATAAGAAATGTATTCTGCCGATATATTTTTCCACTCCGTTTGCATATCGTGCATAGGTATGGAAGGAAACAACCATACGATAAATTCTAAATTAAAATATGATTGGTTGTAATGTGTTTTAATCAGGATATCTTCATTGGTGCAAGCCTCTAACGTCTTTCTGATTAGCTTTTCCAATGGTTTCTTATCGGCAGGAAGATACCGGCAAAGATGATTAAAGCTAATCTCGTTAGAAACGATAGCGGCTAAATGGACAATGTATTTTTGAGTATCTATAAGATTGTTATAAAACTCAATCTGTTTGGAAAGCATACATTTATCAAGTATTAATATCCGGCAAAAATAATATTTATCGATAAGACTCTACTGTCTTGCTTATAAAAAAACTCCGCCTACTCGCAAAAGCAAGTGGCGGATTCTTTTTTGTTGTATTCTTTTATTCCTTCTAATGTCCAATTTACATAATCAGTTATTAATCATTTTTTAGTTAATAGCTGACTATTTTATAATACTACCAATATCTTTGGCAGATATATCCTTCGCAAGGATAATTCCATCTTCATTTAACAAATAGTTCGTGAAACCAAACTTTAAACGATATTTCTCAAATAAGTTGGACTTCACGCCATCAGTTTCTACGAAACAAATAGTAGGAGCAATCTGATCTTTACGAATGGTTTCAATAAATACCGACTCATATTCATCAAATGAGACGGAAATCATTTCGACATTCAAAGAAGTTGATTGAAGCGCATTATTCAAGCTGATATTTTTCACTCGAGACTGCGCATCATAGGTTGCCCAAAAACTCAACAATACATATTTACCTTTTAAATCATTTAAAGTAAATAATCGCTTTTCTAATACAGTTTTAATTTTAAAGTTAGGAGCTGCATTACCCACATTTAATTTTCTAGCAAAATCTTCTTTCTCTTCGAAAGAAACAAAAGATGTTAAGGAACCAAGTAACAATACAACAAAAATCCATTTTACAATTCTCATGTAATTAGGTTTTAGTTAATACTATCCGGGACTGTCATTTCATAGAACGCAGTGATTTCTCCCCGAACCCTCGCTATACAAAGCATAACCCGAAAAAATCCGTCAATGTCACGGGCTTCGTATTAGAAATCTATAGCAAAGATAAGTAAATTATATCAATGATCCAAATTTTATAACAACTTTTTTCTATTGTCAAAACTATTTTTTATGTTTTTTGACATATTATTATGAAAATATATAGATTTACTCATTATCAAATATAGTTACCAAAGAAGTACAACAAAGTTTAACATCTCCTTGAGATAAAGCAACATATTTTTACAACTCCCACTCTTCTAACTCCGCTCTTGCCTTTCTATAATCCCTCTCTGCTTCCAAAGCCTTATTCACTATTTCATAATATAATCCTATTTCCACTACATACTCCAATACAGATATTTCCCCTGCATCAAGTGCTTTTTTAAGTAAATCCGTATTAGTAAATACTGTCAAGGATTTCTTATAATTATCGGTAATATTTTTCAATCCATTTGTACGCTCATACAGGTTTTGGAAGTGATTATAAAATTGTTGCCAACTGTCTTCTTGTCGGCTAACAGCAGCTTTTGCAGCAACTTTCGCCTGTTTCACGCGATTCTTATTTCCCCAAAGGGGAATGGAAATGCCAAACGTAACGCCTTGAAAGTGCTCCCCCAGCATCTTCTCACTCATATAACCTGCCGAAAAAAAAGGAAGTCCCATGACCCTGTTCAATGCTACTTGGTCTTTGCTTATCTCCGTTTCCAAGCTAACATATTCCAAAACCGGATTTCTTAGTTTTGCAGAAGCATACCAATCGTCAAAGTTTACCGGGAAAAGTGTATCTTCATACCGGCAATCTTCCAATGCTAACTCCACTCCGCCATTCAAACGTTTAAGCTCGGACAATACAACGTTATACTCTATTTCAATATGCGATAATTCACCTCGAACGGACAATAGATTCAGTTGTACCTTATTGTATTCTGTGATACCAATGTCGCCTTGTTCCAGCTTCTTTTTATATCCGCCGGCAATAGTTTCGGCATGTTGGAGGCGCACGATTTGTTCTTTTTTCAAAGCATCGTAATACATTAAGTCAATACATAATTGTTTTGCCTGTAACAGAATACTCGTTCTGTCCGTTTTGTATTGCAATTCTATCAAACCGTTTTGCTTATTACCGATGCGACTTTTCATACCAGCAATCGTAGGAATGTCAAATGTCTGCCTGATACTGAAATCGGTACGATTGCCAATAATATCAGGACTACCCCAAAGATAATTATATTCTATTTCGGGATTGGCGAGGTAAATACCCGCCTTATTACCGAACTTCTTAGCTTCGGCTTCTTCCCGTAAGGCTTTCAACGTGATATTATTCTCTTCTATTGATGATAATATCGTTTCAATATTGTTTTGGGCAAAGAGCGCACCGTTCAGCAATATTACCAATATACATAAAGGTGTTTTCATCTTATATCAATTTATATTACCCTTTTTATTCATATAAATATACATTATGGGAACAATAAAGCCATTCAGGAGGGTCGAAGTCAGCAACCCACCCAATATAACTTTCGCCATAGGACTTTGTATTTCATTCCCCGGTAAATCTCCTCCCAATGCAAGAGGTATCAGAGCAAGAGCGGCAGATAGTGCAGTCATCAAAATAGGATTAAGCCGGTCGGACGAACCTTGTATCACACTTTCTCTTACCGACAATCCTGATTCCTGTAAATCATTGTAGCGCGAGATAAGCAACATACCGTTTCGAGTGGCTATCCCAAAAAGTGAGATAAACCCAATAATAGCCGGAATACTCATTATGCCACCGGTGAAATAGATAGCAAATACTCCACCTATCAATGCCAAAGGCAGGTTTAAAAGAATAACCGCCGATTGCATTACGTTCCTGAATTGATTGAACAGTAACAGAAATATAATCAGAATAGAGAATGCGGAAGTAATAAGCAATGTACGCGATGCCGCCTGTTCACTTTCAAACTGCCCTCCGTACTCAATATAATACCCTTCAGGCAACTGAATATCCGCTCTTATTTTCTCTTGAATATCATTGACCGCTCCCCGCAAATCCCTACCTTCCACATTGGCAGAGATAACTATTTTACGAACAACATTCTCTCTGTTAATGGTATTCGGTCCCGTAGAAGAAACAATATTCGCAATGTTTTCCAAAGGAATTTTCCGTCCGTCGACAGCATCAATCGTCAGGTTCTTGATTCTTTCGATAGATTTCCTGCTTTCGTCATTCACTTTCATGGTAAGGTCGAAAGCGGTATTTCCTTCATATACCTGCGATACTGTTTCTCCGGCAAGCATAATGTTTATTGTTTCTGCAAACCCCGGCAACGTGATACCGTATTTGGCGAGTAATTCGCGCTTAGGCTCTATTTTGATCTGCGGACGTTCCACTTGTTGCTCCACATTTAAGTCTACAACTCCCTCTATGTGACGGATAGATGTTTTAATCCGGTTTCCCAGAGCAAACATTTCCGTAAGATCCGTTCCAAAGAGCTTTATTGCAATATTTGCCCTTGTCCCGGAAAGAATATGGTCAATACGGTGGGAAATGGGCTGCCCTATTTCTATATTAACGCCGGGCAAGACGTTTAATTTCTCTCTGATTTCCGTTATCATTTCTTCTTTCGAACGTTTACTGAGAACGAAGGGGGCTTCTATTTCGGAAACATTAACCCCTAAAACGTGTTCGTCCAATTCGGCACGTCCTGTTTTGCGTCCTGTCGTTTGTATTTCGGGAATGGAAAGCAGAATCTTTTCCGCCATCTGCCCTATTCTGTCTGATTCTTCCAAGGAAATACCGGGCAAGGTGCTGACATTTATGGTAAACGAACCTTCATTGAACGGTGGGAGGAAACTGCGACCGAGTGTGAAAAACATAGCTATTGTTACCACCAACACCATTCCCGTAGCACATAATACATACCTTTTATATTCCAACGTCCACTCCAACAGGATGCCATACAACTTCTTTAATTTCCGTATCGTGTACGGTTCTTTTTCTTCCGTATTTCCTTTCCGGGGTTTTGCCAGCAAATAGCTGCATAACACTGGTGTAAGTGTTAATGCTACGACTGTGGAAGCAAACAATGCCGTGATAAAAGCAATACCTAAGGGAGCGAGCATACGCCCTTCCATTCCGGAAAGAAAAAACAAGGGTACAAAACTTGCTATGATGATAAGCGTTGAGTTCAATATCGGCATTCGTACTTCTTTGGAAGCATCGAATACGACGCTCATCGCACTTTCCTGCTCTTCTTCCGGTTTCTGTCTGTTTTCCCGAAGCCGTTTAAACACATTTTCCACATCTACAATGGCATCGTCAACAAGTGAACCGATAGCAATAGCCATACCTCCCAAACTCATGGTGTTGATAGTAAGCCCCATAATATTAAGAGCTAAAATAGACGTAACCAATGAAAGCGGTATGGTAACCAATGATATGAAGGTGGTTCTTATATTCATCAAAAAGACAAACAATACGATGACAACAAAAATCCCTCCTTCGTACAAAGATTTCTGAACATTGCCAATGGAACTCTCTATAAACCGCGCCTGACGAAAAACATCCGTTGATATGTGAACGTCTGCCGGCAGCAATTCATGTAACTCCGCAATGGACTGGTCTAATCTTTCGGTCAGTTCCAATGTACTGACGGCAGGCTGTTTGGTAATTGTCATCAAGATGGCTGCCTTTCCGTTGTTGGAAGCCGTCCCCAATTTAGGGGCTTTATTTCCGACCTTTACTTCTGCAACGTTTTCCAGCAGAAGGGGAACACCGCTAACGGTTTTCACTACGGTTTTCCCCAATTCTGCAACCTTATTGGTAGAAAGGATACCACGAATAATATATTCATTTCCATATTCGTATAATACCCCTCCGGAAGCATTGCGATTCATTCCACGAACTACATCCGCCACTTCGTCCAAACTGATGCCGTAATGTTTCATCTTTTCAGGATTCAGCAGAATCTGATATTCTTTTATCTCCCCTCCCAATACGCTTACTTGAGCCACACCTCCGGTTGAAAGCAGACGGGGACGGATAGTGCGATCGGCAAGGGTACGCAACTCTTGCAGAGAAGTCGTATCGGAAGTCAGTCCAATTATCATTAACTCTCCCAAGATAGAAGATTGTGGTCCCAATGTAGGATTTCCTACACCGGGAGGCAAAGCATCACCGACAAGTGTCAGTTTTTCCGATACGATTTGCCTGGCACGGTAGATATCCGTATTCCAACCGAACTCCACCCATACGATAGAGAGACCTGTCGTTGACGAAGAGCGAACCCTGCGTACATCCGTCGTCCCGTTTACCGCTGTTTCTACCGGAAAAGTTACAAGCCGTTCTACCTCTTCAGGAGCCATGCCTTTGGCTTCTGTGATGATAGCAACGGTCGGAGCATTCAAATCGGGAAATACATCTACTTCCATGTTCATGGCTGTGTATGTCCCCATCATCATAAGCAACAAAGCCCCTACAAGAACAACCAAACGATTGTTCAAGGAAAATCTTATTATCTTGTTCAGCATGGTTGTTTAGTGGAAAATTGAAAGTGGAAAATTGAAAGTGGGAATAGTTCTGAAAATAAACTGTAGGTTTGCACTTTCAATAAATTAAGTATGGATAGTATTGTGGCTCCGAAATCGTATTCTTTTGCTTTGAGAATAATTAAGCTGTATAAATGGTTGATTTCCGAAAAAAAAGAATTTGTTTTATCAAAATAAGTATTAAGAAGTGGTACTTCCGTGGGTGCTTTAATAAAAGAAGCTGAACATGCCCAATCAAAAGCCGACTTTTTAAATAAAATGAACGTTGCCCTCAAAGAGGCAAACGAAACAGAATATTGGTTAATGCTTTTAAAGGACAGCCAATTTTTACAAGAAACTGAATTTAATTCCATATACAATGATTGTAGTGAGTTGATACGTTTGCTCGCAAGTATAGTGAAAACGACAAAAGAAAGTTTAAAGAGTGGAAAGTGGAAAATTGAAAATTGAAAGTGATTGACTCGCCACTTTCAATTTTCAACTTTCAATTTTCAACTTAATGATTGTGCGTGTGCCCTTCCGGCATTACAGAACCGGAGGCGAGCTTTATTTGATATGCACCTTTCACAACCACCCTGTCGCCCGGTTTTAAACCGGACATTATCATGACCCTCTCGCCGTCTTCCTCACCAAGCATAACTTCTTGTTTCTTGTATATCTCGTCTTCCAATTGCAAATAGACAAAGAAAAGCCCTTGCTCTTCCGTCAGTGCAGAGAGGGGAATGAAAATCACATCATTTTGCACAGCAGACAAAAGATATACATTTACAAACGAACCGGGGATAATATCTCCGGCATTATTGAACTCAAATGTTACAGGTATATAGAATGAAGTTGAATTTGATACCTTACCGAATGAAAGCAAACGACCGTTCAATTCGGAAATCTTATATACGGTATTGTTGTCGTAAGCAGGCTTGAAATGAGCATCATTGATACCGCCTAAATATTTATAATACCTTTCCGGCACTTCAGCCCTCAGTTGCAGTCGTCTGTTTTGAGAAATCACCACTATCGGTTGCCCCACAGACACATACTCTCCCTGACTTACCAATTTATCCTTGATGTACCCGGTTAAGGGAGCAGTTACTTTAACGCCATTCGGTACAGCATTATCCGCATGTGCTTCGTATGCGGTTTTGACTGTTTCGTAGCGCAAACGTATTTGTTCAAAATCCTTTGCCGAGATAATCTTGTCTTTGACAAGTTCTTCCGCACGACGATATTCATTCAAAGCCGTTTCGTACTCCACTCTTACCTTTTCCGTAGGGTCTCCCTCCAAAAGATTCTTACCCGAAATGACGGCAATCACCTCCCCGGATTTGAAAGCCGTGCCCTCTGCCACAGATACGCCGGAAAAAGAAACAACCCCGTTAGAGGTAGCTATTACCGTTGTTTCATCACCTTGCGCAGCCAATATTTGTCCGCTTGTTTTAACTACTTGCCGGAAAGGTCCCGGTACAACAGTTTGTACTTTTAACCCTGCAATTCCGGCTTGTACTTTTGTGAACTTTATTTCTTCGGAATGTGTATTACGTTCCGATTCTTCTGATAGTACATCACTATCCTTATGTCCTCCATCACATCCGATTAAATTTATCGTTGCAATGAAGCACACAACTATATATATTTTCATTTTTAGTCTATCTATAATTGAATTGAATAAGGAGATGGCTCCTTGTTTTCCGTTATTCCGTAAACTATCTCAACTTTACCATCTTGCGTCCTTACAGATAGAACACACGGATAATAACGTCAAAATGAGAAACACTATTTATGACAAAAGAAAGGAAGGAGGAGCACGTAAACCATGATTTCGGTTTACATCTGCGGATTTATAGAAAGAGACAACCTCTCCATATCCATACTTTACAGCAAGCAAGTCTATGCTGTAAATATCCGAACCCATTGGAAAGCAGAGTACCGGAAAGAGATGTATAAGGCAATGATCGTTATTACAAGAGAAAACTTTGCACCTTATATCATTGTAAGTCGAAGGGACAGTATAGTTAATCTCTGTTATACAATATTCGTGATGATTAATATCATTCACATGGTGATACGTGTGTTCATCATTTATATTACCGTCTTGTTCGCAACGTTCCATAACATAACAAGTCATTCCCCCGTAATGGTGATGATGAGGAAATAACATAAAAGCTAACAACAACAATGTAGCCCCTGCAAGACATGATATGGAAACGGTTCGCTTCAAATCCACACGATTTTAATTCTATTACAAATATAGACAAATATATCGGGATTACTTGAAAATTTTCCTTTTATTCAATGCTTGTTGGTATTTTTTAGCATTTGCATTGTGCGCCGTAAGGCTTGCGGCAAAGTTATGAGTACCGGAAAAATCTTCTTTGGCGCACATATATATGTAGTTGTGCTTCGTATAATTTAATACGCTCTCAATATCCTTTATCGAAGGGTTGCGGATAGGACCGGGAGGAAGTCCCAAATGTTTGTATGTATTATATGGAGATTTAATACTTAAATGACGCTTGGTGATACGTCGTAATTCAAAATCCCGCAAACCGAACTTTACGGTAGGGTCGGCTTGCAACAACATTCTCCTTTTGAGCCGGTTAAGATATAAACCCGCTACTATCGGTCTTTCATCGTCATTATTAGTTTCTTCTCCTACAATAGAAGCAAGAACAGACACTTCTTCGGGAGTCAATCCAACCTCTTTTGCTTTGGCTAAACGTTCTTTATTCCAAAATTTATTGTACTCCTTTTTCATTCGTTTAAAAAGCTCATCTGGACTCATCGTCCAATACACTTGATACGTATTGGGAATAAAAAGGCACATAACGGTTTCTACATTAAATCCGGTTTCCGCACAAGAGAGAGGATCAGACAATCTCGTTGCTATTTCGACGGAGTCTATCATTAATTGCCTCCCGAGATTACGGGCTAACGTTTCAGCGGTTCTGACGCTTCCAACAATTAAATTCTTAGGCGTTTGATACCTCCCTGCCAAACGAAAGAACAAATTACGAACGTTATCACGAGGCTCTATGGCATATCGTCCTCGTCGGATATTTCCGGCATAACGATGTTTTTTTGCCAAACGGTGAAAGCCTTTCATATTGCCGGGCAGTCCTATTTGTTCTATTTTCCGATAAACGGAGTCTATATTGTCATCGCGGTCAATGTAAATATATACGGTTTGAGAGGGGTAAAACTGCGGAGACAGATAGTAGTAATAATATCTCCCTCCTTTTATCAACCCCAATAATAATATACCTACTGCAACCGCCGATGACAGTAGCATACATTTTTTCTTGTTCCTTTTAATAAAGGACAGAAAAGAGTCTATTCTTTTTCTTATTCTTAAATCGTTCATCGTATAATGTGTGTATTAAGGTAAAAGCCCCCAATACGAAGCATCAAATTGAGATTCTACCGTATTCTCCATTTCATCGGGAAGTTGTGAGAAAAAATCCATCGCAGTTATTATTTCCACGCTATCTACCGTTACAACAAAGGTCTGTAAGGGTTTTAAAGCAGATTCGTTTTTGAAGATAAAACCGATGGCTTGCGGTGGCGATACATAAGGAGAAAGTATTACTTTGAAAAAACCTTGAGGCACAACTATCCGATTATCCCCGACAGTCTTTGTGTCTTTCTCTGCGATCAAGGGACCGCATACTATCACAATGGCGCTATCGGCATTCGCCCAATCACGTACCTTGTCTTCCAAATCTTTCCACCGGCGGCGGTTTAGTTGAGGATGTTGCGGACAAATATTGCTAAAGTAAAAAGATTCTTCCATCGCTACCCTGCTCCATTTCATATCGGCAGCCGGAGCTAAATGTCCTTTGTCGTATCCGGAGTGAAGATAATCTCTATTTGTGGCGGATACTCCCTTAATCTGCGGATCGACGAAGAAACGATTGCTTCGCTTTTCCGTTCCCCGTATTTCCGAGCGGGTCAGTTCGTATGCCACCCAATTGGGCAACCGCCATGCTTCGTTGTATGAAACGGTATAACCGGTATGCAAGATAATTTGTTCTTGACGGCTCGGTAAGGGTTGAGGGATTTCTAACTTCGGGTAAGCTGCAACGACAACATTCTTTTGCTCCGGCTGTCGGACACAAAAACATTGGCAAACAAAAAACAGAACAGTGCCAAATAAAAAGAGGAAAATGAAGCACCTCAAAACAAGTCGAAAGGACCTTTCTTTTTTCTTTTTTCTTTTCTTCCGAACGGGCTTTTTTTTCTTTGTCTGAACCATAAGTACATAAGTAAGTTGTGATCTTATTAACTCTTTACCATTACGATACGTCCTGCATAAAAAACTATACTTGTAATTAATTCGTTCATACTACAAAAGTAATTAATTAAACCCGTAGTGCATTTAGATACATTCAAAAACTTTCAACTCTCCCTTTTCAACTTTCAATTTTCAACTTTCAATTTTCAACTTTTTTGGGCGTGCCCCCGACGACGGGGTCAGGCTTTCCGCTGCAATCTTTTGCGGCTCGTACCCTCGCCTCAAAAGGATTTACGCTTCAATCCTTCACGCAAAATGGTTGAATTTACTGTCCGGCAAGAGATTTCTTGATACTTTCCTAGCGTTTTCTTAGCAGTCTGTAACCCATCCGAAGGGTATTCGAAGGGCTTTTTGGAGTATATATGTCCGCTTGGGAAGCGGACATGGATCGGACATGAAGCGGATATGGATCGGACAAAATACGGATGTAACCCCTAAGCATGCGTATAGGAAGCAAATTTTTTAATACTGATTCGCATGTGTGCAATAAAATCATTAACTTTGTAATAGTTTATACCGTTTCAGGTAATTTCGTGAAATTAAAGAATTATATTTTTTCATTTTAAAAACAGAGCTAATTATGACTTATTCACACGAAGTGGAACACATGTGTGTTGTGAAGAAAGGACCTAATCATGGTCCGGCTCCCATCCCCGAAGAAGGTAAATGGGTGAAATCTAAGGAAGTGATTGACATCTCAGGTTTGACACATGGAGTTGGTTGGTGTGCTCCTCAGCAAGGTGCTTGCAAGTTAACTTTGAATGTAAAAGCCGGGGTGATTCAGGAAGCATTGATCGAAACAGTCGGTTGTTCGGGAATGACTCACTCGGCTGCAATGGCTGCGGAAATTCTTCCGGGAAAAACAATTCTCGAAGCATTGAATACAGACCTTGTTTGTGATGCAATCAATACCGCCATGCGCGAACTTTTCCTTCAAATTGCTTACGGACGTACGCAAAGCGCTTTCTCGGAAGGCGGCTTGCTTATTGGCGCGGGATTGGAAGATTTGGGTAAAGGGCTTCGTAGCCAGATAGGTACATTATATGGTACGTTGGCAAAAGGTCCTCGTTATTTGGAAATGGCAGAAGGTTATATCAAAACCCTTGCTCTTGATAAAAATGATGAAATCTGTGGATATGAGTTTGTCCATTTAGGTAAATTTATGGACGAAATCAAAAAAGGTACGGATGCCAATGAAGCTTTGAAAAAAGTAACGTCCACTTATGGTCGTTTTAAGAAAGAAGACGGAGCAGTGAAATATATTGACCCTCGAGTTCAGTAATATAAATTTAAAATGAGGGAATCTTCAATTAATAATAAAAAATAAAAATTATGCCATTGTTTGAGAGTTACGATCGTCGTATCGAAAAAATAAATGCAGTATTGAAAGCTGATGGAATAGCAACTATTGAAGAAGCAAAGTCTATTTGCGATGCTGCCGGTGTTGACCCTTACAAGACTTGTGAGGAAACTCAACCCATTTGTTTTGAAAATGCCAAATGGGCTTATGTTGTAGGAGCTGCCATTGCCATAAAGAAAGGTTGTAAAGTTGCTGCCGATGCAGCGGAAGCTATCGGTGTCGGGCTACAGGCATTTTGTATTCCCGGCTCCGTAGCTGAAGACCGCAAAGTAGGAGTTGGACACGGTAATTTAGCCGCTCGCCTTCTTCGCGAAGAAACAAAATGTTTTGCATTCTTAGCCGGTCACGAATCGTTTGCTGCTGCCGAAGGAGCTATTAAGATTGCCGCTAAAGCCGATAAGGTGCGCAAGGAACCGCTTCGCTGTATCTTGAACGGTTTAGGAAAAGATGCTGCCCAGATCATTTCCCGTATTAACGGATTTACTTATGTACAGACCGAATTTGATTATTTCAGCGGTGAGTTGAAAGTAGTTCGTGAAATAGCATACTCAGACGGACCTCGCGCTAAAGTAAAATGTTACGGTGCGGATGATGTTCGTGAAGGCGTGGCAATTATGCACAAAGAATCGGTGGATGTATCTATCACCGGTAACTCTACCAACCCCACTCGTTTCCAACATCCGGTAGCAGGCACGTATAAGAAAGAATGTACGGAAATGAAGAAAATGTATTTCTCTGTGGCTTCCGGTGGCGGTACGGGACGTACGCTTCACCCGGATAATATGGCAGCCGGTCCTGCTTCTTATGGTATGACGGATACTATGGGACGTATGCATAGTGATGCCCAATTTGCCGGTTCTTCCTCTGTTCCTGCTCATGTGGAAATGATGGGATTCCTAGGAATGGGCAATAATCCGATGGTGGGCGCTACTGTTGCAGTTGCAGTGGATGTAGCTACGGCATTGAGTAAATAAGAGATGAGAAACTTGTCCCGTCCTAAAAACCGTTATAGGTTAATTAGGCAAGATTAGTTATTTTATCCGACAGTTTCAAGCGGATGCTTGAAACTGTCCTGCAAAAGTTTTTGATAGTCATCGCTGTAATATTGAATATTTCTGTCTGAATGATGTATCAACGGTTCTATCGGGTATTTTCGTTGTTTTACTGCCATTTTCTTACATTTGGAATAGCATTTTGATTTTCGTCTCATCCGAGCTAAGAAACGTCTGAAAAGAACCTGTTGTGCATTTAGCAAATATTAAACAACCACCCCCAAAGGAGGTGGATTTGGTAAAAAAATGAAGGCATAGCCTTCAGAACACCCATTGAAGTGTTGTGTACCTAGTCAAGCAAACTAAATTTGGGACACCAAACAATGTGGTAATCACACTTCCAAACTACATGGCTTTGCTGCTTGTAATGACTCATGCAACAAAGGTAATAATTTTAGGCAAAGCATCTAAGAATATGACCACCACCAAAGGAGGTGGATTTTTAAGTTAGATTAAAAAAAGAAAAAACTTGAGGACCGTTTGAAGAAAATTTATGACTGCACACGGTTTAATTTACACTATCTTTTACTATGTCTATTAAAGAGAATCTGAAAAGAAAAGAAGAATTTGGAAGGTTTTTTATAGAATACTATCCCAAAGTAAAAGCTTTTGCCGAAAAGATACTCATGTCCAAGCAAGATGCAGAGGATGTTGCTCAGGATATTTTTTTAATATTATTAGATAAGCCGGATATATGGGGAGACAAAGAAAGGAGAAACAGCTATTTATTTAAGATGGCTAAAAATCATATATTCAATTTTATCAAACACAAAAACATAGAATATAAATATCAACAAGAATTGGCACAAGAAAAACAGTTGGCAGACGAATTTGGGATAGACGACAAACTACACGCCAAAGAAACAGAGCTAATTATTATGTATGCCGTAGAACAAATGCCGGAACGAAGAAAAAACATATTTAAAATGAGCCGGTATGAAAGAAAAACCAATATACAAATATCCGAATTGTTAAATATGTCTGTACGTACTGTCGAACGTCATCTTTATTTAGCATTGTCCGATTTAAAAAAAATATTATCTTTTTATCTCTCCGATTGAGTAGTTGATTCGACTTAGTTGTTTTACTACATATAACTTGAGTTGCCGGTTATATGTAGCAACTTGGATGATCAAACCCGATTGTACAATAAATAATGAATAATTATATTAACAAAATTATAGACTTATACACAAAATCTAAATTAGAAAAGCCGGTAAAAAGTCGATTCCATAGATGGCTCATAAATAATGAAAGCTATCGGGAGAAAGAAATTGCATTGTTTCATTTGTGGAATCAAACATATAACGTTGCTACGGAAGACACGCTGGTTTCTTTCACATCTTTGCAAGCTAAAGCACAAATTTACAATGAGAGAAAAAGCACAAGGTTTGTGGCTTGGCGTTATACCGCAGTTATCACTTTGATTATTGCAATTACTTCTGTTTATATTTTTATGAGTAATGACTCACCGGAAGTTAATTATATAGAATATTTTTCTGACAACAACCTAACACTAAATACAATAACTCTGCCTGATGGAAGTTTAGTACAGGCAAATACAGGCACAATTATTCTTTATCCCGAATCTTATGGAAAAGATACAAGGACTGTCTACATATCGGGAGAGGCTAATTTTAAGGTTCAGAAAAACAAAGATGTTCCTTTTATTGTCAAATCGAAAGATTTTCTCGTCAGAGCTTTAGGTACGGAGTTCAATGTATCTTCTTATCCGGATGAGACTTGCTTCAGGGTTACTTTAATCAGTGGCAGTGTCAAAGTTCAACAGAATAATAATCCGGCAGACTATATACTTAAAGTCAACGAACAGTTTGTCTATAATAAACAAACCAAACAACGTTCTGTTACACAAGTTGATATATACAACGCAACAGCTTGGCAAAGGGGAGAGCTCGTGTTCAGAGGAGTTACGATTAAAGAGATTCTGAATGTATTGGAACGTAAATACTCAATCTCTTTCCAATATAAATCAAAGTTATTTAATGATGATAAGTATAATTTCCACTTCAAAAAAGAATCTGCATTGACTGATATATTATCCATAATAAAAGAAGTAGCCGACAATTTCGATTACAAAAAGACAAACGACTCATATTACATAAATTCAAAAAGCCAATAAACTCTAAAATTCCAATAAAATGAAAAAAAGTATCCCATGAGGCAGATTTAACCCGGATACGAAACCTTGCTATTTAATACGTTTGAAATGCTGTTGATTCAATTTCAAATATAAAGTAAAAACTAATACCAAAGTATAAATAAACATTAAAATTTTATGATTTATGAATTATCCTAGTGCTAAAGTGCACCTTAAATTATTACTATTTTTACTATGTTTTTTCTTCCTGAACGTAACATCTTATGCACAAAACAATGTGAGAATATCTATCAATAGAGAAAATATCACTATTAAAGAAGCTTTACAGGAAGTTGAGAAACAGTCAAAAATGTCGGTTGCCTATAATGAATCCAAACTTAGTGGTGATAAAGTTATTCATTTGCACATTGATAGTCAACCATTAGAACAGGTCTTAAATACAATACTGGGCGAAACGGATTTCAGTTATCAATTGAGAGATCAATATATTATGATCGTTCCAAAGAAAATCGAACAATCTGTAAGCAAACTTATAAGAGGTAAAATTTTGGATGAAAACGGCGATCCTCTGATTGGCACTTCTGTATTTATGAAAGATAATCCTACAATAGTTACTATTACTGATATTGACGGCAATTTCTCATTAAACGTATCAAAAGGCAATGTAATAGTTGCAACATTTCTTGGCTATCAGCCTCAAAATATAACTATTACAAACCTAGATGTTTATACCATAAAACTAATGCCAAGTTCACTGGATTTGGATGCAGTAGTCGTTACCGCATTAGGCATCAAACGTGCACAGAAAGCGTTGAGTTATAATGTACAAGAAATAAATTCAGATGAATTGACGAAAGTAAAAGATGCAAACTTTGTAAATTCTCTTTCAGGTAAGATTGCGGGTGTAACTATTAATAGCAGCTCGTCGGGAGTTGGAGGTGCCAGTAAAGTGGTTATGCGTGGATCAAAATCTATTGCGCAGTCAAGTAATGCCCTTTATGTAGTAGATGGCGTTCCGATGTTTAATTTGGGAGGAGAAGGTTCAACGGAATTTGGTTCTACCGGAACATCCGAAAGTATTGCCGACATTAACCCCGAAGATATTGAAAGTATTTCGGTATTGACAGGCGCTGCTGCTGCCGCTTTATATGGTAGTCATGCAGCAAACGGAGCCATTGTTATTACTACTAAAAAAGGCGCTGCAGGTCGCTTACAAGTAACATTCTCAAGTAATGTTGACATTCTTAATCCTTTCTTCTTACCTCGTTTCCAGAATAGTTACGGTACGGGAGATTCAACTGTAGATGGCGGGTCGTTAAACAAAAGTTGGGGGAATTTATTGAATGATGCAAATTACACAGGTTATTCTCCCAAAAAGGATTTTTTTGAAACCGGTTCTTTAGTTACCAATACAATAACGGTTTCAACAGGAAACGATAAAAATCAAACATATTTTTCTACTGCTGTTGTAAACTCCGACGGTATAATTCCCAACAATCAATACGACCGTTATAATTTTACGCTTAGAAATACGAGCAGTTCTCTAAACGACAAATTAAAGCTGGATCTAAGTGCCAGTTACATCATGCAGAAAGATCAAAACATGATTAATCAGGGTATTTATTCCAATCCACTTGTATCGGCTTATTTGTTTCCACGCGGAGATGATTTTAATATGGTACGCATATTCGAACGTTATGATGCCGGTAGCAAAATAAGCACTCAATACTGGCCTCAAGGCGAGGGTGATTTCAGATTACAAAATCCTTATTGGATTACATACCGTAATCTTAAAAATAATGATAAAAAAAGATACATGTTCTCTGCGGGATTAAGTTATGATATTTTAAGCTGGTTAAACGTTGCAGGTCGAGTACGTGTTGATAATTCCGTAAACGATTTTACGGAAAAACTCTATGCCAGCACTAACGAAACAGTAGCCGAAGGTAAAAAAGGTCTGTACAGTATTACCACTACAAAAGATTTTCAAACCTATGCCGATGTATTAGTAAATATTGATAAAAGATTTGATGATTTCTCATTAATGACAAACATTGGCGCCAGTATATCGGATATGAAATCGGATGCAATCAAAGTCCGCGGACCAATACGTGAAAATGGCATTCCGAATGTATTCAACGTATTCAATATTGACGACATAAAAAGAACCAACGAACAAATTGGCTGGAGAGAACAAACTCAATCCGTTTTTGCCAGTGCCGAAGTTGGATGGAGAAGTCTGTATTATCTGACTTTGACCGGAAGAAATGACTGGGCTTCCCAACTTGCCAATTCTCCGCAATCATCATTTTTCTATCCATCAGTAGGGTTATCAGCCATATTGTCTGAGATTTTCACATTGCCTAAATTTATCAATTATATGAAAGCGAGAAGCTCGTTCAGTTCTGTCGGACTACCTTATCCACGAGGTCTAACTTCTTTGACATATACTTTCAACCAGAAGGATAAGATTTGGGAAACAAAAACACATTATCCTATCGGTGATTTATATCCTGAACGCACAAATTCATGGGAAGTAGGTTTGACAACCCGTTTGTTGAATCATTTCAATCTTGATTTATCATGGTATCTGGCTAATACATTTAATCAAACTTTCGACCCACAAATATCCGTGTCTTCGGGTTATTCGAATATTTATTTACAAACCGGAAGCGTTCGTAATACCGGAATAGAAGTTTCTCTGAACTATTCAAACAAATGGAATCAGATTAGCTGGAATTCCGGAATAACTTTCAGTTTTAATAAGAATAAAATAACAGAACTAGTTAAAGACTATGTTCATCCCGAAACAGGCGAAATTATCAACAAAGACAGATTAGACATCGGAGGACTGGCAAGGGCACGCTTTATACTGAAAGAAGGTGGAAGTTTAGGGGATTTGTACTCAATTACAGATTTGAAAAAAGACAGTAATCACAATATATATGTAGATGCTGACGGTAAACTCCAAACTGTTTATAATATCGGCGACATTAAATTAGGAAGTGTATTCCCTAAATACAATCTTGCATGGAAAAATGCTGTTTCGTGGAGAAATTTCGATGTTAGCGCATTGATTTCGGCAAGAGTAGGAGGTATTGTTTATTCCGCTACACAAGCGTCAATGGACTTATACGGAGTATCTGAAGCTTCAGCTAACGCACGCAATAATGGTGGAGTATATATAAACGATGGGGATATTATTCCTGCCCAGACTTGGTATACAACTATCGGTAGTCAGAGCGGTGTACCTCAATACTATATTTATAGTGCAACCAACGTTAGATTACAAGAAGCCAGTTTAGGCTATACTATTCCTAAAAATAAATTGAATGACATCATGGAAATTACTGTTTCTGCTGTAGGGCGTAATCTGTGGATGATATATAATAAAGCTCCTTTCGATCCTGAAGCGGTAGCATCAACAGGAAATTATTATCAAGGAATAGATTATTTTATGATGCCTAGCACAAGGAATATAGGTTTTAATGTGAGAGTTAAATTTTAAATTGAGATACTATGTTACGAAATAAATCTATATCAAAAATATTGTTGTTTGTTGTGGCTATGCTTGGCATGTATGCCTGTACATCAAACTTTGATGAAATTAATAGAGATCCGTATGGAGTTGACAATGAAGAGTTGGGTCGTGAAGGGTACAATGTAGGTGCATCGTTAATAGGTATGCAAAGTTTTGTAATCCCGACACAAGAACACCTTCATCAGTTTCATGAAGTTCTTGCCGGATGTTCTTTTGGCGGATATACTGCTGTTACCCCCGAATGGACTGCTAAATTTTCGACATATAATCCACCTCAGGATTGGATAAAAGCTCCTTTTAATGATGTTATATCCGGAATATATCCATATTATGAGCAAATGCATGCCGTAACAGACGAACCGATAGCATTGGCATTAGCTAAACTGCTACGTGTGGCTTCCATGCATCGTATAACAGATACTTTTGGTCCTATTCCTTATTCACAAATGAGTGCGGCAGGAGGAAGCGCCGGGGGAAATTCGCTTACAGCCCCGTATGACTCTCAAGAGGTTGTTTATAAGCAAATGATAAAAGAACTTGATGAAGTCATCGAACTCTTTACCGAAAACAGCTTGGCTGTCAGTTATCCGGAATATGACAAGGTATATGCAGGAAATGTTATCAATTGGGCGAAATTTGCAAATTCTTTGAAGTTACGTATAGCCATGAGGATGTCTTATATTGATCCTGTTTTAGCAAAAAAAACAGCGGAAGAAACTGTTTCTCATTCTATTGGTGTTATTACTGCAAATGAAGGAAATGCGTTTTTAAAGGTAAATACAAATCCATTTGAATTACAAGTTGTACAATGGGGAGACGACCGTACCGGAGCCGATATCACATCTTATATGAATGGTTATAAGGATCCGCGTAGAGAGAAATATTTCAAACTATCTACATTTACTACCCCGGGTATCACGAATGGTTATCATGGTTTACGATCGGGGGTTGATATTTCCTCTAAAGTTAGATCAATGGAATATTCGATGCCTATAGTAAATGTTTCCGACCCTATCATGTGGATGAATGCAGCTGAGGTTACCTTTTTAAGAGCAGAAGGTGCTTTAAGAGGTTGGACAATGGGAGGTACAGCAGAAGATTTATATAATCAGGCTATCACCCTTTCTTTTGCTCAACACGGAGCTTCAGAAGTAACTGCTTACTTGAACGATGAAACAAGCGTACCGGCAAATTACGTAGATCCCTTAGGTACTTATACTTATAATGGTGCACAAAGTTCCATTACAATTAAATGGGATGAAACAGCGTCATTCGAGACAAATCTGGAACGTATTATTACTCAAAAATGGATTGCGATATTCCCATTGGGAAATGAAGCTTGGGCAGAATTCAGACGTACAGGATACCCCCAGCTTATGCCTGTTGTTTTAAATAAAAGCGGTGGCACAGTCAGTACGGAGAAAATGATAAGGAGACTCTCTTATCCGGATACAGAATATTCCGAAAATTCCGAAAATATATATAATGCTGTCCAAATGCTCAATGGACCGGATACGGGAGGAACTAATTTATGGTGGGATGCTAAAAAATAATAAGCTATGAAAAACGAAATTAATTCAAAGAAAATACTATTATCAATTCTATTTTTCTCATTTATAGGAGTGTTTACATCCTGTGATGATTGGACTACTCCCGAAAATCAAGACATAGAAATACCAACTATTCAAGATGAGAATAACATGTTGTATCAGCAATATTTGGAGAATCTGAGAAATTATAAAAAGACTTATCATAAGCTATTGATTGGTTGGTTTGATAATAGCAATAAAAATTCCGGTAGTCAGGGTTCTCATATAAAATCACTACCGGACAAAGTAGATATTGTGTCTTTGCTCTATGGAGATAATTTGAACGACGTTGAACTCACTGAAATAGAATCCATACGCAAGGAAAAAGGGACCAAAGTTATTTATACGATTGATTACGAGGCTTTCCGCGTAAGTATAGAAGAACGGAACACAGAAATTGAAGAACAAAACAAAAGTATCGAAGGAACGCCAATAGATTTGCTAAACATTGTTGAAGAGCTCCCCGGTTTTATGGATAAACAGATTGAATTGCTTAATAAATACGGCTATGAAGGCATTAGCATCAATTTTATCGGCAAATCCGCCTCTCTCTTGCCGGCAGCACAGGCAGCAGAAATGCAGAAACTACAGGATATCATATTTGGTAAGCTAAGTGGTGTAATAAAAGCTAATCCGGGCAAATTATTCATATTTGAAGGCGCTCCGGCAAATATTCTTGATAAGGCACGATTGCAAGTTTTCAATTATATTGTATTGAAAACATATTCGGCAAGTAGTATTTCCGGTTTGACTGAAACCGTAAGAATTTCGCTTGCTCCGAGAGTCCCTTCCGATAATGTAATTGTTTGTTCCATTCCTCCCTCCACCGACATTGAAGATAAGGATACGGGAAATATTATTGCTTTGGATGGTACAACAGGAAAATCTATCATTGAGATGGCTCATTGGGTAAATACACCTGATTCGTTTACGAAAGCAGGATTGGGTATTTACAGGATAAATGATGATTATTACAACGCGGAATTAGATTATAAATTAACACGAGAAGCTATTGATATAATGAATCCTTCTCCTAAAAACTAATTAAAGCATGAAATCATATAATATATATTTAATAATCGGCACATTTGTTGTGATGGCTTTATTCAGTTGTAACAGGGTCAGTGAATCGGAGTCGAACTTCAACAATGTGGTTTATATAGAAAACGCTAAAAATAACAATACCGAGAAATTGATGCTGAAAGCCAACAGCACCGAATTGGAAAAAGTTATAAAAGCCAGTATGGCGTTACCATCTCAGGATGATATCCATGTTACATTTATTGCAGACCTTTCTTTGGTAGAGAGTTATAATAAGGCAAACTATATTGAAGCAAGACCATTGCCTGCAGAGAACTACAGTTTATCAGCAACTGAAGCTACAATTCCGGCAGGTACCGTACTTTCTCCGGAGATTAAAATTACATTCAAGAATTTGGATAATTTATCCAGAAATGTGAATTATGTACTACCCATAACGCTTGAAGGTGCGAATGGAGTTTCGATATTAAATGGTGCAAAAACCATCTATTATGTATTGAGAAAAGGTGCTGCCATAACTACTGTCGCATCTACGGAGGGTAATTATTTTGAGTTCCCGACTATGGAAACCAGCGATGTAATGGATGGTCTCACACAGATAACATTCGAAGGACTTATCAAACCGCGCGAACTGGCTAAAAGCGTAAATACATTCCTGGGAGTCGAGGGATATTGCCTTATTCGTTTTGGAGATGTAGGGCATCCAGCCAATGAACCACAATTTTGTGACACATGGACAGGTGTGCTTTTGACCGTAGGTAAATGGCAACATGTTGCTTTCTGTATTAACGTTGCTACCAGGGTGCAAACGGTTTATCTGGACGGAGAATTAAAATTTACCGGTACTAGATCCAGTACCAGTTATGGAGGTGTTGTTAATTTAGGAACAAAACTTGCCGGTAGTAATAAATTTTATGTAGGTCGTTCTTACGACGATGCCCGGGATTTTATAGGCGAAATGTGTGAAGTACGTATATGGAATACAGTCAGAACACAGGAAGAGATTGCAGCAAACATATACAATGTAGCCCCTGATACGGAAGGATTGATATGTTATTGGAAGATGGATGAAGGAGCAGGAAGGACGATTAAGGATTACAGTGAGCATGGTCTTGATGGTATTGCCAAAAATGCACTTAAATGGGTTCCGGTAGAACTATCACCAACTGAAAAATAAGAACTGTTTTAATTAAAATAATGATTATTATGCAGAATTACATAAAACGAGAAAGGTTCGGTATATTTATCCCATTTCTCACCATTTTCGGAATGCTGTTTACTGCCTGTGATGACAAAATCACCATTGGCGAAATAGACGAAACACCGTATCAATTAGCTAACGAAACTTATGGTTATCTAAGGAGTTCAAATACTTCACGCAATACGATATCAGTCGAAATCAGAGATAATACTGATGAGAAAGTATATTTTGGTTTGACAAAAGTCGTAGATGCACCAGTGAGCGCTCAAATCGGTATAGACGAAAGCCTTGTAGAGGCTTATAATAAAGCGAATTTAACATCCTACGAGGTATTTCCCGCAAGTCAGGTAACTTTTGAGAACGGAGGAAAATTTTCTGTTGCCAAATGGAGAACGGCATCGGAACCGTTAACCATATCTTTATCGAAGGGAAATCTGGAAGAAAAAACCTATTTGTTGCCAATAACAGTCAAGGAAGGAACAAATGTTAAAGTACTATCAGATACCCAACTATTATACTATTTGGTAAAGGTCTCCGGTACAATACCTGATGCTACGAAAGGTAGCGTTAAAACACTGGTTTATATAGAGGTTAATAATACTAATCCTCTCAACGCCGGTAATTATTTATTGGAAAACAGCCGAAAACCGTTTTTTGATATGGTAGTTATTTTTGCTGCTAATGTTCAGTATAGTTCCGAAAAAGGAGTTTATCTCAAATACAATGAGAATGTAGAGCATCTTTTGAAAAACAGGGATAAGTATATCAAACCTTTACAAGATAAGGGCATCAAGGTGATATTGGGATTACTCAACGACCATGCGGGAATGGGTATTGCCAATTTAAAAGGTGAAGTTCTCGAAAGTTTTGCCGCCCAATGTAAAGTGGCTGTGGATGCGTATGGGTTAGACGGGGTTGATTTGGACGATGAATGGGCTGATTACCCGACAGCTTCGCGATTCCCGCAATGGTATCCTGAATGGACTTCAAGTGGCACGAAAATGGCGAGATTTACTATTGAATTAAGAAGGCTCATGCCCGATAAAATCATCACGGTGTTTGAGTATGGCATGGGTTCAAGCATTCCAAGAACGGTAGACGACATAACTATGGTTGATATCATTGATTATTCGATGTATGCTATGTACTCTACCAGTACTGGTTTATCCAGCACCGCTATTGGTATGCCCAAGGAAAAATTTTCTCCTAAGGCAATTAATCTTGGAGGCAGTTCTTCAGTCATGAGCTCGACTAATTTAAGAACGGTTGCCACCAACGTAAAGAATGGCGGTTACGGGTTTATATTCTTTTACGATTTAGGGGCTTCCGACATGACAGCACTTTTATCAAATGCATCCAGTAGTCTTTATGAAGAATCGCTGGTATTAGAGGGACCAACCTATGCAAAGGACTGGTAAAAAATAATATACGTTTAAAAACATCAAACAAAAAATAGTATGAAAAAAACATATTATCTACTCTTATTGCTCGTTGCCGGTTTTGCAGCAACTTTTGTTGCCGCATGTTCGAACGATGAGAACGATGAAGAATATATTGGAGAAATTATAGACAATCCTGTTACAGGTATTACGTTGAATGTTACCGGTAGTGAAATTGCGCTTCCCGATATAGGTGATACTGAAAGTGTAGCCATCTCGGCTACACCTGCCAATGCCGGCGATATTGAAAGATATCATTATTTATTCACTTCAAGTGATCCTCGTGTTTTTACAGTAAACAACGAAGGGCTTGTTACCGCAACGGGATATGGAGAAGCTATTCTAAACGTTGTGGCACAAAACAATACGGCAATATCTGCAAAATGTAAAGTAGCAGTTCTTGGTGTCCGGGTTGCCTCAATTACTATAGCCGATGCTTCCAAGAATATTGAACTCGTCCGTGATAACAACTTTCCTACTTATAATTTCTCGGTTACCGTCACTCCTGATAATGCATCTATCAAGACGCTCAAATACACAACTTCGGATTATAAGGTGGCTACTGTAAAAGAAATTGATGGAACTATTACTGTTACTAGCGTTGGAAAGGGTGCCGCTATCATCAGGATAGAAGCTAAAGACGGAAGCGGCAAATATGATGAATGTAAAGTGACCGTGAAAGAATACGAGTACAGACTGCTTGATCGCTCAAAATGGGCTGCAATAGATTCATCACCGACTACGGAGGTAACCGTTGACGAATATACCAGTGGCGGTCCGGCATACGTGATAGATAATGACGGATTAAATACAGCTGTTGGTCTATTGAAAGCGGGAGCTCCAGGAGGACCAGTCAGTGGACAACCTTTGTATTTCACTATTGATATGGGAGAAGCAAAAGCATTTAATTACTATTCCATATCCGGACTATGGGCAGGATCACTTAATAGTTACGTCAAAATCAACAGATTTTCTCTATATGGTAGCAACGACGGTGAAATTTTCACTCCCTTGCAAGAAAATATAACTGTATCGACTAGCGTATATGATGTTTCTGCACTCCTGAACAATACACATACTTATCGTTATTTCAAGGTTGCAGTTACTCCATCTTCAACAGGAATAACTAGTGGTCGTACTTATGTACTTGTTAAAGATTTCAAGCTTGGAGAACGTGTTATTGTGTCATAGTGGAGATATATAAGAGGCCGAATTTTAAACCGCCCCTTATGTAGTGAAAATAAAAATACTCAAGTAAAATATCGAAAACATTTTACTTGAGTATTTTTTGCTTTTATTAGAAATGAACAACTTTTGAATACCTCCAACAAAGATTTTATTATTATATTTGCATTATGGTTTAGAAAACTATCAATAAAAATACATACCCGATTATTTAAACTCTTTAACGATGGAAAGCAAAAAGAATTTTATTAAAAACACTTTAGGAATATTGCTATTAGGATTAGGTTTGAGCACAACGAATGTAGCGGCTTTGAATCTACCTAATGATATATCTTTAGCCCAAGATAACACCTATGTTGCTAAAAGCATCCCTTCTTACAAGATTAACCGCCCGGAAGCGAGCAAACGCCTGTTTACTTCTAAGGCAGTAGAAAATGAGATTGTACGCATCAGAGAATTGCTAAAAAATCAAAAGCTGGCATGGATATTCGAAAACTGTTTTCCAAATACATTGGATACAACGGTTCATTATCGCCTTATTGATGGCAAACCGGATACATTTGTTTATACCGGAGACATTCATGCTATGTGGTTGCGTGATTCCGGAGCGCAGGTCTGGCCTTATGTACAGTTTGCAAATAATGACCCTGAACTAAAAAAAATGTTGGCTGGAGTAATCCTGCGGCAGTTCAAGTGCATTATTCTTGACCCGTATGCCAATGCCTTTAATGACGGAGCGGTAGGGAGCGAATGGATGAGTGACTTGACTAAAATGATTCCCGAACTGCATGAACGTAAATGGGAGATTGATTCCCTGTGTTACCCCATCCGGTTGGCTTATCAGTACTGGAAACTTACGGGAGATACAAGTATCTTTGGAGAAGAATGGATACAAGCCATAGAAATAGTATTACGCACTTTCAAGGAACAACAACGCAAGGACAATCTCGGTCCTTACAAGTTCCAGCGGAAAACAGAGAAAGCATCGGACACGGTAATGAATGGCGGCTGGGGAAATCCCGTAAAGCCGGTAGGATTGATAGCTTCTTTGTTCCGTCCATCGGATGATGCTACTATTTTTCAGTTCCTGATACCCTCTAATTTTTTCGCAGTAACTTCCTTGAATAAAGCTGCCGAAGTGCTTACGACAGTCAATAACAATCTTGCATTGGCAAAGGAATGTACAGACCTTGCCGACGAAGTAAAGACTGCTTTACAGAAATATGCTACCTTCAATCATCCCGAATACGGCACTATCTATGCTTACGAAGTAGATGGCTACGGTAACCAACTTCTTATGGACGATGCTAACGTACCGAGCTTGCTGGCTATGCCTTATGTGGGCGATGTGGATATAAACGATCCTATTTATCAAAATACACGCAAGTATATTTGGAGCGACAACAATCCGTATTTTTTTAAAGGAACAGCCGGAGAAGGCATCGGAGGACCACATGTAGGCAGGGATATGATTTGGCCCATGAGCATTATGATGAGAGCATTCACCAGTCAAAACGATAAAGAAATACAAGACTGCATAAAGCTGTTGTTGAACACTGATGCCGGCACAGGCTTTATACACGAATCGTTTCACAAAAACAACGCCGCCAACTTCACGCGTGAATGGTTTGCATGGCAAAACACGCTGTTTGGAGAACTCATACTCAAACTGGTGAATGAAGGAAAACTTAATCTGCTTAATGCTATTGAATAATTACATACTTATATATAATCTCTTCACAATGAGAAAATTATCTTTCATAACTCTGATATTGACAGCTTGTTTGTACGCTTGCGGGAGTAAGAACAGCCAAAAGACATCATTGCAAAATCTCACACAGTATGTTGACCCCTATATAGGAACCGGCGACCACGGGCACGTATTTGTAGGAGCTAATGTACCGTTCGGTTTCGTACAATTAGGACCTACTAACATCTCCGAAGGATGGGACTGGACATCCGGTTATCATATTTCCGACTCTACTATTTTCGGTTTCACGCATACACATCTGAACGGTACGGGAATTGGAGATCTTTGTGATATTTCTTTCATGCCCGTTATTGGCAATGTAAAGCTGGCTAAAGGTGTTGCCTCCGACCCCAATTCGGGTATGTATTCATTGTTCAATCGCAATACGGAAACCGTCAAAGCCGGCTATTATGCTGTACATCTTAATCGTTATCACATTGATGTAGAACTAACCGCGACCAAACGTGTAGGATTTCATAAATATGTTTTCCCTGCATCCGACCAAGCAAAGGTGATAATTGATTTAAAAAGCAAACTCAATTGGGATGCTCCGGTAGATACTTATTTGGTTCTTGAGGACGAATCCACCGTATCGGGTTATCGCCATTCCAAAGGATGGGCTAATAATCAAAAGCTATTCTTTACCGCTTCCTTTTCCAAACCGATTAAGCAATTTATCCTTTCGGAAGGAGAAGACGTACAAGCAGGAACAGAACTGAAGGGAAGAGGCGTAATTGGGCAGGTATTGTTCGACACCAAAGAGAAAGAAGAAGTCTATGTAAAAGTAGCGCTCTCACCCGTGAGCATCGAAAATGCCAAACTGAACATGCAAGCGGAGCTCCCCAACTGGAATTTTGAACAAACGATACAGAATGCGGATGAGGCTTGGAGCGAAGAACTGAATAAAATCATCATAGAAACAAATGACGATAAAGTAAAACGTACTTTCTATACAGCCTTGTATCATACGATGATTGCGCCGTCCGAGTTTTGCGATGTCAATAACGATTACAGGGGTGCTGATGGGCAAGTACACCAAAAAGGAGCATTTAAGAACTATACCACCTTCTCCTTGTGGGATACTTATCGCGCTGCGCATCCTCTGATGACTATCATACACCCAGAAAAGACAAGCGACATCATCAACACCATGCTGACTATTTACAAAGAACAGGGAAAACTCCCTGTATGGCATCTGATGGGATGTGAAACGGATTGTATGGTAGGTAATCCGGGAATATCAGTGGTGGCAGATGCCGTATTAAAGGGCTATGATGGCTTCGATAAAGAATTGGCTTATGAAGCAATGAAAAACTCGGCAATGCTGGATGAGAGAGGGTTAAAGTATCTGAAAGAATACGGTTATATCCCTTATGACAAAGAAGAGGAAGGTTTATCCAAATGTATGGAATATGCCATTGCCGATTGGTCTATCGCTCAAGTAGCGCAACAAATGGGAAAGACCGAAGATTATGACTATTTCTTGAAACGCAGTAAAGCCTATACTTATTATTTTGATAAACAAACAGGTTTCGTACGCGGACTTTCTTCCAAGGGTACATTCAGAACACCATTCAATCCATTTGAAGCAGTTCACAGGAACAACGATTATACCGAAGGCAACGCTTGGCAATATACGTGGTTGGTTCCTCACGATATACCGGGTTTGGTCAATCTTTTCGGTAGTAGCGAAGCTCTTATACAGAAGCTTGATTCCTTGTTTATCGTAAATGGTTCGTTAGGCAAACAAGCATCCCCCGACATCAGCGGACTTATCGGGCAGTATGCACATGGCAATGAACCGAGCCATCACATTATCTATATATATCCGTATCTGGGGCAGCCGTGGAAAGCAGCCGATAGAGTGCGCGAGGTATTGTCCGTAATGTATAGTGATCAGCCGGCAGGTCTTTCGGGAAATGAAGATGTTGGGCAGATGTCGGCATGGTATATACTGTCGTCTCTGGGATTCTATCAGGTAGAGCCTGCCGGAGGTAAATACATATTCGGCAGTCCGATTGTCAATGAAGCCACCATACGGGTTAAAGACGGCAAAACATTTAAAATAACAGTCATAAACAATAGTGCTGGTAACAAATACATCCAAAGCATTAACCTTAATGGTCAACCCTATGATAAATACTATATTGATTTTAAAGACATAGAAAAAGGTGGAACATTGGAATTTGTAATGAGTAACCAGCCTGCTTTGAATAAAGAATGATAAATAACAATGAATCACTTTCCACTCTCCACTTTCAACGGTATAATATGAATAAAAAAGTTATTTTAATCGCATTTGTTTCTATATTCAGTATGTGCTTATCGGCTCAAAACCGTTATGAACTAAATACAGAATGGAAATGCTTGCCTTCTACGGAAACAAAAGATTCAGGGGAGGAAATATCCAACCCTGCCTATTCGGTATCCCAATGGAAAACGGCAGTAGTGCCGGGAACGGTGCTAACTACTTTGTTGGAAAACAGAGAAATACCCGATCCTTTTTACGGGATGAATAACAACCGGATACCGGACATCTACAATACGGGACGGGATTACTATACCTACTGGTTTGTAAAAAACTTCCGGGAAGACGCCCCTAAGAATAACGAGCAAGTATGGCTTACGTTTAGAGGGATCAATTACAGTTGTGAAATCTATCTGAACGGACAAAAAGTGAACAAGGAAGTGTACGAAGGCATGTACTTGCGTAAAACATTTAATATTACGAAACTGCTTGCCAACAACGGGAATAATCGCCTGGCAGTAATTGTTTACCCGCCCAATCCGGTTGGAAACCCGAACGGCGGACAAGGAGGCGATGGAACCATTGCCCGCAACGTATCTCACCAATACGTGGCTGGTTGGGACTGGATTCAACCTATTCGCGACCGCAATACGGGTATATGGGACAAAGTATATATAGAAAAAACAGGGAACGTCAATCTGAAGAATCCGCATATTGTAACCCTTGTTTCCGGAAAACGACTACCGGAAGACCAACAGCAAGAAGATGCCATACTGAAAGTTACCGCCGAACTGGAAAATGCAAGTAATAAAAGCATATCGGGAGTCGTTCGTTATACGATAGGCAATGATGTTGTTTCCCAAGCGATAACGATTCAGGCTAATACGGAAACGGAAGTGGCTCTACCCGACTACACCATTAAGAACCCTAAATTGTGGTGGCCATCAGGATACGGAAAACAGAACCTCTATAATATCAAACTTGAGTTTGTGGAAGCCGGAGGGAAAATAGCATCTGATAGCGAATCGGCAAGTTTTGGGATAAGGGAGATACAAACCCAATGGAATGATTTTACACGTAGTAAACAACTGTCGGTCAATGGGCAAAAGGTATTTATAAAAGGCGGCAACTGGATTGTATCCGATGCAATGCTTCGTTTTTCGAAAGAACGGTATGATGCGGAAATCCGTTATCATAGGGATATGAACCTGAATCTAATCCGTATCTGGGGTGGAGCATTGACCGAACGACCGGAATTTTACGAAGCATGTGATAAGTATGGGATGCTTGTTCTCCAAGATTTCTGGTTTTCGGGTGACTGCAACGGTCGCTGGACTGATCCGATGAAATTGGAAGACCAATGGACAAGACGTAACTATCCGGATAATCATAATTTAGCTTTGGAATCCGCTGCCGATATGATAAAGATGATACGCAATCATCCCTCTCTGGCTATGTGGTGCGGGGGTAACGAAATCGCACCACCACACGATATATTAATCCCTTTGAAAAAATCCATATTGCCCAAGCTGGACGGTACGCGTTGGTTTGTTGATTATTCCAATTCCGACGAATGGTCTTACAACTTTATCGGAGGCAATGGTGATGGTCCTTATACTATTCAGCCCATCCAATCGTTCTGGGAAAAACAGACATGGCCGTTCAATTCCGAAGTGGGTTCCATCGGAGTAGGAGATTACGAATCATTGGAACGCTTCATCCCCGAAGCAAACAGAATACCACCCAAATACAACCCGAACATAAGACTGAAAGAAGAAGCCGATTCGGTGTGGACATATCATACTTATACGGGAGTGGGTTACGAGGGCTTCACCGAACCTTACGGAACGCCTAAAGACATAAAGGACTTCACAACCAAAGCCCAGCTCGTAAACTATGACCAATACCGCGCTTTGATGGAAGGCTTTAGCTCCCATATATGGGAATGGTACACCGGCGCTATTATTTGGAAAACTCAAAACCCGTGGACTTCCATGCGAGGGCAAATGTATGATTATTATCTTGACCCCAATGCTTGCCTCTTCGGACTGCGTAAAGGGAGCGAAGTGCTGCATATCATGTGTAATCCTGTAACAGGCAGAATAATGGTAGTTAATAATGGTTTCAATGCCGTTAATGATTGGATGATTATCGCCAAGACGTATGACATAGAAGGCAATGAAACCTTACTTGTTCAGGAATTGGGATATGTAGAAGCATCTGATGCCAAGAAACTGATGTCTGTAAAATCTGCCATAGATAGACTGACTCGCGGGCAAGGCGGTTTCTTGTATTTGCAACTACTTGATAGAAACAAAAACATACTTAGTGATAACCTTTATTGGTATCCGGATGCCGAAGGAAACTATTCGGGGCTTAACCAAATGAAGCAGGCTAACATCAGTATATCAGCTAAAGCGCTTGCTACGGATAAGATAGAGGTTACTGTGTCTAATCCGAAAAGAAATCCTGTTGCATTCTTCAATAGAATATCACTGATTGATGCCAAAACAGGCAAGCGTATTCTCCCCGCATTTTACGATGAAAACTATGTTTCCGTACTTCCGGGGGAAGACAAAAAGATAGTTATTGAATATCTACCTAAAGCAAACATCACTCCCCAAATAGAAGTTCGAGGTTGGAATGTAATGACGCAAATCAAAAATGTGGGGTTATAGATTGATACGTGGAAAGCGTGGAAATATATAAAAGATAGAGGCTGTCCAAAAAGTGAAGTGCCCCCCAAAAGTTGGACAGATTAAAAATCATGTTCCTTGTATAAGAGCTCGGTATTGCACCGGGCTCTTTCCCTTTAATCTGTTTTTTATTCTTTTATTGTTGTAATAATCAATATATTCCACTAAAGACTTTATAAAATCTTCAGCAGTCTCAAA
>SNRY01000048.1_pt1 | contig 52229 bp, 44 predicted proteins | sample 4693421 | NCBI WGS metagenome assembly SNRY01 (sample SAMN11003215, study PRJNA524138) | termite gut metagenome | isolation source: Bacteroidetes bacterial symbionts from single cell of protist host amplifed... | host: Streblomastix strix ... | reverse complement strand
CGAACTGGCGAAAACGCTAGCGTCGGAACAAGCTAAGATTCTGCCTTTAGCACAAGTGGAGGTAGATTTTACGGCAGACTATTTTGAGTATTATGCCGGCTGGGCAAGAATTTACGAAGGCGAAATTATCCAGAGCGACCGTTTGAATGAAAACATCTTCCTGTTCCGCAAGCCCATTGGCGTCGTAGTAGGTATCTGTCCTTGGAATTTCCCGTTCTTCGTGATGGCGCGCAAAGTGGCTCCCGCCTTGCTTACGGGATGTACTATCGTTTTGAAGCCCAGCAGCCTGACCCCCAATACTACGTTTGAGTTTGCCAAATTAGTAGCTACCTTAGACCTGCCAAAAGGGGTAGTCAATTTCGTTTCAGGAAGTGGAAAAACATTGGGGAATACCTTAGTGAAAAGTCCGTTGACCGATATGGTAACCCTTACGGGTAGCGTAGATGCCGGTGTAGAGATTATAAAAGCTACGGCAGACAATGTTACCAAGGTATCGCTTGAACTGGGAGGCAAAGCGCCCGCTATCGTCTTCGAGGATGCCGACTTGGATCTTGCCGTCAAAGGCATTGTTGATTCACGGGTGATTTATAGCGGACAGGTTTGTAACTGCGCCGAAAGGGCGTATGTACACAAAAACGTGTACGACCGGTTTATCGACAAATTCACCAAAGCCGTGCAGGCTGTAACGTATGGCGATCCCTTTGCCAACCCTGTTCCGAATATGAGTTCGCAAATTGACCGCGCCCAACAGGAAAAGATAGACGCCCTGGTGGTTCGCGCCAAAGCTGCAGGCGCCGAAGCACTCACCGGCGGTAAAAAAGCCGACACCCCGACGGGCTATTTCTACGAACCGACCGTTTTGGTCAATTGTCGGCAGGATATGGAAATCGTACAAAAAGAAGTCTTCGGACCGGTCATTCCGGTTTTGCCCTTCTCCGAATACGAAGAAGCCATCGCCTTGGCTAATGATTGCGAATACGGTTTGACCTCGTCAGTATTTACCACAAACATCAACACCACCTTACAAGCCATCAAAGACTTGAAGTTTGGTGAAACCTACGTGAACCGTGAACATTTTGAAGGCATGCAGGGTTTCCACGCTGGATGGCGTAAATCAGGAATCGGCGGCGCTGACGGTAAACACGGCTTGATGGAATATTTGCAAAGCCAGGTGGCTTACATCCAATTTTAATCCTGGTAGAGGATGACCGTCAGTTCTTTTGCTCCATGTGCGCCATAGACTAAACTCTGCTCGATATCAGCTGTTTTGGAAGGACCTGAAATAAACACGCCGAAGTCGAAGTCATTAGTCCGAAGCTGTTGATAAGCCTCCTGCATGGAGGCTACTATCCGGTTGGTATTGAGTTTCAGAATCAGATGTTGAGTGATAAACGGAAGAAGGCGGTGTGGTATATCGGTGTCATCTAACCAGATGGCTCCGTTTTCCGCCACGCCGATTTTCCCCATGCAAGCGGCATGCTCTATTCTCTCTAATTTTCCCAAAAAACAGCCTGCAGGGTATTCAGCCCTGACATCCGGCTTATCGAAGTCCAGGACGCCCTGCCAAGCAGTTGCCATATAGCCGGCTATTTCCGCTGCTTTCAGTTCGACTACCTCCGCTCCGGCAGTTTTTAGGCTCTGTTGGAATAGCCGGAGTTGTTCCTCTGTATCCGGCAGTGGGAACTGATTCGTCGGTTGATCCGGCAACGAAGGAAATACAGGCTTGTTTTTCCGGATGGCTTGTAAAATATCGGCCTTGCTCATGACTTTTTCTCTTTATGGGTTTGGATATACCATTGTTTGAATGATTGTCGGGGGGGAACAGGCAGTTCCCGTCCCTTACCCCAGACATTGAGGGGCAGGTAGAGCAGTTTATCGGGCAGGTAGCGGATAGCCAGTCGAGCCAGACGCCCTGCAAGATTATACCGTTTATTCCCCGACAAAACGACGCCGGCGGCTTTCATGGACAAGCGTTTCATCAAAGCCGTCTGCTTATGTTGAGTCAACTCCTGACGCCAACGGTAAAGCTGCTCATGTATATCAATCTTTACGGGACAAACATCCGTACACGAACCGCAAAGCGAGGATGCGAAGGGCAGGTCACTGTGTTTGCGCATATCCCGCTGAGGAGCCAGGATAGAGCCGATGGGACCGGGGATGACATATCCGTAACTATGCCCTCCGCTCCTCCGGTACACCGGGCAAGTATTCATGCAACCGCCGCAACGGATACACTTCAGGGAATTCATATACTTCGGGTTACCCAAATAGTTAGAACGACCGTTATCGACTATTACGAGGTACATGGCGCCTCCGGGCTTGGGTCGGCGGTAATGAGAGGTGTAGGTGGTTACGGCTTGCCCTGTGGCATTGCGCGCCAGCAGGCGGGTGAATACGCCTAAGTCTTCCTGACGCGGAATGATTTTCTCAATGCCCATGCAGTGGATTTGCACTGGAGCGGCATGCACGCCCATGTCAGCGTTACCTTCGTTGGTGCATACCACGATAGTACCCGTTTCGGCAACAGCGAAATTCACACCTGTGAGGGCGACGTCGGCAGCCAGGAACTTCTCTCTGAGGTGTTGTCGGGCTGCTCGTGTCAGGTAGGTTGGGTCGGAAGCGCCTTTTTCCGTTCCCAATTTTTCGTGGAAAGTCTCGCCTATCTCTTCTTTCTTCAGGTGAATAGCCGGCAGGACAATGTGGCTAGGAGCCTCTCCCCTGAACTGTATGATGCGTTCGCCGAGATCGGTATCTACTACCTCTATTCCCTTTTCGTGCAGAAAGGGATTTAATCCACATTCTTCGGTAAGCATGGATTTGCTTTTGACAACGTGTTTTGCTCCGTGTTTTTGGATAATGTCCAAGATAATCCGGTTACATGCGTCGGCATCGCTTGCCCAGCACACCTGCACACCGTTCTTTACCGCTTCAGCTTCCAACTGTTCTAAATAAGTGTCTAAATGAGACAGGGCATCTTCTTTGATGCGGGAAGCTCTTTCCCGCAATGCTTCCCATCCGGGAACGGAAGCGGCTTGAGCGTCTCGCTTCTTGCGGACAATCCAAAGTGTCTGGTCGTGCCAATTGGCGCGTTCTTCATTCGAAAGGAAGCGCCTCGCATTCTTTGCATGTAGCATCATAGCGCATTTGTATTTAAGATTTCGGCAATGTGTTTAACTTGTATCGGTTTCTTGTGTCGGCGTAAAATACCTTCCAGGTGCATCAGGCAGGACATATCGGCGGCGGTGATGATTTCCACTCCGTTGCGTTCATAGTCGCCAATCCGATCTTTGCCCATCTTCACCGATACGTCAGGCTCGAAGATGGAGAACGTCCCCCCAAAGCCACAACATTCATCTTTCCTGTCTAATTCGATCAGCTCAATTCCTTCGGCTTTTTCCAGCAAGCGATGGATTTTGGAGTACGAATCAATCATCCGTTCGGAAGAGGAAGCCAGCTTCAATCCCCGCAATCCGTGACAACTCTGGTGTATCCCCACTTTGTGCGGATAGCGGATTTTCAGGTCGTCTATATTAAGGATGTCGGTAAGAAACTCGCATAATTCATACACTGTTTCCCTCACGTTGACGACCTCTTGGGTTTGTTCGAGGATGTCGTAGTGATGACGAACGTGGTAAACGCAACTGCCGGAAGGGCTTACGATATAATCGAATCCTTGAAAATTGCGCACGAAATGCAGGTAGGTAGCTTTAGCGTCGTCTTCCGACCCACTATTAGCCAAGGGTTGTCCACAACAAGTTTGCTTGTTGGGATAAGCCACATCTTGCCCCAGCTTTTCCAGCAACTCCAACGTTGCAATGCCTACCTGCGGATAAAACATATCTATATAACAGGGAATAAACAAGCCAATCTTATATTTTTTCATTTTTCATGCGTTTTGATAAGATACAGTAATACAAATGTACACAATATCCCGTTGGTGGAATCAAAATAAGAAACATTTAACTCGGTCCTAAATTTACATCACCACCCTTTTGTTGATTCCAATAAAAAAACCGATTTTTGTATCTCTTTATTTAGATGTAGAGATTCGCGATGCATAACAATTCCAAACTAAACTACCATTATATTGGATATACCTCATTTGTCAACCTGATGAAACGGTACATTTTCAACATCTTCCTTATTGTCAGTCCTCGAAAGGCTGTTTTCTATTTGTTGTTTTTAATTACTACTTTCTTGATTACTTCCTGCTCTACCACTAAATTTGTTCCGGAAGGCTCGTATTTATTAGATAAAATGGAGATACAAACGGACAATAAACACATAAAACCTTCCGCTTTGAAGAACTATGTCCGTCAAAAACCAAATAGCAAATGGTTGGGCATGACGAAATTCCGGCTTCATCTCTATAGTCTTTCAGGGCGTGATTCCACTCGTTGGTACAATAAAATCTTCAGGAGGATAGGTGCTGCTCCCGTAATTTATAATAAAGTAGAGGCTATGAACTCTGCAGAAGAAATAACAAAAGCGATGCAAAACATTGGATACCTAAACACTTCCGTTGAAAGCAATACTGAGACAAAAAAGAAAAAGATAAAGCTGCTCTACCGAGTAACTTCCGGTAGTCCGTATAGTATCCGTACGCTAACATACGATATAGCCGATACGACAATAGCCAATTACATAACCGGAGATTCCCTCGCTACACTGTTGAAAAAAGGAATGGCATTTGATGTAAATCTTTTAGATGCAGAACGCCGGCGTATTACAAACCTATTGGTAAACAACGGCTATTATAAATCTCATAAAGACTATATCACTTACAAGGCTGATATGGATAGCAGCTATTCAATAGACCTTACCTTGCAATTGCGTTCGTACGCCAACGGGGAAGACACTATTTCCGGGGCATACCGGCAATATCTCATCAACAAGGTAAGTTTTATTGCAGACTACGATATGTCACAATCTTCAGACGGTAGACTTACCGGAATAAACGACTCGATACACTACAATAGTTATCCTGTTTATTTTAAAAATAAACTATATCTGCACCCTAAAACTTTGATTGATAATACGGAGATACAATCGGGGCATCTTTACAGAGAGCAGGATGTTCAACGTACATATACCTATTTAGGTCGGCTTCCGGCTTTAAAATATACCAATATACATTTTGCAGAGGCAGCAGATACAAGTAAATTAGACTGCTACGTCATGTTGACCAAAAGCAAACACCAATCCGTTTCTATGGAATTGGAAGGTACTAACTCTGCGGGTGATTTCGGGGCGGCAACTTCTCTCTCGTTTCAGCATCGAAACTTATTTCACGGTTCGGAAAGTTTTTTGTTGAAGCTTCGGGGTGCTTATGAAGCTATTTCGGGATTACAGCAAGGCTATAACAATGATAATTATATCGAATCCGGTGTTGAAACAAATGTTAATTTCCCCAACTTCCTCTTTCCGCTTCTTCCTTCAAGTATGAAGCGGAAGATAAAGGCAACTACGGAATTTGGACTGCAATACAATTATCAATTGCGTCCTGAGTTTTCACGAACAGTAGCATCCGCTTCATGGAGTTATAAGTGGACACGACCGCGGACACAACATCGCATTGATGTACTGGATGTAAACTATCTTTATATGCCTTGGAAATCCGATAAATTTGTAGAAGATTACCTCACCGACGACGGAAACTATATGATAGAATACAATTATAAAGACCGGTTGATTGTCCGTACAGGATATATGTACAACTATAACAGTGTGGGAGGTTCTCCGGTGAACAATACAATAGTTGCCAATTCTTACTCTATTAGGATAAATGTAGAATCTGCCGGAAATACTCTTTTATTGATCTCTCGCATGGTCAAATTACACAAAAATAAAGACGGTGAATATTCGATATTAAATATTCCGTTTGCACAATATGTCAAAGCAGATTTTGACTATGTGAGAGATATGGTTATCGTTCCCGGCACGTCGTTGGCTTTTCATTTTGCTACTGGTGTAGCCGTCCCCTATGGCAATGCAAACGTTATTCCCTTTGAAAAACAATACTTCTCGGGTGGGGCAAATAGTGTGCGTGGCTGGTCGGTACGCGATTTAGGTCCCGGCTCATATTCCGGTGACGGGAAATACTTGAATCAATTTGGAGAAATTAAATTTAATGCCAATATCGAATATCGTAACAAATTGTTTTGGAAATTCAGGGGAGCGATATTTGTTGACGCCGGCAATATTTGGACTATCCATGAGAATGAAAACCAACCCGGAGGCGTATTTAAGATGAATAAATTCTACAAACAAATAGCAGTAGCCTACGGGTTGGGATTACGTTTCGATTTTGACTTTTTTGTCCTGCGACTCGACGGAGGGATGAAAGCAATAAATCCGGTATATATGTCTGGAAAAGACAGATATCCCATCATACATCCGAATTTCGGGCGAGATTTCGCTTTACATTTTGCAGTGGGATATCCTTTCTAATATGTTAGTATCAATACGCAAACAAGGGATAATTGACCATTGTCTTATTCACATGATTACGAACGTCAGCAATAATCTTTTCATTATCAATATTTGATAATACCGTTTCAATCAATTCGGCAATTTCTGTCATTAGCTCCTCTTTTGCGCCACGAGTAGTAATAGCCGGCGTTCCCAAACGAATACCCGATGTTTGAAATACTGATCGGATGTCAAACGGAACCATGTTTTTGTTTGCGGTAATATCAGCAGAAACCAATGCTTTTTCCGCTACCTTGCCCGTCAATTCAGGATATTTATCGCGCAAATCCACAAGTATGGAATGATTGTCCGTTCCACCGGAAACGATAGTAAATCCACGATTGATAAGTGCCTGAGCCAATGTGGCGGCATTCTTTTGTACTTGTTTTTGATATTCCTTGTATTCCGGCTGCAAACATTCGTAAAAAGCTACAGCTTTAGCAGCAATGACATGTTCCAACGGACCTCCTTGAATACCCGGAAATACGGCAGAGTCGAGCAACTGCGACATCATTTTAATTTCTCCTTTCGGCGTTTTCTTCCCCCACGGATTAGGAAAATCTTTTCCAAGCAAAATAACGCCCCCGCGCGGACCACGAAGTGTTTTGTGTGTAGTCGATGTTACGATATGGGCGTGCCTTAAAGGATTATTCAGTAATCCTGCGGCAATCAGTCCGGCAGGGTGAGCCATATCAACCATTAATATAGCTCCTATTTTATCGGCTATTTCGCGCATACGTTTGTAATTCCATTCACGGGAATAAGCAGAGCCACCCCCAATAATCATTTTTGGCTTTTCACGCAAGGCGATTTCTTCCATTTGGTCATAATCCACAAGTCCCGTTTCTTGCTTCACGTTGTATTCGAAAGGGGTATATATAATTCCCGAAGTGTTTACCAATGCACCGTGAGACAAGTGTCCGCCGTGAGACAGGTTCAGTCCCATGAATTTATCATCGGGATTCAGGACAGCCAAAAGCACTGCTGCATTTGCCTGTGCGCCGGAATGAGGTTGCACATTTACCCATTCGGCTCCAAAGATTTCTTTCAAACGGTCAATAGCCAATTGCTCGCTTTGGTCAACAACTTCACATCCTCCGTAATATCGCTTTCCGGGATACCCTTCGGCATATTTATTAGTCAAGCAAGACCCCATGGCTTGCATCACCTGGTCGCTTACAAAGTTTTCCGATGCAATCAACTCTATGCCTTTCAGTTGGCGTTGATGCTCCTTTTCAATGATACTGAAAACTGAATCGTCTCTTTTCATATCTAAAAAATTAATAGTTGTGTACTAAACAAAGTATGTCGATACAAATTTAAAACATTATTCCAAATGAAAAGCTCAACACATGGTCTCTGCGAGGTAAAAGAATATTACTTGTCCCTTCCGCCCAATCAGTAGAGTTATAAATGACGGACTTGGAAATATTGTTCAACCCCTGTTCATATCGAAAATCAAAAAAGATAGGCGAAATACTGACTGCCACTCCCACTAACAAACTTACATTAAAAGGATAAAATTCTTCACGAATACCTTCTTGGTCAAAATTATCGAATGTTATGTCATTTCGTTCGTTCCAAATATACCTTAATTGAGGACCGCCAAAAACGGACATGCCATACGGCACGCTTTTCACGATCTGATATCCGTAAAGCAGCGGGAGTCCGATGTAATGAATTGTAGATTTGATTGACGCATAATCCGGCTCAATATCCGGGTGTAACCCTCCCAGTTTATCAAAAACTATTTCACACATACCGATATTGTAGGATAATTCGGATTGAATAAAATGTTTACTGATATTGTAACGAGAAAAAACAGAGATGCCGTATCCTACACGATAATTATTTTGGACTTCATTAATAGTAACATCTTGTATTTTGAACTTTGATGCACGATACATTGAAGAATTAAATCCTGCTTTTATACCGTAATTTATCTTCTTTTTGTCGAGATATTCATATTGATGATATTGTTGTCCGAAGTTGGAAGTTATAACCATTACCATCAACACACAAAACATAAAACAACGTTTCATTACCTATTTTCTCTTTTCAACAGTCCAACCGAATTTGCCTATCTTACCGCCTAAATCATAGTAATTACCATGAACATAAATCAAAGGATCCGTTTCCGCTAATTCCAACTTTCCGGTTTCAGTATTTAGATAGTTTTCTTCCGCACGTATATTTACCACATCGGCAATAAACATATCATGAGAACCTAACGATATTATTTCCTTCACACAACATTCAATACAAAGAGGAGATTCTTCAATGAGTGGTGCGCTTACCATGCTACACTTTCCGGAAGTAAGTTTCATCTCTGCAAATTTATTATAATCTTTGCCCGAACGTACACCACACCAATCGGTAGCGAAAGCCATATCTTTTGTTGTTAAGTTAATAACAAATTCCATGTTCTTTTTAATAATAGCATGGGAGTGGCGATTGGGGCGTACCGAAATATAGCACATCGGCGGGTCGGAACATATTGTTCCTGTCCATGCTATAGTGAGGATATTGTATTCACTCTTATTACTGCCGCAACTTACTAATACTGCTGGCAAGGGGTATATCATTGTTCCGGGTTTCCAATCTTGTTTCATAAAAACAATGTGCTAATGAGACAATATTTATGTAAAGGTTATATGGAGAGTGTCTTCAACACATTAATCAATCCTTGTTTAATGGGTTTATCCTTTTTAATTGCTTTAGAAAAAGGAACATATACAATTTCGTCATGTTCAATACCTATCATTACATTTCGTTGATCGTCCATAATGGCGTCAATGGCTGCCGCACCCAATCGACTGGCTAAGATACGGTCGTAAGCCGTAGGGTTGCCCCCGCGTTGTATATGACCAAGAATGGTAACACGAACATCATATTGCGGATATTCATTTTTCACACGTTCGGCATAGTGCATCGCCCCGCCGGTAATTTCACTTTCAGCTACCAATACGATACTGCTATTCTTTGTTTTACGAAATCCGTTCTTGATAAGCTCTTCCAATTGGTCAACCTTTGTATCAAATTCCGGGATAATGGCAGCTTCCGCTCCCGAAGCAATGGCTCCGTTCAGGGCAAGGAAACCCGCATCACGCCCCATTACCTCAACAAAGAAAAGGCGATCGTGTGAAGTTGCCGTATCGCGAATCTTATCAACAGCTTCCATTATTGTATTCATAGCCGTATCATATCCAATGGTCGAATCCGTGCCGTAAAGATCATTGTCGATAGTGCCCGGCAAGCCGATACAAGGAATATCAAACTCTTGCGCAAAGATACGTGCACCCGTCAAAGAACCATCTCCACCTATCACCACAAGTGCATCAATCTCTTGTTGTTTCATCGTATCATGCGCAATCTTTCGACCTTCCGGAGTAGTAAACTCTTGACATCGAGCAGTTTTCAGAATAGTCCCTCCTTGTTGTATGATATTGCTGACATTCTGGCTATTAAATTCAACAATTTCATTCGTGAAAAGACCTCTGTACCCTCTATATATACCTTTAACCCGCAATCCATTGTAAATTGCAGAACGGGTAACGGCACGAATAGCGGCGTTCATTCCCGGAGCATCCCCTCCGGATGTTAAAACACCTACACAGTTAATTTTTGACATGAAAATACTGTTTAATGTTTGCAGTTACAAAGATAGCTATTTTTAATGAGTTGGGACGTTTCCTGATTAATTTAATCGTATCGACAGTACTAATACACATGGATGAATATTAAGGCGTATTTTGTATATAATTGCTAAAAACGATATATTTGCTTCCGAGATTAAGAAAGGAAGAACATATATTCAGAATTATTGTTCTGATAATGTTCTTCTTTTTTTTAGGTACACAAATCATCATTTATGAAATTAACCAAAGAATTGCGTTTATCGTTTTTTTGTTTCCACGTTTTTTGTTTCCGGCTTTCTTTCGGCTCAAAACTATACGGTAAAGGGAGTAATAACAGACCTGAAAACAAGAGAAGTACTGACCGGAGTATCCATTTATATAAAAGAACAATCGAATAGAAACACCGTATCAGACGATAAGGGAGAATATAATCTATATTTGCCGAAAGGAAAACATACCTTAATCATTCATTATTTGGGATACGAAGAAAAGCAAATGCCGCTATGGCTCACCGGGAACACGATACACAACATATCCCTTTCTCAATCTGTGATAAACCTGACCGAAATAGTGGTTTCGTCCAAACGTCCGGATATAAGTGTTACCGACCCCCAAACCGGAGTAACACAAATGGAAATCCAACAAATAAACAAACTCCCCGTGTTGTTTGGTGAACGCGACATTGTCAAATCTTTGCAACTGATGCCCGGAATCAAAAGTGCGGGAGAAGGCAGTACCGGATTCTTTGTTCGTGGAGGAACTACCGATCAAAACCTTATCATGCTCGACAATGTGTCGCTATACAATGCCTCGCACCTCATGGGCTTTTTCTCTACATTTAATTCCGATGTCTTGCGTGATGTTTCCGTATATAAAGGGGGTATGCCCGCACAATACGGCGAACGCTTGTCGGCTATACTTGACATTCGGCAGCGCAACGGGGATATGCAGGATTATCACCTGTCGGGAGGTATCGGATTGATATCTTCCAAACTGAACGTGGAAGGTCCTATACAAAAAGGGAAATCTTCCTTTCTTTTCGGAGCCAGACGCACGTACGCCGATGCCATAGCCCGCTTGTCCGGAGTGGAAGAAGCATCAAACGCTTATTTGTATTTTTACGACCTGAACATGAAACTCTATTTTACCCTATCCCCCAAAGACCAACTGTCCGTGTCGGGATACTTAGGCAAAGATAAAATGATTGTCAAGGATGTGGCAGACACCGGTTGGGGAAATTCTTTTGTAACGGCGAAATGGACAAGAAGTTGGAGCAGCAAATTATCGGGCGCAACTTCATTATTATATAATCAATACACGTATGATTATCATCAGGAATTAGGAATGAGTGAAGGCGGAGTTGCCAAGATAAAAGATTACGGATTTAAAAAAGAATTTCATTATCAAATAAACGATGATAATCTGTTGCGTTTCGGTCTTCATTCTACCTGCCACGACATCGGACCGGGAGATTATTACACCAATTCGGAAGAAGAGAGTACCACCCTTAACCTGCATCACCGGTATTCATGGGAAAACGGTATATACGTTTCCAATCAATTGAAAGTGAACGGGAACTTAGAGATGATTTACGGTTTGCGCCTGTCCGTGTTCTCAGCTATGGGAAACGGTGAATACTATAAGTTGGACGAGAATAACGAAGTAACCGACACTCTCCGATATTCGAGTGGTGAGTTTGTAAAGACGTATGTCAATCTGGAGCCACGCCTGTCTGCCGTTTACAAACTTAACACTCATTCTTCCTTAAAAGTTTCATACGCACGAACCACTCAAAACATTCATTTGCTGACTCAGGTATTTCGGGCTTCGCCTTATGACAGGTGGACTTCAAGCTCTAACAACATCAGACCGCAAATAGCCGACCAATATTCAATAGGTTATTTTAGAAACTTTCGTAACAACACCTACGAGTTTAGTGTGGAAACCTATTATAAAGACATGTGGAATCAGATAGACTTTAAAGACCATGCCGAAATTCAGGGCAACGACATCGTGGAAACCGAATTGTTGCGTGGAAAGGGACGGGCTTACGGTCTGGAACTTATGTTGAAGAAACAGACAGGCACGCTTACGGGTTGGATAGGCTATACGTTGGCAAAGTCGGAAAAGAAGATTGACGGTATCAACAACAACCGGTGGTATAACGCTTATCAAGACCGGACGCACGATATTTCCGTTGTGGGTATCTATGAATTGAATCCTAAATGGACACTTTCGGCAGCGTGGGTCTATTACACGGGAAATGCCATCTCTTATCCGAGTGGAAAATATCAAATCAACGGAAACGATGTGATGTACTATGCTGAACGAAACGGATACCGGACGCCGGCATATCATCGTTTGGACATAGGCGCAACCTATCTGGTAAAAAAGACTGCAAAGTACGAATCCGAACTTGCTTTCAGTCTGTATAATGCTTATGGGAGAAGAAACGCCTATATGATTTCTTTTGGAACGAATAAGGATGACCCTACTAAAACATCCGCTTATAGATATTCGCTTTTCACGTATGTACCTTCCATTTCGTGGAACTTTAAATTTTAACCGGAAACACATTTATGAACAGAACAACAACGTTTCGTACATTAACGATAGGTATAGGCTTTTTTACATTGTTTTCATGCGAAGACATTATCAATATCGAGTTACATTCTGTCAAACCTCAAATTGTGATTGAAGGGATTGTAAGAATGGGAGCTTTGCCAACCGTCCGTGTATCTACCACCCAAGATTTCAATAGCATCAACGAATATCCATCAATAAAAGATGCGGTTGTAGAGATATGGGATGATGCCGGAAACAGAGAAATACTTCCTTTCAATGTTGATTCGGATAAGTATGTAGTTACCAATGCTGCGTTAATAGGTGGTATTAGGCGAAAAACATACAACTTATCCGTCACCTGTCAGGGGAACAAATACCTTGCCGAATCGACAATGCTTCCGTTGGTAAAAATAGATTCACTGACTTTGAGTAAGCTTTCTGTGCTGGACTATCCCTGTCCGATGATACATTTCACCAGCCCCATTGGCATGAAAGAAGGGGGGTATAAATGTACGATATATATTAATGATAAGGTTTTAACGAACGATACATTTATATCAGTCGATTATCTGGCGGGCAAACCTATTCATCTGATTTTGCCGATCTTTTTTGAAGAAGAAGAAGACAGAAGGGATACCCCCATTAAGCAAGGCGATAACATTACCGTAGAAATGCAATGTTTGGATGCAAACCTTTACAAGTTCTTTTGGAGCTTAGGCAGAACCAACAATAGAATGGCAAATCCTGTCAATAATATAAAAGGGGGAGCATTGGGTTATTTCGGAGCTTATTCTTGGACACAGAAGAAGGTAACAGTAGAGTAATGTTTAACCTACTCCAAAACTTTCAACTTTCCATTTTCAACTTTCCACTTCATTACTCGTATCCTCTATAATTATGCCCTTTCTATGGAGTATCTACGGGGTATCTACGAGGTAACTACGAGGTATCTACGACCTAGCTACGACCCTGCGTCGTAGTTTACCTGTGGTTACCAGTTTGTTACCTGTTTAATAGGTCGTAGAAAGCCGCTAACCCCTTGCTACCGTTCTGTGAGTCAGGAGAATACGTAATTAAAGAATTTAGCAAACAATTGAATACAAGCAATTTATTAAATGATTATCCGCAATCATACCTTTGCAGGAATAGATGTTATTCACACAACTTAAAAACAACTTGAATTTACGCCGCAAAAATAATACTGTTTTTTTTCCGTTTCAACTCAAATATTCTATCTTTGCGCCCGTAATAGTGATAAAATAATTATTAATTAAATGTCTGTATGAATCAATACGAAACCGTTTTCATTTTAACTCCCGTTTTATCTGATGTTCAGATGAAGGAAGCGGTAGAAAAATTCAAAGATATTCTCTTGGGTGAAGGCTCTGAGATTATTAATGAAGAAAATTGGGGATTGAAAAAATTAGCTTACCCCATTCAAAAGAAATCTACCGGATTCTATCAATTGATAGAGTTTAAAGCCAATCCTACAACAATTGCAAAGTTGGAAGTAAGTTTTCGCCGTGACGAACGTGTCATACGCTTCTTGACTTTCCGTATGGATAAGTATGCTGCGGAATACGCTCAAAAGAGAAGAAATCTTAAATTAAACAAAAAAGTAGAAAGCGAATCATGATACAACAACAAAATCAATCGGAAATCAGATATTTGACTCCGCCTTCCGTAGATGTTAAAAAGAAGAAATATTGCCGTTTTAAGAAAAGCGGTATTAAGTATATAGATTATAAAGACCCCGAATTTTTAAAGAAGTTTTTGAACGAACAAGGTAGATTACTTCCGCGTCGTATTACGGGTACTTCTTTGAAATACCAACGTCGGATAGCGCAAACGGTAAAGCGGGCGCGCCACTTGGCATTATTGCCTTATGTAACGGATTTGATGAAATAATAGAGGAGGATAAAGATGGAAATTATATTGAAAGAAGACATAGCAAGTTTAGGCTATAAGAATGACGTTGTAACGGTGAAATCCGGTTATGGTCGTAATTATTTGATTCCTACCGGAAAAGCCGTTATCGCTTCTCCTGCTGCGAAAAAAGTATTGGCTGAAGATTTGAAGCAACGTGCTCACAAACTTGAACAGATAAAAAAGAATGCCGAAGATATTGTGACGAAACTGGAAAACGTATCATTGACCATAGCCACCAAAGTAAGTTCAACCGGTACAATCTTTGGCTCTGTAAGCAACATCCAAATTGCGGAAGAATTGGCAAAGCTGGGTTTTGAAATTGATAGAAAAACAATTTTCATTAAAGAAACAGTAAAGACGATAGGTTCGTATAAGGCTTCGGTAAAACTTCATAAGGAAGTGTCTGTAGAAATAGCCTTTGATGTAGTAGCCGGATGATGCTTGTATTGACGCTACCCGTATGTCTTTACAACCTCTTTTAGGTTTAACATTGCTTGAACTGCAAACGGTAACCCGGAGTCTCGGTATGCCCGGATATGCGGCGAAGCAAATTGCATCATGGCTATACGATAAAAAGGTTGTTTCTGTGGACGAGATGACCAATCTTTCTTTGAAATATCGCGCACTTCTGAAAGAGGAGTATGAGGTTGGATACAATCGTCCGGTTGACAATGTACGTTCATCGGACGGAACTGTCAAATATTTGTATCATACGGGAGAAAACGATTTTGTAGAAGCGGTGTATATCCCCGATGATGATCGTGCCACGCTTTGTATTTCTTCGCAAGTAGGCTGCAAAATGAATTGTAAGTTCTGTATGACGGGGAAACAAGGTTTTTCAGCTAATTTGACGGCAAACGAAATACTGAATCAAATTCATTCCTTACCCGAACGTAACAAGTTGACCAACGTTGTACTAATGGGTATGGGTGAACCTTTGGATAATTCGGACGAAGTATTGAAAGCATTGGAGATAATGACTTCTTCGTACGGTTACGCATGGAGTCCGAAACGGATAACTCTTTCTACCATCGGTTTAGAGAAAGGTCTGAAAAGATTTATTGAAGAAAGCGCTTGCCGGTTGGCTGTCAGTTTGCATTCACCGTTGCCCGCACAACGAATGAGTTTGATACCGGCTGAAAAAGCGTATTCAATAACCGAGATACTAAAATTGCTCAAACAATATGATTTCAATAGACAACGTCGTTTGTCTTTTGAGTACATATTGTTCAAAGAGATGAATGACTCGTTGGTTTATGCCAAGGAGCTTGTCAAACTACTTCGTGGACTTGATTGCCGGGTGAACCTGATACGTTTTCACTCTATTCCTGATGTGGAACTTGAAGGCAGCGAACCGGAAACAATGTTAAAGTTTCGTGATTATCTTACCTCTCATGGTACTTTTGCCACTATCAGGGCATCACGCGGAGAAGATATTTGGGCAGCATGCGGTATGCTTTCTACGGCGAATAGAAAGCAAGAAAGAAAAGGATTAACATAAATTACCAAAGAATAAGAACGAAGTGTTACGGTGATATCGTAGTTTTGTGAAAAAGAAAACATGGAAGAACATAAGATAAGAGTAGGCATTACCCAAGGAGATATTAACGGAATCGGCTACGAAGTAATATTGAAGACATTTGCCGATCCTGCGATGTTGGAACTATGTACTCCGATTATCTACGGTTCTCCTAAAGTTGCTTCCTATCACCGTAAATCGTTGAATCTGCCTGTCAATTTCAGTATTGTATCATCGGCTTCCGAAGCGGCTTACAATAAGCTTAGTGTGATAAATTGTACGGACGATGAAATAAAGGTAGAGTTCTCAAAGCCCGACCTCGAAGCCGGTAAAGCAGCTCTTCATGCGCTGGAAAAGGCTCTTGAAGAATACAAAGCGGGATTCATTGATGTACTTGTAACCGCCCCGATTAATAAACATACTATCCAATCGGAAAACTTTTCTTTTCCGGGACACACGGAATACATCGAAGAAAAGATGGGGAACGGCAAGAAATCACTTATGATATTGATGAAAGATACTTTTCGTGTTGCATTGATAACGGGACATATTCCGGTAAGTGAAATTGCATCGAACGTTACTAAAGAACGCATGAAGGAAAAGTTGTCTATCTTCGACGGAGCATTAAAGCATGATTTCGGTATCAGTTGTCCGCGTATCGCTGTGCTGTCTTTAAATCCTCATGCCGGAGACGAAGGACTGTTGGGCAAAGAGGAACAGGAAATCATTATACCCACTATTGAGGAGATGAAGGCAAAAGGTTTGTTATGTTATGGACCTTATCCCGCCGATGGATTTATGGGATCGGGTAATTATACTGCTTTTGATGGTATTCTGGCTATGTATCACGACCAAGGATTAGTACCTTTCAAAGTGTTGGCAATGGATGAGGGCGTAAATTATACGGCAGGGTTGCCCATTATCCGCACATCTCCTGCACATGGTACGGCTTATGATATTGCCGGAAAAGGGATAGCAAGTGAAGAATCTTTCCGCCAAGCTGTTTATGCGGCTATCGACATATTTCGCTGTCGTCGCAACGAGAAGATGATTCATCGCAATCCGTTGAAAAAACAATATTATGAAAAGCGAGATGATAGCGACAAGCTAAAACTTGATACGGTAGAAGAAGCATAGAATCTCCTGTTTGAGAACCGGTAAATACCGAATCGTATAGATAGCATGCAAAAAGGTGATAATAAAAAATACAGAGTTTATTATAAGTAACACGGAGGTGGCGAAGTGTCCGGCGGGGAATCTTCCGGAATATGCCTTTACCGGTCGTTCCAATGTAGGAAAGTCAAGTTTGATTAATATGCTTACCGCAAGGAAAGGGTTAGCGATGACTTCTTCTACTCCCGGAAAAACATTGCTTATCAATCATTTTCTTATAAATAAAGAATGGTATCTTGTAGATCTTCCGGGGTACGGTTATGCCAAGCGAGGACATAAAAGCCGGCAACAAATACATACCCTTATCGAAGATTATATATTGGAACGTGAGCAGATGACTAATTTGTTTGTACTCATAGATTCTCGTTTGGAACCGCAGAAGATAGATTTGGAGTTTCTGGAATGGTTGGGTGAAAACAGTATTCCTTTTTCTATCGTCTTTACCAAAGCAGATAAACTGAGCAATGGTAAGCTTCACGACAATGTAAAAACCTGTCTTGAGAAACTGTCGGAACAATGGGAAGAACTTCCTCCGTATTTTGTTTCTTCTGCCCAAACAAAGTTGGGACGTGAAGATATTTTAGGGTATATTGAAGGTATAAATGGCTGAGATTCTAAATACGACAACCGACAGAAGTTTCAAAGGGCATGCTACTGTTTTTGCGGCAAATGTTATATGGGGATTATATGTTCCTATCGGTAAGAGTGTATTAGCCGAATTTTCCGCATTTTCACTCAATACTTTTCGAATAGTGGGAGCAGCCCTTGCTTTTTGGTTGTTTTCATTGTTTCTGCCTCAGGAGCATGTGGACCATAAAGACATGTTGCGGCTTTTTTTTGCTGCGCTGTTTTGTGTTGTGTTCAATCAGGGGTTTTCCGTTCTTGGGCTATCGCTTACTTCGCCCATTGAGGCATCTATCATGGCAACTGCCACTCCTATTATTACCATGATTGTTGCAGCCATTTATCTACATGAACCCATTACCAATAAAAAAGTGTTGGGCATTTTTATCGGAGCCATCGGCGCTTTAATTTTAATTTTCGGTCATCGTACATCGGGTATAACCGGTTCAAATAACTTTCTCGGAAATATTTTCTGTTTAATTAGTCAATTAAGCTTTGCTATTTATCTCACTGTCTTTAAAGACCTCATCGGTAAATATTCATCAATTACGATTAGCAAATGGATGTTCATATACGCTTCGATTTGTTTTATACCCTTTTCATACCACGACATTGTTTCTATTGAGTTTGCCTCCATATCACCGGAAATGTTTATAAAAATCGGGTATATAATATTTGGAGCAACTTTCTTAGCCTACATTTTTATAATGACGGGACAACGTTTGCTTCGCCCTACCATCGTAAGCATGTATAACTATGTGCAACCTATCGTTGCTACCTTGTTTGCTGTAACGCTCGGGATGGACACCTTCGGGTGGCAAAAAGGATTGGCTGTTGCTTTGGTATTTATAGGTGTCTATTTTGTAACCATGAGTAAATCGAAAGCGGAATTGGAACGAGAAGGGAAGATTTAACCTTGCACATTGATTTTATCTATCTCAGACGTTGCTATATGGTAAATAATAATTTATCTTTGCACCGTTTTAACAATTAACCGTTGATGGTTAGCAATGACCTGTTGATTGTGCGGATTTAGCTTAAATAACAATGAAGGTAATATATCTGATAAAAGACCTGCAAGCCGAGTTGTCCATTCAAAAATCTCAAAACAAAAAGATAGGGTTTGTTCCTACGATGGGGGCTTTGCACGAAGGACATATCTCGTTGGTAGAACGTAGTGTAAAAGAAAACGATATAACCGTAGTGAGCATATTCGTCAACCCAACCCAATTCAACGATAACAACGATTTACTTAACTATCCCCGTACCTTGGAAGCAGACTGCCGGTTGCTTACGGATACGGGAATATCATACGTCTTTGCGCCTTCGGTGGAGGAAATGTATCCCCAACCGGATATCCGTCGGTTCGACTACTCACCTCTGGATACCGTTATGGAAGGAGCTTTCCGTCAGGGACATTTTAATGGAGTATGCCAAATTGTAAGCAAGTTGTTTGATGCAGTACAGCCTCACAGAGCATATTTCGGGGAAAAAGACTTCCAGCAATTAGCCATTATCCGTGAGATGGCTCGTCAATTGAAGTATGATATTGAGATAGTCGGATGCCCCATTGTTCGTGAAAAAGACGGGCTTGCCATGAGTAGTCGGAACACGCGTCTCTCCATTTCCGGACGTGAATATGCGCGTGAGATTTCTCAAATCTTATTCAAAAGCCGGACACTTGCCGTTAATTATTCAATAGATGAAGTCCTTCAAACGGTGAAAGAGGATATTGCAGCAGTCCCTTTTTTGCGTTTGGAATATTTTGAAATAGTGAACGGGGATACCTTGCAGAAGGTAAGGAGTTGGGATGAAGCTATCTATGTGATAGGTTGTATCGCCGTGTTTTGTGAAGAAGTTCGCTTAATAGACAACGTCAAATACAGGGAACTTTAAACCCTAAAACAAACGAAGTATTTATGATGATCGAAGTGTTAAAATCGAAATTACATTGTGTACGTGTAACGGAAGCCAACCTGAATTACGTGGGGAGCATCACAATTGACGAGGATTTAATGGATGCTGCCAATCTGATAGCGGGTGAAAAGGTAAGCATTGTCAATAATAATAATGGAGAACGTTTTGAAACTTATATAATAAAAGGCGAACGCGGCTCAGGAAGAATTTGCCTCAACGGAGCCGCGGCACGCAAGGTATTGCCCGATGATATTATTATTGTTATATCTTACGCAATGATGAACTTTGAAGAAGCCAAAGACTTTAAACCCGCAATAGTGTTTCCTGATTCGAAAACGAATAGAATAGTTTGATTTTACCGGATATAAAAATCCAACAGCTTTTCCCCTTCCAAATATCCCTGTAAATGGTTCCCTACTTTAACTTCTCCTACTCCCGCAGGAGTTCCGGTGAATAACAAATCGCCTATTTTCAGCGTAACGAACCGGCTGACGTATGCTATTATATCATCTATCCCAAAGAGCATATCCGCCGTACACCCTTTTTGCACCTCTTTTTCATCAATAGTCAAGTGGAAGTTCAGTTGCCGGATATCCGGAAATTGTTCTTTGGGAACAAATGTTCCGATAGCAGCAGAACCGTCAAACCCTTTGCATAATTCCCAGGGATTCCCTTTCCGGCGAATATCTCGTTGCAGGTCGCGGGCGGTAAAGTCAATGCCCACCGTTACCGCATCATAATAACGGTGTGCGAAATGCAAAGCAATGTTCTTGCCTAATTTGCAGATGCGCACCACAACTTCCGTTTCATAATGCACCTCATTGGAAAAGTCGGGAATGAAAAAAGGATTCCCATTCTTCAATATAGCAGAATCCGGTTTCATAAAGATAACCGGATTCTCGTTCGACACATTGCCCAACTCTTCATTGTGCAATGCATAATTCATGCCAACGGCAATAATCTTCATTATTTCATATCGTAAAAGTCAACCTGTTAAACGCTACAGCCAAATGGGCATACAAAGAAACATTGGTATTTATTTTGTCTTCTTGATTTTAATGTTTTTAAACCATACTTCATCGCCGTGGTCTTGTAACAAAATATTTCCTTCCGCTGCATTACCGAAATTAGGCCAGTCCCGGAATTTACTGTATGCCACCAATGCATTCCACATTTGGTTGTTACGTTCGTATTCAAGGAGTTTTACATCGTTCAGCCAATGCTCCACTTTATTATCCTTGACTACAATCATTGCCGTATTGAACTCATTTTTCTTAAAAGGTTTATCCTTTGGTGCAGGTATTAAGTCGTAGAGTGAGCCGAGTTTTCTATTACCGGCAACCCCAAGTTTAGCATCTGGGTGATTGTCGTCGTCCAATAATTGGTATTCGCAACCGATAGCGGAACCTTCGCCTTTATTCAGATTAGGATTTACAAAGTATTTGATGCCGCTGTTAGCCCCTTCGGTAATCTTAAAATCCGCTTTAAGAATAAAGTTCCGGTATGTCTGAAGACTAACAACATCCCCACCATTGGCAGACTCCTTGCCCCCGCTTTTATTCACCTTCAGAATGCCATTCTCTATTGTCCAACCTTTTTGCGGGAAAGAAGAGAGTTTAGCTCCTCGCCAACCGTTGGTGGTTTTTCCGTCCCAAAGCAATGCCCATCCTTCTTTGATTTCTTTTTGCGAGAGTGTATTATCTTGTGCGAACAAAGTAACAGTACAGAAGAAAAAGATCATTCCTACTAATATACTTCTATTCATATTCATGTTATTTATTGGCTTTAATTACTGATTTTCAACTTTCAATTACAATTTATACAAATCTTCCCAACCCTTACGCGGCGGTGCTCCTACAAGCAACGCATTGGCAAACTCATTGTTTGTTATTTGTTTCGTGCGACTGTCAAAGTAGATCTTCGTATTCAGGCGTTGGGCAATTACTCCCAATGAGAATACTTGACTCAACGGACCATGTATCTCAAACGGTGAGCGTGTTTTTTCCACTCCGCTGCATGATAGTAAGAAGTTTGCAAAATGGTTGGAAGAACTCTTCGGAACTTCCGGAAGTTTGGATGCTATTTCCTTTGATTTTTCTCCGGGGATGATGGATAGGGTATTACCATGGCTGCCTCCCTTGAAAATAAGGTCTTTGGAATAAATGATTTTTCCCGGATTCAATGCTGTTGACTTGGTTTCATTTGCCATATTCGTTGCCGGTATGTTTGGGTCACGTTCGGAGGTGCCGTATCCCGCCGGTATGGGAGGTTGATTGTCTGTTCCATCGTACCATGTTACGTCAACAGGAGGCATTCCGTTTCGTTGTGGAAAACGGAATAATATCGTAGAAGAGTACGGATAGAAATAATCGTTGTGTTCTGTTAGTCTGAGCGGATTGATTTCGTAAGGTAATCCTAATTCCAAAAACTCATGAACGGTATCCAGTATATGCGCTCCCCAATCGCCCAATGTTCCCATACCAAAATCGTACCAACAACGCCATTCACCGAGATGATATTTCTCGTTATATTCATGGTAAGGTACGGCAGACAACCATGTCATCCAATCCAACGTCGAAGGAATCGCTTGCTGTTCAGGGTATTTGTAGATTTTAGGGTCCCATTCGTGCCACCTGCGCGGGTTATTCATGTGGGCGGTTACAGCCGTTACATCCTTGATGATTCCTGCATCCAGCCAAGCTTTGAACTGAAAATAGTTTCCTTCCGAATGTCCTTGGTTACCCACTTGTGTTACCACATTTGGATGTTTCCTTGCTGCTTGCATCATTAGTTCGGCTTCATAGAAGGTGCGTGCCATCGGTTTTTCCACATATACGTGCTTGCCTAATGACATTGCCGTCATGGCAATCGGGAAATGTGAGTGGTCGGGAACAGCGATAGATACCGCTTCAATTTCGTTCCCAATCTTATCGAACATCACTCTAAAATCTTTAAACTGCTTCGCTTTGGGATATTTACCCATTATTTTTTTGGTATGCGGTGCTCCCATATCTACATCGCACAGGGCAACAACGTTCATCAATCCCGTTTTTTCAAAATCATTAATAATTTGTTCTCCCCTGTTACCAATGCCTATACAGGCCATATTTATTTTTTTGTTTGCCCCCACAATCTGACTGTAGCTTTTGGCATTCAGTACGTTTGTAGTACCCCCCACAGCAAGTCCTGCTGATGTTACTGCCATTGTTTTTAAAAAGTTTCTTCTTGTTACCATGGTATTTATTTATTAATAGAATTTTTAATAATCAAAGATATAGATAATTTTTGTAATTCGTAGTGCATTTAGATTTTTTTAAAAAAAGGATATGACTTTTGACACACACTTCCTACACTCGCGTGAACATTCGGGGCGACCGCGACCTTACGATTAACCGGATTAAAAAGTCTTTTTAAAATAGTGGAAACGATGCTTTCCGGTATCAAAAAAGGAAACATTGGAAGATGCCTTTTTGATACCGGAGGAATGAAAAGATTTAGTTAGATAGTATCGCGAAGAGCCTTGAAATAACCGATTGATTCGGCAATACCAAGAAAAGGATCTTTCATGTCTTTTTCGTATTCAAGACTGCACATATCGGTATAATTTACTTTGCGCATCATCTTAATAAGAGCAGGGAAATCTATTTTTCCACGTCCTATTTCGATACCTCTTCCGGCTTTTGAATTGTCGGTTACATCCTTAATGTGCATATCGAAGATACGAGTGTGGTATTTCTTGAGGTCTTCCACAGGATCGCAATTATTACGCAGGTCGTGACCAATGTCAAAACACATTCCTACGCGAGGATCCAAATCTTTAGTATGCTTCCATACATCGGTGGCGTCGGGATAGGTTATAATGTCGGGACCGTGAAGATGAATGGCATATCGGAAGTCATATTCTTTTACTTTTTTGTCCACATAAGGAAGAAGTTCATAGTTAGGGACACCCACAATGAGTTTCACTCCCACACGTTTAGCATATTCAAAGGCGTCGTCTATTTCTTTCTCACTTTTCATATAAATGGGACCGACCCCATAACCGGTAACACCGTGTGCGGCGCATTTTGCGTGAAAAGCACGGATTTCATCATCCGTACTTTTGTACGGAAGATGGAAATCCTTGATACAGAGATAATGGATATCAAGACGTTCCAATGTTTTCAGTGCTGTGTCAAGGTCAAAGTTTACAAATGTAAAACCTGCCATCCCAAGTTTAAAAGGATTCACTGCCTTAGTAGGCACTTTGGCTGCTTCCGGACTCGGTGTTGCGGCATTCATCCATGAGCCGGCTCCGAGAAGCATTGCACCGGCAAGACTTTGTTTAAAAAAAGCTCTTCTTGTTTGTTTCATTTTTTTGTCATTTAAAATTTCATTTACGATTTCATTAATATCCATTTACAGAGAGATTATAAAAGTTATGTTACCATATACCAATACCGTTTTTTAATATTCAGGAGGTAAAGCTTCAAGTTCTATTCTGGAGAATACAGGTCCGTCTTTACAAACATATTTACTGCCTACATTACACCTGCCACATTTACCGATACCGCATTTCATCCGGTTTTCAAGTGTGGTATAGATATTTTCGGCAGCAAACCCCAGTTTATCCAACACGGGGAATGTGAATTTAATCATCACGGGAGGACCACAAACAATAGCAACTGTATTTTGGGGCGAAGGGTTTATCTTTTCCAATACAGCAGGTACAAATCCTACTTCGCCTTTCCAATCGGGAGTTTCACCACCCGGATCGACAGTTGTAGTTAATTTGACATCCGGTCTTTCTTCCCATTCTTTGAGTTCGTGTTTATAAACAAGATCGCTTACCGTCTTTGCACCATACAGGATACTTATGTCTTTGAAATTTTCACGAGTATCTAAGGCATTCCATATCACGCAACGCATAGGAGGAAGGGCAATACCTCCGGCTATAAACAATAAGTTTTTACCTTTCCATTGGTCAAAAGGAAATGTGTTTCCAAAAGGACCTCTGAAACCCATTGTTTGTCCTTCTTCTAACTTTGCAAGGGCTGAAGTCACTCTTCCGGCTTCACGAAATGTACATTCGATATATCCTTTGCGCGTGGGGGAAGAGGCGATACAAAAGGTACTTTCACCTTCTCCAAATACGGAGTATTCACCAAACTGTCCGGCTTTGAACTCAAAAGACTTTGCGACCTCTTCATCTTTGAATGTCAAGCGGAAGGTTTTTACTCCCGGAGCTTCTTGGGTAATCTTCTCAATAGTTACCAAATAAGGTAGAAATATATTTGATTGATGCATATCTTGAATACTCATTCTAATTGTAGTTTTACATTTTTGATAGTTCCGTCAGGTGTTCCGATATATTCATATCTACCGGACAAGCTCTCGAACAACGTCCGCACCCCGTACAACCTCTTACCGAAAGACGTTCGGGCATGTAGGCAAATTTATGCAACAGGCGTTGTCGCCATCGTTGGCTCTGTGTTTGACGAGGGTTATGACCGGATGTGTGCAGGGTGAATAGTGAGAACCCACAAGAATCCCAACAACGAAGTCTGTCACCGGACTTTCCTCTGACATTTTCTTGTATATCGAAGCAAGCGCAAGTAGGGCATACAAAGGCACAAGCTCCACATCCTAAGCATCGTTCGGATTGTTTCTTCCAAACATTACTGTCAAACATTTTGGGTATTTTCTTATGTAAATCATCTAAATTGAAACGAACAGGTACTTGAGCTAACTGTTTTTCTTTATTCACGTCGGGAGCGGCTTCAAAAAGAGTATCGTATTTTTGTATCAGGGTCTTGCCTTTGTCCGTAATGATTTCTGCCAAATAGCCGTTTTCCTCTTTAACGGGAGTAAGAAGAATGTCGCTTCCTTTGGTATTGCCGGGGTTTCCGTTTACTGATGTACAAAAACAATATTCGTCGCATTTGGTACAACTTATACTTATCAAAGTTATTTTCCGTATTCTTTCGTTGAAAAGAACGTCTTTGGTATCCCAGTTGAAGATGGCAGAAAGGGGGATAAAGCCTGCTGCATCGCACGGATGTATGCCAAATACTACTGTTTCGGGAATAGAGTTAGGGTCATAGTCTTCTACAAGTATATCATCTTCTTGTTTGGTATAGGAGAATAATCTTTCCGCGCGGGGAAAAGCTATGCCTTTGGCGGACACTGTGGTTTGGATATGTGCAATGGATATTTCATCCACAGAATCTATTCGTTTGAAATCCGTTTTGTCTCCTTTCGCTACGGGAGCAACTATCTGCTTGCCGTCTTTCCTGAGTTTTGTCAGCAAATTCTTTAAGGAATTGTGGCTTATATATTTTCTTTCCATAGCTTACATTATAAAAGATTCTTTATCTTCAGGTTTGAATGTGGATAAGACACTGCCTTTTTCATCGGATTTTCCAAAATTCTTCTCGACAAGTTCCGCCATTTTGTGAGTTAATAGATGTATGGGCAATCCCAAAGGACAAGCTGCTCCGCAGGCTCCACAATCGGAACAACGACCTGCCATGTGCATAATACGATTTATTTGCCATTCCATATTACTGCCTGTGGCTGCCCAAGGTTGTATCCATTGCGGACGATTTACTTCTACAATACATTTCGAGCAATAACACATCGGACAGGCTGCTCGACAGGCATAGCATTTGAAACATTTGGACAGTTCATTTGTCCAGAATTCCCAACGTTCTTTTGCAGACATGGCATCTATCTGCTTGATGAGTTCATCTTCCGGTTGTTTTGACGGTGCGGGCGTTTCTTGCAGGTATTGGTCTATTTCGGCAACGGTGTCGAATGATTTTATTTTTTCATCCGGTGTTAATCCGATGATTTTAATGGAACCGTCTTTTAGTTGGTTTTCTGCCAGTAAACGGGAAACGCTTTTGAGGGTATAGTATGATGCAACAATCCCTGTTTTCTTACCTCCGACGAGGTCTTTACGGGTTAGATAGACAGCAAGATTCCCCGTACACTTATCATTGAATATCAGTTTGTCGGCTTCTTCGGCGGATGCGGCAAAGCATGGACGCGGTGTTTGTGTACCTTCTTCGTAGCCGATGAAAAGATCCATATCTCCGCTTTTGAATAATTCTTTGATTTTATTTCTCAGCTCATCCATTGGTCACCTCCGTTTCTTTTACCCATTCATTTTCGTTTCCTGCCAAAAACTCCGATGCCTTCCGGTAGTCTGTATAGGGACCTAACTCGCGGATGTTTGCTACTGCTGTGTTTACCACATCTGCCCATTTTGCACCTTCGGCAGCCGATACCCAATGAAAATGGATTCTACGAATATCTATTCCCAGAAAGTCGAGCATACCCCTAAAAAGTATCCAGCGACGGCGGGCATGAAAGTTTCCGGATGTATAGTGGCAATCGTTGGGGTGGCATCCCGAAACAATAACGCCGTCTGTTCCATTGGCGAAAGCTTTCAACAGTAACATGAAATCAATTCGTCCCGTACAGGGAAAACGCATGATCCTGACATTCGATGCATATTTGATACGGCTTGTACCGGTAAGATCAGCGCCCGTATAGGTGCACCAGTTGCAGACAAAAGCCAATATTTTAGGTTCAAATTCGTTATTCATATCTTTTTCTTTATTATACTTCCAACGCCGCCATTACTTCGGCAAACATTTGTTCGTTAGAGAAGCCTTGCATATCAATAGACTTGGAACGACAGAATGATACGCACGTTCCACACCCTTGACACAATCCGGGATTAATTCGGGCAACGGTTTTAACAACTTCACCGGCTCTGTTTTTTATTTCTTCGCGTCCAATGGCTTGATACGGACAAGCGGTTTCGCAAAGGAAACAACCGATGCAAGTGGATACTTCGGGTGTAGGTATGCGATTGACCACTGCAATAAGAGGTTCGCGGGTTAATTCGTTGTTAGAGAACAATCCAATAACTTTAGATGCTGCACCCGATGCCATTCCAACGGTTTCGGGAATATCTTTGGGCGCTTGACAAGCTCCACATAAGTAAATGCCTGCCGTATTCGTTTCAACAGGTTTCAATTTGGGATGAGCTTCTGCAAAAAAGTGGTATGCATCATAAGATACGTGCATCTTTTGGGCGAGTTCTTCCGACCCTTGATTAGCAACGCCGGCACTTGCGAGTACCACCATGTCGGCTTCTATTTCGACAGGTTTTCCGCCTAACAGGGTATCGGCTCCATTTACAATCAATTTGCCGTTCTTTTCATATACACGGGCAACACGTCCGCGAATATAATTCGCTCCGTCTTCTTCAATGGCTCTGCGAACAAATTCTTCATAGTTTTTTCCTCCTGCACGAATGTCCATATAGAATACGTAAGATTCGCCGTCATGTACTTTATGTTGATAAAGCATCGCATGTTTGGCAGTGTACATACAGCAAATCTTTGAACAGTAGGGGATACCTTTTGCGGGGTCGCGTGATCCGGCACAGGCAATGAATACTATTTTCTTCGGTACGGTATTGTCTGACGGACGGCGTATTTCCCCCGCCGTAGGTCCGGAGGCGGAAGCCAACCTTTCAAACTGGAGACCTGTAATCACATCTTTATATTTTCCGTAACCATATTCGGGAAAGAAATCAGGTTTAAGGACGTTGAACCCCGTAGCAAGAACGATAGCTCCTACATCTTCCGTTATAAATTCGTCTTCTTTGTCGTATTCGATAGCTCCCGTAGGGCATACTTTCTGACAGATTTTGCATTTTCCTTTTTGGTAATACGTACAATGTGCTTTATCTATCACCGGTTTGTTGGGAACTGCTTGCGGAAAAGGCGTGTAAATGGCGGTACGCAATCCCAATCCTTCGTTAAATTCACTCGGAATCTTCTTGTTGGGACACTTGGTAGTACATTCGCCGCAACCTGTACATACTTTATGGTTTATGCTTTTGGCTTTCAGACGGATAGTAGCTTTGAAGTTTCCTATAAAGCCTTCCAGCCTTTCGAGTTCGGCATAAGTGTATAAAGTAATGTTGGGGTTTTGCGCCACATCTACCATACGTGGGGTGAGGATACATTGGGAGCAGTCGAGCGTGGGAAACGTCTCGGAAAGTTGCGACATATGCCCTCCGATAGATGGGTCTTTCTCTATTAAAATGACCTTATGCCCTGCATTGGCTATGTCCAAACTTGCCTGAATACCGGCAATGCCTCCCCCGATAACAAGTGCTTTCGGCGAAACGGGTACTTTTATAGCATCCAAAGGTTTGTTCAGCTTAACCTTTTCGACAATCATACGGACAAGGTCTATTGCTTTTTCCGTAGTTTTATCTCCTTTCTCGTGTACCCAAGAACAGTGTTCGCGCAGATTTGTTATTTCGCACATATACGGGTTTAACCCTGCTTCGGCGCAGACTTTGCGGAATGTAGGTTCGTGCATACGCGGCGAACAAGCAGCTACAACCACCCCATCCAAACCTTTTTCTTTAATGGCTTCTTTGATTAGTGTTTGTCCGGGTTCGGAACACATATATTTATAATCAACGCCTATTTCTACGCCGGACATCTTGGATGCTTCCGCTGCTACTTTTGCACAGTCAACGGTAGCGCTGATGTTTTCTCCGCAGTGACAGACAAATACTCCTATCTTTGACATGATACTTCCTTTCTTTTAAAATTAAGCGAATGTAGGGGCAACGAATAGTTTCTTTAAACCTAACAGATTGAGGTTTACCCCAACAGCTACCCCGATAGCTTGTGTGATATACATGACAGGTATATCCGTTTTCATTTTCAGGTAGCTGTCAATGTGCGGACGGCGCATATCCAAATTGGACTGGCACATGGGACAAGCCACGATAATGGCTTCTGCTCCTCTGTCTATGGCATCTTTTATAATTCTTCCTGATAATTTTGCTACAATATCTGTTCGGGAGACGGAAAATCCCGCACCGCAACATTCTGTTTTATATCCCCAGTCAAGGGCGGTTGCACCGATTTTTGTCATAAGTGTGTCCATGGATTGCGGGTCTTCCAGACGGTCAAATTTCAATATTTCTTGCGGACGCACTAAGAGGCAACCGTAATAACACACTACTTTCCGGTCGAAAGGTTTGACGATCTTTTCCGTTATCCTGTCGGTGATGTACTTTTCAATAAATTGCATGACATTCAAAATCCGTATATTACCCGATAAGGGCAATTGGAGTGTATCGGCTACCTGATTCTTTAAATCTTTATTTTGGTTTAATTCGTATTGAGTTACGCTTAGGCGATTATAACAAGCGGCGCACGGCACGAGTATTTCGGTCATACCTTGCTTTTCGGCAAGAGCAAGTACTCTTGCGGGCAGTGTCATTGATAATTCATGGTTGAGATTATGGGCTGCTGTTGCCCCACAACAATTCCAATCGGTTATTTCGACCGGATGTATATCAAATGCTTTTGCTAAAGCGAGCGTTGATTGGGCATATTCTGATGAAGTTCCCTTCAGAGAACAACCCGGATAGAATCCTATTTCCATTTAGTTCTTATTATTTCCGTGAGTTGTGTTTTGCTTTCGAGAAAACGGACGATAAGCATTTCTTATCCTTGATTATTTCGGGTATTAAAGGCAACTTTCCTTTCAAAAACATACTGGGAGCAATGGTTAAATCTTGTAATAGATTGAATGTTCTCAACTTATACCCGAGTATTAGTCCTATTTCATAGAGACGTCCCGTATATTTAATTGAATCCAGGAAAGCCCTGTGGAAAGAAATAATCTTTCTGGATTTCTTGTTTACGATGTTCTTTTTTAGGGCTTTTTCACGCAGATTATCCATTAGACGAGGGATATCTATTTGCATGGGGCATCGTGTCAGGCAATTTTGGCAAGACACACACATCCATATAGATTCGGAACGCAATATGCGGTTGTAATTTTCAACGTTGTTTGTTTGCAACATTCTCATCACTACGCTCGGCGGGTAGTCCATATTTTCGTTAATAGCGCATCCGGCTGAACATTTACCGCATTGATAACAACGATTAACGTTAACACCCGTATCTGATTTGATTTCGAATATATAGCCTTTTGTTTCTATTGACATATAGATTTGGTTAATTGTTCTTTTTACAAATGCACTTATTTCTGTTTCAATTGCTTACTGGATTCTATAAATATTCCCTTTAAGAATCCTCTTAAGATAGCAACTTTATCACAAAGATACTTCATTCAATCGATATTACCCTTTTTTTATTGTATATTGTAAAGCAGATTTTCTTTTGATTAAGCTATTTAAAATCTATCTAATTAACGCGAGTTCGATAGATAATGTTATTTCCTGTTATTGATTATTTGGCTGTTATGTTTTTTGCATCTAATAGATACTCCTCCTCTTCTCCAACTCTTTCCCTTCTCTTAACAGGCTGAAAGCCCAATATACATCAGCCCCATCCAAGCGAAGCGGCAGTTGGGGATAGGAAAGTACATTCAATTTGCGCCTTGAACAGACAACTTAATCGGAAAGAACGCTAAAAGAATTTTATTTGTTATTTCTATCAATATCCGAACCCTTCGGATTCCCTTGATACTCCTTAACTCCTCTTCTCTCCTAACTTATATCGACCTCACATTAATTAGACTTCTTTCGCACCTCTCTTTGCAACATAGCTGAAAATATTTTTGCACCAATATAATTTAAATGATCAACATCTCCATAACAAGAATCCGGCAAAACATAATTTCCATAATCCCAAAAGGTCACATCATTGTATTTCTCTTCTATGATTTTGTAGAAATTATCCATATTATAAAATCTTTCCGCATGATACATGGGCGTATTTATAAATATTAATTTGATTGATTTTGACTTGCAATATTCTACTATCTTATCTAAATATAAAAGTTGAGCATCATGAGGGATACACGAATCCGGTGATTTTTGGGTTGCCCGCAGTTCGAGATCCTTTTGCAATTTAAACCTATCCAAGTAAAGATAACCTCCAACCTTGTTAGCTCCAGTTTTAACATTAAAAATATTAAATAAACGACCGATTGCTAAAGGATCATATCGAAATAGAAATATTGCATCTTCTAAAGGAAAACGAAACAATAATTTATTGGTTTTGTGTAACCATTTTTCTATCCTTTCGTTTAAACTAACTGGAGAGACAGACAAGATTAGCGTATCAATCTTAGATGTAGATGTAATATTTACCAATTTAACATACGAATAAATAAACAGGTCAGCACTTTTAGAATAATTATATGAATTTGCAAAAATGGTATCATTAATGGCACATTCGGTATGTGAATCTCCAAGTATCAATACTTTTTCTCTTATTTCTATTATAGGTTTGTCCGTATGACAATATTCCCATAGTAGAAGAAAGCAAAGAAACAGTAAAATCAAAAACAATGATGCTTTTATTAAAAAGTTTTTCATTAGAGTTAAAATTGGAAATAAATAAATTCAGCTTGTTGACCGGCATGTACAAGAATAATAAGCAGAAAAAAGAGGTAAAAGCCCCACCGAACAATTGGATTAGATAATAGTTTCACATCCTCTATCTGCAAAGCATGCTGCTTATCCCGTTGGAACCATTCTATGGCTAATAATACCATTGAATAAAGCAAAGCTATTCGTCCTCCGCTATACGGCAATGTAAATAAAGAGGGTGAAAACATCTGGTACAAATAATCCCATGCTTGAGCGATATTCTCCGCCCGAAAGATTATCCAACCAATAACGACCAAAAAGAACGTCAACAGCATTTGGACGATTTCTTTAACAGAAGGAAACAAACGACCCGCAGCTACCGTATCCGTATATTTACGATTCTTTCCAAACAAAAGAAGCGGCAGGAACAATAAGGCATGATACGCTCCCCAGATAATGAACGTCCAATTTGCCCCATGCCAGAAGCCACTCACTAAAAAAATAATCATCGTATTGCGGAAACTCTTCCATTTGCCTACCCTGCTGCCGCCCAACGGAATATAAATATAGTCGCGAAACCATGTCGTTAAAGAAATATGCCAACGTCGCCAAAATTCGGCAATATCCCGTGAGAAATACGGAAAGTTGAAGTTACGTTTAATCTCTATCCCGAAAAGACGGGCGCAACCGGTAGCAATATCAGAATATCCCGAAAAATCCCCATAAATCTGAAACGTGAAAAGAACGGCAACAAGCAATAATTGACTCCCTGATTCTCCCTGATAATCAGTCCAAATACTATTGACTACCGCCGCACAATTATCCGCCACAACCATCTTTTTGAAGAACCCCCAAAGCATCTGACGCATCCCGTCAACGGCTTTGGCATAATCAAACGTGCGCTCTCGTTGGAATTGCGGGAGGAGATTGGTGGCACGTTCTATCGGTCCGGCAACCAACTGAGGGAAAAAACTGATGAAAGCAAAGAAAGCTACAGGATCGTGTGTAGGTTTGATTTTGTGTTGGTAAACATCAATGCTGTAGCTCAGTGCTTGAAAGGTATAGAAGCTGATACCCACCGGAAGCAGTATATCCAATGTTACCGTATCCATCTTGTATCCGAAAGGCTGGAACAGTGCCGCGAAACTTTCTGCAAAAAAGTTGAAATACTTAAATATGCCAAGTATCAACAGGTTTAAAACGATGTTTGAAGCAGAAATCCATTTCTGTTTCGTGCGTTTACCTTCCGTTTTCTCTAACAATATGCCGCTGTAATAGCTACAAAGGGAAGTAAAAGCAATCAGTATTAGAAACCTCCAATCCCACCAGCCATAGAAAAAATAGCTGGCAACTACCACAAACAGGTTTTGTCGGTTTAACCGTTTGAATATAAACCAATAGAGCAGAAATACTGCCGGAAGGAACAATACAAATTCAATGGAATTAAACAACATAAGTATGAATATTAATCACTGCAATCATGATGCGTATGCTTACCCCTCCCAATGGATGCACAAAATTGCATACAAAAGTTTAGAAATCGTTTAATTTCCTTTGAAAAAGTACGCTTCACCCCTCACAAACTCACCCCTCTCACAAAACTCAAAACCATTGGGGCGTGTCCCTCAAGCAAGAATGTACTACAGGCATTCCTTTCATCAATCTACTGAATCCCTGCTTCTTACGGTATGCTAAACGGTTTTGTCCGATTCATGTCCGATATATGTCCGATTCCTCCCCATTCCATGCCCGCTTCCCAAGTGGAGAGGAATACCGGAAGAAGCCTGTGGAATGCGCCTCTGATGGGGTGCGGACCGCTAAGAGAACGATATAAAACAAGGTTAAAATTAGGTGGTTTCGGTTTTGTGCCATATCTTTGGAAAACCTTTTACTTATATAAAGCTGCATATGTTTTTAGGATTGTTAGTTTCTTTCCAAAAAATAGATATAACCGGATTTTATGAATAAACCGGTCAAGAAAGTCCTTAAATCAATCCTTCCTATTGCTTTAGGAGGGGGTATTTTATTTTGGGTATATCGTGATTTTGATTTTACGAAGGTTGGTACGGTTCTTTGCAGGGAGATGAATTGGGGTTGGATGTTTCTTTCGTTGATGTTTGGCATATTCAGTCACGTGATTCGGGGCTGGCGATGGAAGCAAACGTTAGAACCGATGGGCGCTTTTCCGAAAACAAACAATTGCGTGAATGCCATATTTGTGTCTTACGCCGCCAATTTAGTGATACCCCGACTGGGCGAAATTTCACGTTGCGGTGTCCTTGCCCAGTATGAGAAAATTTCCTTTTCCAAATCCTTGGGAACAGTGGTTACAGAACGTCTGATTGACGCCTTGTGCATTGCCGTCATTACGGTGATTACGCTGGGGTTGCAGTTGAAAGTCTTCAATCGCTTCTTTGAGGAAACAGGAATAGATATGTCCGCTATGGCGGACAGGTTTACTTCCGCTTATGTGTATGTGATTTTCGGTTGTATCGTTGCGGCAATTGTGTTTTTGTATTATTTGTTGCGTAGATTGCCCGTTTTCCGGAGAATGAGAAGAATAATGTTTAACGTTTGGGAAGGGATTATGTCGTTGAAGAAGGTTAAGAATCTTCCTCTTTTTATAGGATATACCCTTTGTATATGGTTTTGCTATTTTATGCACTTTTACCTCACTTTTTTTTGCTTTCCGTTTACCGAACATTTAAGCGTTTGGGCGGCGTTGGTGATATTTATCGGAGGTACGTTTTCTGTTATAGCACCTACTCCTGCAGGGGCGGGACCTTGGCATTTTGTGGTCATTTCCATGATGTCGCTCTATGGCATCAGTGTAACAAATGCAGGTATATTTGCTTTAGTTGTACATGGAATTCAAACATTTTTAATAGTTTTGTTGGGAATATATGGTATGATATTGTTGCCGTTCACTAATAAAATCAAAAAACAATGAAATCAATTCAATCGTTAACTCCGCAGAATGTGTGGAAACATTTTTATTCGTTGACGCAAGTTCCTCGTCCGTCGGGATTTATGCAACCCATAACGGCTTTCTTGCTGAATTTCGGAAAAGGTTTGGGACTTGAGTCTTTTACAGATGAAACAGGTAATGTAATTATCCGTAAACCGGCTACTGCCGGAATGGGCGACCGGAAAGGAGTTATCTTGCAAGCACACATGGATATGGTTCCACAACAAAACAGCGATACAAATCACAACTTTGAAAAACATCCTATTGAAACCTACATAGACGGCGATTGGGTAAAGGCTAAAGGTACTACGTTGGGTGCGGATAATGGTCTTGGAGTAGCTGCTATTATGGCAGTATTGGAGGATAAGAGCTTAAAGCATGGTCCGTTGGAAGCGCTTATTACCAAAGATGAAGAAACCGGTATGTATGGCGCTTTTGGTGTAAGCCCCAAAACAATAAACGGAGAAATATTGTTGAACCTTGATTCTGAAGACGAAGGAGAGTTGTATATTGGTTGTGCCGGAGGAATAGACGTTACAGCTACCATGCAGTATAAAGAAATAAACCCTTCAAAAGAGGATATTGCTTTCAAAGTAACATTAAGCAACTTACGAGGCGGGCATTCCGGATTGGAAATTAATGAAGGGCGGGCTAACGCCAACAAATTGGCGGTCCGTTTTGTTTATGATGCTATTATAAGGGAAAAAGCCCGTTTGGCAAGTTGGGAAGGAGGAAATATGCGCAATGCCATTCCACGAGAGGTTCAACTGGTGGTTACTGTTCCCGTTGAGAATGAGAAATCGTTCTTAAAGTTGGTAGCCGATTTTGAAACGATATTTAATGAAGAGTACGGCGTTATAGAGACTCCTATTGTTTTTGTTGCCGAACGTGTGGATTTGCCTAAAGGGATTGTTCCCGAAGAAATACAAGATGCACTTGTCCGTTCTATCTACGCTTGCCCTAATGGAACGATGAGAATGATTCCTACGATACCCGATACGGTGGAAACCTCGTCCAATTTAGCAATCATTACTATTGGCAGTGGGGAAGTTGCCATTAAGATTTTGGCACGAAGTTCTTGCGATACTATGAAGACTCATGTGGCAAATAGTTTGGAAAGTTGTTTTAGCCTAATTGGGATGAAGGTAGAACGAACTGGCGAGTATTCCGGGTGGCAGCCTAATGTTAATTCTCCGATTCTTCAAACGATGAAAGTTTCCTATAAAGAACTGTTTGGGGTAGAGCCGGAAGTAAAGGTGGTTCATGCCGGTTTGGAATGCGGTATTATCGGAGCTAATATAAAAGGTCTTGATATGATTTCATTCGGACCCACTTTACGTTCGCCACATTCACCGGACGAAAGGGTGTATGTTCCTTCGGTAACGAAGTTCTACGATTTCTTAACGGCAACGTTGGAAAATATACCGGTAAAGGAATAGCAATATAGTTAAGATAGTATGATAAAAGCAGAAATCCAACAAGTAAAATCCCGTTTTGGTATTATTGGCAATTCGGAGGCATTAGTGCGTGCCATAGATATTGCCGTTCAAATAGCTCCTACCAACGTATCCGTATTAATTACCGGAGAGAGTGGGGTGGGGAAGGAGAGTCTGCCGCAAATCATTCATCAATACAGTCCGAGAAAACATGCTCAATACATAGCCGTCAATTGCGGGGCTATACCCGAAGGTACGATTGATTCGGAGCTTTTCGGTCATGAAAAAGGATCCTTTACAGGAGCTATCGGCGAACGAAAAGGCTATTTCGGCGAAGCTGACGGCGGCACTATTTTTTTGGATGAAGTGGGAGAGTTGCCATTATCTACGCAAGCTCGTTTGCTTCGCGTACTCGAAAACGGTGAATATATAACAGTAGGCTCTTCCAAGATGCAAAAAACCAATGTACGTATCGTAGCAGCAACAAATGTAAACTTAGTGGAAGCCATTAGTGAAGGACGTTTCCGGGAAGACTTATTTTACCGCCTCAATACCGTTCCCATTCAAATGCCTCCTTTGCGTGAACGCGGCGAAGATATCATATTGCTCTTTCGTAAATTCGCTGCGGATTTTGCGGAAAAATACCGTATGCCTTCCATTCAATTGACAGATGAAGCGAGCCGGCTACTTATCTCATACCATTGGCCCGGAAATGTCCGGCAGTTAAAAAATGTGACGGAACAAATATCTATCATTGAAACCAATCGCGACATCACTCCGGTTATTTTGCAGAATTATCTTCCCGTTATACCGGACGAACGTTTTCCTGTTCTTCCGGGAATGAAAGGAAACTTTAGAAATTTTGAAAGCGAACGGGATATACTGTATCAAGTACTTTTTGACATGCGCAAGGATATAACAGACTTGAAGAAATTGGTACATGATCTAATGAATAAGCCAAAAGGCATGGACACTTCCTATACGTCCGGTACGCCAATGGTGGCAACTCCCCCGTCGGTATCGAAAATAGATATTTTTCATCCGGCGAAGATAACCCGCGAAAACGACGAAGATATACAAGACACGGAAGAGTATGTGGAAGAAACGCTATCGTTGGATGAAATGGAAAAAGAAACAATATGTAAGGCTCTTGAGAAAAATCATGGGAAGCGAAAGTATGCGGCGAAAGATTTGAACATCTCGGAACGTACTCTTTACAGAAAAATAAAAGAATATGGATTGGAATAAGAAATATATAGCCGCATGGGTATCCATATTGCTGTTAGCGACGGGGGCATGTACGATATCTTATAAGTTCAACGGAGCATCCATCAACTATGACAAAGTTAAAACGATTTCTATTGCAGACTTTCCGTTAAAGGCGACTTATGTATATACGCCACTGGCTACACGGTTTAACGAAGATTTAAAAGATATTTTTACTCGTCAGACCCGTTTGAAATCAGTATCTGAAAGTGGAGATATGGAGATTGAGGGAGAGATAACCGGATATACTCAATATAATGAAGCGGTAAGGGCTGATGGATATGCTTCGAGCACAAAGTTAACCGTTACGGTTAATGTGCGTTTTGTAAACAATACCAATCATACGGAGGACTTTGAACGGCAATTTTCCGCTTTCCGTACGTATGATTCTTCACAGTTGCTCACCGCTGTACAAGATGATTTAATAGCCCAAATGGTAAAAGACATTACAGAACAGATTTTTAATGCCACCGTAGCTAATTGGTAATTTGCAATGACTGCCTCTAATTTACAACAATGGATTTCTTCTCCCCAATTATTAAACGGGGATACTTTGTATGAGCTTCGTACCATGTTGGGGCACTATCCTTATTGTCAAACATTACGGTTATTATATGTATATAATCTTTATTTACTTCATGATGCTTCTTTTAGTTCCGAATTGCGTAAAGCAGCGATTTATGTAACAGACCGGCGCGTATTGTTTTATTTGATTGAAAAAACAGAAGATCTTAAAAGTCCCTCCAATACAGATCAAACATCAGAGTTGATAGATGCTTTTTTATCTCAACTTCCTCAAGAGGATATGTCGGCACATCTTGATCTTGTTCCGAATTATACACCTTATTCATTAGAGGAGGATACGGACAATACTTCCTCTTTGGACGATATTCCTAAACTTCACAGGTCTGAATTGATTGATGATTTTATAGAAAAATCAAAAGAGAAACGACCGGTACTACAACCTGTTGAAGAGAAAGAGATGGAAGAAGTAGTTTCAACTGTAGAGGAAGATAATGAGAACTATTTTACCGAGACTTTAGCCAAAATCTATATCAAGCAAAAGAAATATGTAAAAGCCCTTGAAATAATTAGAAGTTTGAATGCGAAAAGTCCACAGAAAAATGCTTACTTTGCAGATCAAATACGTTTTCTGGAAAAATTGATTATTAATACTAAATCATAAATAGCAACATGTACTTATTATTCATTATTTTAATTGATATTGCAGCCATTTTTTTGTCTTTCATTGTGACCATTCAAAACGCTAAAGGCGGAGGGCTAGCATCAGGTTTTTCATCATCCAATCAGATTATGGGAGTTCGTAAAACTACAGACTTTTTGGAAAAGAGCACATGGGGATTAATGGCTTTCATTGTTGTGATAAGCATTGCTACGGCATATATTCCTCTTTCGGACTCTGACCCCAATAGTAGTATTATCATGGAACAAGCTCAAAAAGAAGAAAGAGCAAATCCTTTGAATACACCCGGTTTTGCCACTCCTCCGGTAGAAAGTGTTCCAACATTTCCAACCGACTCCAATGCTTCCGGGAACTAAAGCAACGGAAGTATAGGACACATCAAGTGTGCTTTTCATCTATTTTATTGTTGATGGTCATTCATTCCGAAGGATCGGGATATTGATGAAAATAACAAATAAAAGTGATGTTCGACTCCGTAGGAGTCGAATAAAGTGGTATATAGGGATATTGCCATGCTATAAATATCTCACCTCGCGGGGGTGAACATTCAGGGCGACCGCACAGAGTCGCCCCTATTTTTTAACAAATGCACTACGGGGTATTAAAAATAATTTGTCTATAATCGGTAAAGAAATTCTTCGTTCTAAATGCTTAAAAGCCGGTTGGAACAAAGATTATTTAATCGAATTACTCAAATTTTAATGCGTTTACTCTGACAAGAGCGGCTTTTCATGGAATTTCCAAGAGTATGACATTGAAATAATATACCATATCTGTGGTATTTTCGATTGCATAAGCCGTCCTTACCTTTGTATCGTCATTTCTATTTGTCAATTCATTAAATAGTTTTAGTTTATGAAAAGATGTTTATATCTGTCATTGTTGTTTTTCGTATTTATAGCCGTAAGCGCATCAGGCGGCAATGATAAGCAAGGGATCATCCGTATTAGAAGTGTAAAGTTTGCTCTTCCTTTGGTAGAGCAATGGATTTCCGGATACGCCAAAGTAAATCCGGATACCCGCATTGTTATTGCGGATACGGATGCGGAAGGAGTTGATATTCAGCTTTTGATATCTGACGTGCCAAAAGACAGTTTACAGTCCGATCATTTTTATTCTTCGGTGGGCAGGTATGCCATTTTACCGATTGCCGGAAAAAACAATGTATTGCTGAATGATTTAAATAAGAAGAAACTGAATTCCAAACGTTTGAAGGAATTATTTTTCGAGAAGGATTTGGCGGATGATGATTATGAATCCACGAAAGACAAATACCATGTTACGGTTTATTCGGGCTATAATTCTTCTTCCGTAACGCACCCGTTTGCCGTTCATTTCGGTTATGAACCCTCTAACATGAAAGGAAAGAAAATATCGGGGGATGATATTTATCTTATCAATGCGATTCAAAAAGATACTACGGGAGTAAGTTTCAATAATCTGAACTACATCTTCGACCTGACCTCCCGTCAATTGAAGAATGAAATTGTGATACTTCCGTTGGATTTAAAGAAAGAATACAGTGACGTTCTGGCAGAATCCAACTTGGATAAACTGATTGGTTTATTGGAAGATAAAGGGATCGAACTCATTCCGGTTGCAGAAATCGGTTTCGTTTCTCACAATCAGGTTAATCCGGAAGTGAAAAACTTCCTGCAATGGGTATTATCCGAAGGACAAGCCTATAATCATCAATTCGGTTTTCTAAATTTGGATACCAAAACCTTGAATCATCAAAAAGAACAGGTAGAAACCCGCTTATTTACATATAATTATTAACAAGAAAGTGCCTCTTATCCAAATTGCAGCCGGAAAGAGGCACTACTTTTAAAAAACACTTAAAAAAATTTTAAAAGCATGACAAATTTACAATTAATTTTCGGAAAAAAATCCTTTTTTTCTGAAGGGAAAAAACATTTTCTTGTTTTTTTAACATTTCTGTTTTTTTCATTGGAGTTATTCGCTCAACAATCGGCTGTCACCATAGCCGGAAAAGTGCTTGATGAAGCTTCAAAAGAGCCTTTTCTGGGCGTTACGGTCTTGGTGAAATCAAGTACGACAGGTGCTACAACCGACGTTGAGGGGAACTTTACACTGAAGGTCAAGTCGCTTCCGGCGACCCTTACCTTCAGTTATCTGGGTTACAGGACCGTTGAAGTGGATGTGTATGAATACACCGAACCACTAAGTATTGAACTGCATGAAGACCGTAACTTCTTGAGCGAAGTGGTAGTGGTCGGCTATGGTACCCAAAAGCGGAAAGAGTTGACAGGCTCGGTAGTTACAGTCAATAAAGAAGCCTTATCACAACTTTCAACTTCTTTTGAAACGCTTCTGAGCGGCGCGGTACCAGGACTGAATGTAACACAAAGCTCGGGACAGCCCGGTGCGGCGTACAACATTCGCATTCGCGGCGGAAACTCAGTAACGGGCGGTAACGAACCGTTGTATGTTATCGATGGCGTGATTATTTATGACGATGCTGCTTCGTCATCTACTTCGGCCGGCGTGTTGCGCGTAAGTCCGCGTTTGAATCCCTTGGCGGCGCTCAATCCGGGCGATATCGAAAGCGTGGAAGTGTTGAAAGACGTTTCGGCAACCGCTATCTACGGCTCACGTGGTTCAAATGGTGTGATTATCGTTACCACCAAGAGCGGTAAGAAAGGGCGGAACAATATTGAATATCAATACACGACAGGGTGGCAACAAGCTTCCAAACAACTATCCTTGCTCGACGCAAAGGACTGGGCTAAACTGAATCAGGAAATATACGAGCCGATTAAAACTGAAAAAGTAAAGAGCGAATATGACGGTTGGACGCAAGCGCAATTAGATGCTCTGGGAAAAGGTACTGACTGGCAGGATGCCGCTTTGCGCAAAGCATCTACGCAAAATCATCAACTGACTATCAGCGGTGGCGACGAGAAAACAAGATACCTCCTTTCAGGCAACTTTACCGATCAAGACGGCATCATTGTCAACACCGATTTTCTACGCTACACCGGACGCTTCAACTTTGAACGCGACTTGTTCAGTAACCTGACCGTAGGGATTACCGCTACTGCGGGAAAACTCATTCAAAACGGCTTGGCAGATTATGCTAACTTGGAAACAGGCGGCGCGTCCAGTTCGTTGGGGTATGTAATACTCATTCCTAACGTTGTTCCAATTTACAACGAAGATGGAACGTTTAATTACAACAATATTCATGAAAAAAGCAACTTGCGCTACGGGGATCGCACAGTGAATGCTCTTTCTGACCTCTATAATACCGTATCGCAGAACGTCAGCAATACATTGACCGGTAATTTCTATTTGAATTACAACATCTTACCCGAGTTGAAAGCAAGAATTGCCGCAAGCACGAATCGGAACAATGCCACGCAGAATTTCTTTGGTCCATCCTCATCTGCTGCAGGTTTCTTGGCAAAAGGTTACGGCTCTGTGGGCAACAAGCGCACTGACTCGTGGCAGTATGAATATACGCTCAACTACGACAAGCAACTGAATAAGAATCATTATATAAATGTGCTTGCCGGTTACACTACACAGACAACAAGTATTGAACGTACCACCACCACTACGACCAAGTTTTCCAATGAAACGCTTACCTATCATAATTTGCAAGCAGGAGAAACCCCTCTTCAACCCATTGCTTCGGGTTCGGTATCCATCCTCAATTCGGTATTAGGTCGCGTGAATTATTCTTTGAACGGAAAGTATAATCTTACAGGCACTTTACGCGCAGACGGTTCTTCCCGCTTTGCCTCCGGACACAAATGGGGTATATTTCCATCCTTGGGCTTGTCGTGGAACGCAAACGAAGAGTCTTTCCTGAAAGACAAGAAAAGCATAGATAACTTAAAACTGCGGGCAAGTTTAGGAACAGTGGGTAATCAGGAAATCGGCGATTACAGGTATGAAGACACTTGGGTTACGACCAAGTATGCCTTTGATAATAATATCGTTATTGGCTATCTTCAAGGTAATCGCTCTAACTCCGACCTCAAATGGGAAACGACCTCGCAATATAACTTCGGTGTAGACCTCGGACTACTTTCACGTTTTACCTTGACCGTCGATGCGTATTACAAGAAAACGTCCGACCTGCTGTTGAACATTCCTGTTGAAATTACGTCAGGATATTCCTCGCAGTTAAAGAACGTGGGTAATCTCACAAACAAGGGCGTTGAGTTGGAATTGAGCGGATTACTTGTGAATAACAAACAGGTTACATGGAATTTGTCCGCCAACATCGCAAAGAATAAAAACACAGTAACCAACGTGGCTCTAGAAAACGGTTATGTTATTTCCGGCAGCACAATACTGCAAGAAGGCGAGGAGTTTGGCTCTTTCTACGGGCTTATCTTTGATGGTATTGTGCAAAAGACGGACGATATTTCCAAAGTACCTGTTCCGGCAAGAAATGGACCTGATAACCCGATACAGCCCGGCGATGTGAAATATAAGGATATTCCCGATAAAGACGGAAAGACAGACGGCAAAATAGACCTCGACCACGACCGTGTCGTTCTCGGATCGCCGCAACCCGACTTCATCTATGGTTTCTCTACTTCTTTGCGCTACAAGAGCCTCACGCTGTTCGCCGCTTTTCAGGGTTCACAGGGCAATGAGATATATAATTCTCTGAGGCGAAGTTTGGAAGTCCCCGACGGCTCGTATAACCTTTCCAATGCTCTACTCGACAGATGGACTGGAAATAACCCGTCGAATACCGTACCGAGAGCAGTCATTACTACTTCTGCTACCGATTTGGACAGCAGATATATCGAGGATGCCTCTTTCTTGAAATTGAGGACACTGTCGCTTTCCTATCAGTTGCCTATAAAAATACAAGGTGCGCCCACAACAAAAATCAGGTTGTTGGCAACAGCACAAAATCTGCTTACACTTACCAAATATAAGGGTTACGACCCTGAGGTTGCAAGCGGAACCGATTCCGGCGTTTATCCGACTGCAAGAACTTTCTCTTTCGGCGTAAACATTTCTTATTAAACAACAATTACCAATTCATAATAATAAAGATATGAAAAAGATATTTTCTTTTTTTTACGATTGCAGTGATATTTTTCGCTTGCGACAACTCACTCTCCCTTGACCCGGTAGACCAACTTGCGGCTTCCAGCTTTCCGCAAACCGATGCGGATGCAGTAGCCTCTGTGAACGGTGTTTATGCCACTAATATTTATGGCACAACCTATGCCTATATGATTGACTTGACATCGGAACTTACCATTCCCGGCGGTAATCCTAACGGCGACGCCGCTTTCTTGAGCAACCAGCAATGGGAACCCACAGGCAGTTATAACACGAATAGTTGGATTTATGCCTATTCGTCTATTACAAATGCCAACGTTTTGATTGACGCATTAGAAAAGCCGGAAAGCAAGGTAACGACCACGCTCAAAGATAGAATTATCGGCGAAGCGAAGTTCCTCCGCGCCCTTCATTATTATTATGCCGTGCAGTATTGGGGTGAAATACCCATTGTGCTGCATAAGGGCGTGAACGATGAAGGCGAAGGGCTGACGCGACAGTCGATAGACGACGTTTACACTCAAATCGAGAAAGACCTGCAAGATGCTGCCGGACTTCTGCCGCACTTTTCGGCATATTCCGGCACCGACAAGGGACGTGTTTCGTGGGGATCTGCCAAAGCCTTGCTCTCAAAGGTGTATTTGATTTGGGGACAAACATCTCCTACATACACCGATGCGCAACGCCACGATTTGTATGCTAAATCCGTAACATTGGCTACGGAAGTAATTGGAAGCAAAGACTACGACCTGCAAGAAAAATATGCGGAAAACTGGTCTACCGCAAACCGCAACGGTAAAGAAGGTATCTTTATCGCGCAACACGCGCTTGCAATAGAAACCAACGGTGGCGGTGCAAATCACTTGACACATTGCGCTTTCGACACCGGTTTCTCGCAGAGTTTACCGCACGTTGTCGGTTCCGCCCCGTACTTCCGCGATGAGTTTGACATCAACGACCAACGAAGACCGGTTACTTATGCCGACTCTGTCTTCAATCCTCAAACAGGCAAGTGGTTCAATTTTGATTGGCCCCGCTATTTGAAATATATAGACCCGCTTGACCCCAATGGTTCGGCAAGTTATCGTGACATTGACCGCACTGCTATACGCCTTGCGGAAGTGTATCTGATAAGAGCAGAGGCAATCAACGAGCGTGATAAGCAACCCGATGCACAAGCATACGAGGATATAAACAAAGTGCGCCATCGTGCATTTCTCAACACACTAGACCCTACTAGTTACTACATTACCGCAGCTAATTTGAGCAGTTACATAAAAAATCTTCCTGACAAGGTAAAGCTCGAAGATGATGCGAACAATTACGAAAAGTTTAAGAAAGCGATACAATTTGAGCGCAAACTCGAACTTACTTACGAGCAGGTGCGCCGTTTCGACTTGATACGTTGGCGGATACTAATAAAGACGTTAAAAGCATCAGAGGTGCCTTCGAAACAGGGAGTATCGTCTAAAAACTACCGTTTCCCCATCCCCGGAGCACAGCGCAATATCAATCCCAAAGGACTGTGGCAAAACTGGGGTTACGATGGTTATGATGAAGCAAAAACAGGTGCAAATCCTTATGCAGGTTGGGAATGAAATAGTCTAATTAAAACAGATTTCGGGGACTGAAACGTCCCCGAATAAACAAACCCGCATGAAAAATTGCGCCAAAAGGCGTGATTAGATGCGGGTTTCATTATGTTGGTGGAAATGGTTAAATTTTAAACCCTTGTTCATTGCAATATACCATATCTGTGGTATTTCCGATTGCATAAACCATCCTTACTTTTGTACCGTCATTTCTATTTATCAATTCATTAAATAGTTTTAGTTTATGAAAAGATGTTTATATCTGTCATTGTTGTTTTTCGTATTTATAACCGTAAGCGCATCAGGCGGCAATGATAAGCAAGGGATCATCCGTATTAAAAGTGTAAAGTTTGCTCTTCCTTTGGTAGAACAATGGATTTCCGGATATGCCAAAGTAAATCCGGATACCCGCATTGTTATTGCGGATGCGGATGCGGAGGAAGTTGATATTCAACTTTTGATATCTGACGTGCCAAAAGACAGTTTACAGTCCAATCATTTTTATTCTTCGGTGGGCAGATATGCTATTTTACCGATTGCCGGAAAAAACAATGTATTGCTGAATGATTTAAATAAGAAGAAACTGAATTCCAAACGTTTGAAGGAATTATTCTTTGAGAAGGATTTGGCGGATGATGATTATGAATCCACGAAAGACAAATACCATGCTACGGTTTATTCGGGCTATACTTCTTCTTCCGTAACGCACCCGTTTGCCGTTCATTTCGGTTATGAACCCTCTAACATGAAAGGAAAGAAAATATCGGGGGATGATATTTATCTTATCAATGCGATTCAAAAAGATACTACGGGAGTAAGTTTCAATAATCTGAACTACATTTTCGACCTGAACTCCCGTCAATTGAAAAATGAAATTGTGATACTTCCGTTGGATTTAAAGAAAGAATACAGTGAAGTTCTGGCAGAATCCAACTTGGACAAACTGATTGGTTTATTGGAAGATAAAGGGATCGAACTCATTCCGGTTGAAGAAATCGGTTTCGTTTCTCACAATCAGGTTAATCCGGAAGTGAAAAACTTCCTGCAATGGGTATTATCAGAAGGACAAGCCTATAATCATCAATTCGGCTTTCTAAATTTGGATACCAAAACCCTGAATCATCAAAAAGAACAGGTAGAAACCCGTTTATTTACATATAATCAATAACAATAAAGCGCCTCTTTTCCAATTACAGCCGGAGTGAGAGGCGCTACTTTTAAAAGGATTAAAAACATGGTAAATTTACAATTAGTTTTCAGGAAAAAACAGTTTCTCGTTTTTTTCACATTCCTCTTTTTTTCATTGGAGTTATTCGCTCAACAATCGGCTGTCACCATAGCCGGAAAAGTGCTTGATGAAGTTTCAAAAGAGCCTTTTCTGGGCGTTACGGTCTTGGTGAAATCAAGTACGACAGGTGTTACAACCGGCGTTGACGGGAACTTTACGCTCAATGTCAAGTCGCTTCCGGCGACCATTACTTTCAGTTATTTGGGTTACAGGACCGTTGAAGTGGATGTGTATGAATACACCGAACCACTAAGTATTGAACTGCATGAAGACCGTAACTTTTTGAGCGAAGTGGTAGTGGTCGGCTATGGTACCCAAAAGCGGAAAGAGCTGACGGGCGCTGTATCCTCGGTTTCGCAGATTGCGCTTTCGCAACAGACACTTTCCTTTGATAAGGCTTTAGGTGGCGCTGTTGCCGGTTTGAATGTAACGCAAAGTTCAGGACAGCCGGGCGCTACTTCTACTATCCGTATTCGCGGAAGCAATTCTATTGCAGGAAGCAATGAGCCTTTGTATGTGGTCGATGGTTTTCTGCTTTACAACAATAGCAGTTCTACACGTACCGGCGTGGGTGGCACAACAAGCGGCGTAGGTGATGCCGGCGCTACACCCGGCACTTTCGATGGCGGACTAAATCCACTTACGAGTATCAACTCTTTCGATATTGAAAGCATAGAAGTGCTGAAAGACGTGTCGGCTACCGCTATCTATGGCTCACGTGGAGCCAATGGAGTGATTATTATCACAACAAAGAAAGGTAAACGCGGTCGTAGCACGGTGAATTATCAGGCTTCGGTGGGCGTATCTACAATCAGCAATAAACTTGATTTGCTCAATGCCAGCGAATGGGCAAGCCTTCATCAGGAAATTAGCAACGACGGCAAAGGTCCTTACGACCCTTCCAGTCCCTATGATGTAAGTCGCCTCAACCCGCAAGGGCAAACTTCCGATTGGCAAGAGGCTGTCTTGCAAACCGCCCTTACTCAAAACCACCAAATTTCGGTGAATGGAGGTACGGATGATTATCGTTACCTGATTTCAGGCAGTTACACCGATCAGGAAGGGATTATCCGCAATACGGGTCTTAATCGCTATATTGGTCGCCTGAACTTAGATAAAGATGTGTCTGCTAAATTGAATATCGGCACGAACGTTACGGTGGGTCGTACCATTCAACAAGGACTGACCAATCAAGGCAATAATTCCAATTTTGGTTTTGCGCTTCGCACTTCTCCATTGATACCCATTTACAGTAAAGCGAAAGATGATGGCTTCAACTACTATAATCCTTTTGATGCAAGCGACTTACGTATTGGCGATAGCTCGATCAATCCTTTGTCGGACTTACTCAAATCAACGGTTGAAACCCGCAACATCTCTTTCATCGGGAATGTCTATGCCCAATATGCCATTATCCCTCAGTTGGTGGCAAAAATCAATGTGGGAGCAGACGTTAATCACGTGACCCAGAACTACTATGCTCCATCTACTTCTGCTAAAGGTTTGTTGGTGCATGGTTATGGAGCCGTAGGCAACAAAGACTATCTTTCTAACTTAATCGAATTTACCTTAAACTACAAAGAACAGTTTGCAGACATTCATTCCCTTGAAGTTTTAGCCGGTTATACTACTCAGCATACCGAATGGGAATCTTCCAGCGCCAGTGCAGGTGGATTTAACAATGAAGCATTGACGTATCACAGTTTGCAAAGTGCCAATCAGGCTTATACTCCTCTCTCCAATGCTGCCGCAGCTAATCTTAATTCCGTTTTAGGTAGAGTTAATTACTCGTTGTTGGGGCGTTATAACTTGACTGCTTCGCTGCGTGCCGACGGTTCTTCGCACTTTCCAAAAGGACACCAATGGGGCTATTTCCCTTCTATTGGCGCATCATGGAACATCGACCAGGAAGCATTCTTTAATAAAGCAGTTATCAGTGACTTCAAATTGCGCGGAAGCGTCGGACAGGTAGGTAATCAGGAAATTGGCGAATACCTTTTTCCACGTACCTATACGCCGCGCAACTATTCTTTCGGCAATAAAATAGTAGTTGGCTATACGGCTACTAACTATGGCAATGACGACTTGAAATGGGAAACAACCACCCAATACAATTTGGGTGTTGACGTGGGATTGTTGAAAGGCAGACTGAATTTTACGATTGATGCTTATTCTAAAAAGACTTCCGATTTGTTGGTAAATCTCCCCGTAGAACGTACTACCGGTTTGAGTAGCAAGCTTGTGAATATTGGTGACATCAGCAACAAAGGTCTTGAGTTTAGTGTCAATGCGGATATCATCGACCGCAAAAATCTTCAATGGAGTGTGCTGGCTAATATAGCCACCAATAAGAACACCATTGAACGTTTAGGTACCGATGCTTTTGTGGCTGACGAAACGATTTTGGTGAAAGAAGGCGAACCATTAGGTACTTTCTACGGCTATGAGTTTGCCGGAGTTGTACAACCCGGTCAAGAAAGCGCTACGCCGGCGCCGACTTGGACAAGCATCGTACAAGCGGGCGACCCGAAGTTTGTCAACAAAGCGGGCGAATCGAATGTGATTGATGAAGATGACAAGGTGATATTAGGCAGTATCCAGCCGAAATTCACATACGGCTTTGCTACTCGATTGAATTATAAGAAGTTCGACTTCTCGGCTTCTTTTCAGGGCAGCTATGGCAATCATCTCTACAATGCTTTGCGGCACAATTTGGAAACGCCTTCGCATGTTTATAATGGCGCTGCCGTATTGGCTGATCGCTGGACACCTTCTCGTCAAAATACCAATGTGCCTCGTGCCATTGCCGTGCCGTATGTGACGCTCGACAATCGCTATATCGAGGATGCTTCCTATTTGCGTCTGAAAGACATTACGCTGGGTTATTCTTTCAAAGTGAAAGTAAGTCGCTCTTCTCTAAACTTTCGGGCATTTGCCTCCGCGCAAAATCTGCTCACGCTGACTAACTATACGGGTTATGACCCTGAAGCTTCCCGCAACGGTGGTGACGAAACGAATGGCTTGTTGCAAGGGATAGATCAAGGCGCTTATCCTACTTCAAAGACGTTTCTTGCCGGCTTAAGTTTGTCTTTTTAATTAACACGATACACTAACAATACATACGAAATGAAAAAGATAGTATTATACGTGGCATTGCCGCTTCTGTTGTTTGCTTCTTGCAATGACTTGGATTTGGAACCGCTCAATTCGTTAGATAAAGAGCAATTTTTCCGTACGGACGAAGATGTTATCCTCGCTGTAAATGGTGTATATGCCGCCTTGGTGGAGTCGGAAAGCGTAGTGATTGGCTGGTGTGTTGATCTTGGCTCTGATTATGCGCAAAATGGCGAATCAATGCCCGATGGTTCGGGAGCCGAATTGGGAGCTATCAAGTTTAATGCCGCCAACTGGCACACCAACTGGGCTTGGGGCGATACTTATTATGGCGTGGCGAATGCTACGACACTTATTAATAAACTGGATAACCCTGCTACGACAGTTACCGATAGAATAAAAAAACGCGTTAGAGGCGAAGCCAAATTTCTGCGTGCCAATTATCATTTTACGCTCGTTCAGCTCTTTGGCGAAATTCCTGTCATCATCGCTGATGACAACGATGCCGGTGTAGGCGTAGAACGCGATGATGTACAGGTGGTCTATCAGCAAATCGTGCAAGATTTGAAAGATGCTGCCGAAGATTTGTCTGAGTATCCTACTACCGATGCTTACGGTCAAGACGACAAAGGACGCGTCACACAACAATCCGCTTATGGCTTGCTGGCGAAAGTGTATCTCGTATGGGCACAAACCAATGGTACTTTGGATGTGACAGCAAAATATAACGAGGCAGTGAAGGCTGCCAACTTGGTTACAGGTTATTCGCTGGAACAGAAATACCATGCTAACTGGGAGAAAGACAATCGCTATGGTAAAGAAGTTCTTTTTGCGGCTAATTATGTGATTTCGCAAGAGAGCTTTGGCGATGGTGGAAACCACTTGACTCACTGTGCCTTTCAAACAGGTTTTGAACAACAAACACCCCATGTAATAGTAAGTGACCGTACTTTCTTTGACCGTTTTGACGGTCGCGACCAACGCAAGCTCGCTACTTTCCTTACGAAAGCTACCAATCCCGATAACGGTCTGACTACTATTTACAACTTACCGCGCTATGCTAAATATGTGGATTTGGATGCTCCTGCTACCAGTTCCAAAAACCGCGAACTCAATGCTACTATTTTGCGTTATTCCGATGTGCTGTTGGTGAAAGCCGAAGCAATCAACGAACGCGACCAAGCGCCTAATACGGAGGCTTATGAAGCTATCAACAAGGTACGTCGCCGTGCTTATAAAGTGGGCGAATTTGCAGATGGTACGGCTACTGCCACTTTGGGTGAAGTGGAGTTGAAAGATTTAAACTATCTCAGCTTTAGAAAAGCTTTGCGCCGCGAACGTCTGTATGAATTGACTTACGAGCAACAACGCTGGTTCGACTTAACACGTTGGAAAGTGTTGGTGAAAACCGTTAAAAGGGTTTCGGCTGCCAATAAAAAGGACAATGTAGCGAATAAGCACTATCGCTTTCCCATTCCGCAGGCACAACGTGACCTCAATAAAAAGTTGTGGCAAAACTGGGGCTATGAAGGCTCAGTGGCTCCTGAACCTCTGTATGCTGCTGCTGACTATGAAGGCGGTTCGGATAATAATGATGGTTGGACAGAAGAAGAAATTGCTGATCTTTATTCACATATATCTTCTCCTGAGTAATCCATAATGGGATAAATTAAGATGAAAAAAACAGCATTAGTCATTATTGCCCTCTGGTTGTTATCACCAGGGGGTTATGCCCAAAAAACGACGAAAAAAAAACATTGCAAACTACAAAGAGACAGGATTAAGAACCATCACTAAATCAAGCATAGAAGCGCAGTTGGCTTTCCTGTCAAGCGATGCCCTCCAAGGGCGTGAAGCCGGAAAACAAGGTGGCAAAGTGGCAGCCGCATACATCAAATCGGTGCTGCAGGATTTGGGCGTGAAGCCTTACTTTGAGAGCTATTTTCAACCGTTTGAATCTTACAGTCCGGCGCGGGAAAAGTACGTGGAGTTTCAGGTACATCCGGACTCTATTGCAAAGTATAAACAAGGCTCCTCTTATCGCCGGCTCCAATTGCAGAATGTAGTGGGCTATATCGAAGGGAAGAAGAAGGA
>SNRY01000047.1_pt1 | contig 52807 bp, 65 predicted proteins | sample 4693421 | NCBI WGS metagenome assembly SNRY01 (sample SAMN11003215, study PRJNA524138) | termite gut metagenome | isolation source: Bacteroidetes bacterial symbionts from single cell of protist host amplifed... | host: Streblomastix strix ... | reverse complement strand
TTCTTTTGATTAAAGGTTCTGTTCCCGGATGTAAAGGTTCAATCGTAATAATTGAGAAATAATGGAAGTTAACGTATATAATATAAAAGGTGAAGACACAGGGAGAAAGGTTACGTTAAGCGAATCTATCTTTGGAATTATGCCAAACGACCACGCTATTTATTTAGACGTTAAGCAATTTATGGCTAATAATCGTCAGGGTACCCACAAGGCAAAAGAGAGGAGCGAGGTGAGCGGTTCTACACGTAAGCTTGGTCGTCAGAAAGGTGGTGGTGGAGCCCGTCGGGGTGATATAAATTCTCCGGTTTTGGTAGGTGGAGGACGTGTTTTTGGTCCCAGACCGAGAGATTATTCTTTTAAATTGAATAAAAAGGTGAAAGTATTGGCTAGAAAATCGGCTTTGTCATATAAAATTCAAGAGAATGCTGTCGTTGTTGTTGAAGACTTTACTTTTGAATCTCCTAAGACAAAGGGATTTCTTGCAATTACAAAAAACCTTAAAGTATCCGATAAAAAGTTACTTGTAATTTTTTCAGAATCGAATAAAAACGTATATTTGTCCGCTCGTAATATAAAAGGTGTTAATGTTCAGCCTGTTTCCGGATTAAACACTTATAGAGTATTGGATGCGGGAGTTCTTATATTGACGGAGAGTGCGGTTTTGGCTATTAATAGAACTTTAAGTAATGATAAGGAGGCTTAAATAAATGGGGATTATTATTAAACCATTGGTAACGGAAAAAATGAATAAGATAACCGAAAAACTGAATCGTTTTGGGTTTATTGTACGTCCGAATGCTAATAAGCTGGAAATCAGGAAAGAAGTTGAAAGTTTCTATAATGTAACGGTAGAAAGTGTGAATACCGCAAGTTATTCCGGTAAGAATAAAAGTCGTTATACAAAAGCTGGTTTTATAAAGGGTAGAACCAATGCTTATAAAAAAGCGATAGTAACGTTGAAAAAAGGAGATACGATTGACCTTTACAGCAATATTTAGAAAAAATGGCAGTACGTAAATTTAAGCCCATAACACCGGGGCAAAGACATAAAATTATCGGTACTTTTGATGAAATTACCACACGGGTACCGGAGAAATCTCTTGTATATGGTAAGAAATCATCAGGTGGTCGCAATAATACGGGTAAAATGACTATGCGTTATATAGGAGGCGGACACCGGAAGATCATTAGAATAGTTGATTTCAAGAGAAATAAGGATAGTGTGCCGGCAGTAGTAAAGACAATTGAGTATGATCCGAATCGTTCGGCTCGTATTGCCTTATTATTTTACGCTGATGGTGAAAAAAGATATATAATTGCTCCGAATGGATTGCAAGTGGGTGCAACTTTACTCTCAGGTGAGAATGCCTCACCGGAGATTGGTAACGCGCTTCCTTTGCAGAATATTCCTGTGGGTACAGTCATTCACAATATAGAATTACATCCGGGGCAAGGCGCCGCTTTAGTTAGATCGGCTGGAAACTTTGCCCAGTTAACTTCAAGAGAAGGAAAATATTGTGTCATCAAATTACCTTCGGGGGAAGTAAGACAGATACTTAGTACGTGTAAGGCTACTATCGGTAGTGTAGGTAATTCGGATCATGCGTTGGAACATTCAGGAAAAGCCGGTCGTTCAAGGTGGTTGGGGCGTCGTCCCCGTAATCGGGGTGTGGTTATGAATCCTGTTGATCATCCGATGGGCGGCGGTGAAGGTCGTGCTTCAGGAGGACATCCGAGATCTCGTAAGGGATTATATGCTAAGGGACTCAAGACAAGATCCCCTAAGAAGCAATCGTCTAAGTATATTATTGAAAGAAGAAAAAAGTAATCTGATTAATAGAGTAAATTATGAGTCGTTCATTAAAAAAAGGACCATATATTAATGTAAAGCTTGAGAAGAAAGTACTTGCTATGAATGAATCGGGCAAGAAAACTGTTATTAAGACATGGGCGAGGGCTTCCATGATTTCACCTGATTTTGTGGGACATACAGTTGCGGTTCACAATGGAAATAAATTTATTCCTGTTTATGTTACTGAAAATATGGTAGGTCATAAGTTGGGTGAATTTGCTCCGACTCGTACTTTCAGAGGTCATGCAGGTAATAGGAAAAAATAAAAAAGAAATATATCCGAAATAATAAAGTAATCATATAAATGGGAGAAAGAAAAAGAATATCGGCTGAAAGAAGAAAAGAGGATCTTAAGACGTTGTATTTCGCAAGGTTGCGGAATGTGCCTACTTCTCCTCGGAAAATGCGTCTTGTAGTGGATATGATTCGTGGGGTGGAAGTAAACAGAGCGCTTGGCGTGTTAAAGTTTTCTTCAAAAGAAGCAGCTGCAAGAGTAGAAAAATTATTACGATCTGCGATTGCAAATTGGGAGCAGAAAAACGAACGAAAAGCAGAAGACGGCGAGTTGTACGTGTCTAAAATTTTTGTTGATGGCGGGGCTACGTTGAAGAGGATGAGACCGGCTCCACAAGGGAGAGGTCATAGAATTCGTAAACGTTCCAATCATGTGACTTTGTTCGTGGATACTAAAAGTAATAATGTAGATCAAAATTAAGCCGGATGGGACAGAAAGTTAATCCAATAAGTAATCGTTTAGGAATCATCAGAGGATGGGATTCTAATTGGTATGGCGGGAATAATTACGGTGACTCTATACTGGAAGATAGCAAGATTCGTAAATATCTTAATGCACGACTTGCTAAAGCGAGTATATCACGAATTGTAATTGAGCGTACATTAAAACTTGTAACTATCACTGTTTGCACGGCACGTCCGGGAATTATTATCGGTAAGGGTGGGCAAGAAGTAGATAAGTTGAAAGAAGAGTTGAAAAAAATTACCGATAAAGATATTCAAATAAATATTTTTGAAATAAAAAGACCGGAATTAGATGCGGTTATCGTATCTAATAATATTGCCCGTCAGGTGGAAGGGAAAATCGCCTATCGTCGTGCCATTAAAATGGCTATTGCGAATACTATGCGTATGGGGGCGGAAGGTATTAAAGTGCAAATTTCGGGACGTTTGAATGGTGCAGAAATGGCTCGTTCCGAGATGTATAAAGAGGGAAGGACCCCCTTACATACTTTTAGGGCAGATATTGATTATTGTCATGCCGAAGCTTTGACAAAAGTTGGTCTCCTGGGTGTAAAAGTTTGGATTTGTAGGGGTGAGGTATATAATAAAAGGGAATTAGCTCCGAATTTTACGCAAAGTAAAGATAACACCGGCGGTCGTGGAAATAGTGGTGGAAACAACGGTGGCGGAAGGAACTTCAAAAGAAAGAAAAGTAATCGCTAAACGGATTTGAATTTTAGGAATTATGTTACAGCCGAAAAAGACAAAATTCAGAAGACAGCAAAAGGGGCGTATGAAGGGCAATGCCCAAAGAGGTAATCAGCTTGCCTTTGGTTCTTTTGGAATTAAAGCTCTGCAAAGCAAATGGATTACCGGTAGGCAAATTGAAGCGGCACGTGTTGCCGTAACAAGATATATGCAACGTCAAGGGCAAATTTGGATTCGCATTTTCCCGGATAAGCCAATTACTAAAAAGCCTGCCGAAGTACGTATGGGTAAAGGGAAGGGCTCGCCCGAAGGATTTGTGGCTCCTATTACGCCAGGAAGGATAATCATTGAAGTGGAAGGAGTTTCTTATGACATTGCGAAAGAAGCATTGCGTTTAGCAGCACAGAAATTGCCTGTAACAACCAAGTTTATAGTTAGACGTGATTTTGATATTCAAAATGCAAATGCGTGACATATATGAAAAATACAGAAATAAAAGAAATGATTACTGCCGATTTGGCTGAAAGAGTAGAGGTAGAAATGAACAATTATAAACAATTGACTATAAATCATGCGATCTCTCCCTTAGAAAATCCTGCTCAAATCAGACAATTGCGTAGAATTATTGCGCGTATGAAGACAGAATTACACCGAAGAGAACTTATAATAAATAAATGATGAGTTTGATGGAAGCTAGAAATTTAAGAAAAGAAAGAACAGGGGTTGTGTTAAGCAATAAAATGGAAAAAACTATTACGGTTGCTTCAAAATTTAAAGAAAAACATCCTATATATGGTAAATTCGTTAGTAAAACGAAAAAATACTATGCTCATGATGAAAAAAATGAATGTAGTATAGGTGATACGGTGCGTATTATGGAAACCCGCCCTTTGAGCAAAACAAAGAGATGGAGGTTAGTAGAAATAATTGAAAGAGCTAAATAATTATGATACAAACAGAATCTAGGCTTACGGTGTGTGATAATAGTGGAGCAAAAGAGGCGTTATGTATTCGTGTATTAGGTGGTACAAAGCGCCGTTATGCTTCAGTGGGCGACACTATTGTTGTTTCAATAAAAAGTGTTATTCCTTCCGGTGAAATTAAGAAAGGCGCTGTGTCAAAAGCTTTAATAGTACGTACTAAAAAAGAAATTCGTCGTGCTGACGGTTCTTACATACGTTTTGACGATAATGCTTGTGTTTTATTGAATAATGCAGGTGAAATCAGAGGTAGTCGTATTTTTGGTCCCGTAGCCAGGGAACTTCGTACCAAGAATATGAAAGTGGTATCACTGGCGCCTGAAGTACTTTAAATTTTGTAAAAAGAATTGGATAATGAGTAAATTACATATAAAGAAAGGTGATACGGTTTATGTAAATACCGGTGTGGATAGAGGAAAGACGGGTCGTGTGTTGAAAGTTTTGGTAAAAGAAAACCGTGCGATAGTCGAAGGCATCAATATGGTATCCAAGAGTACGAAACCTAATGCAACACATCCACAAGGAGGGATAATTAAAAAAGAAGCCTCTATTCATGTGTCTAATTTGAATCCGCTTGATCCGAAAACAGGTAAACCTACCCGTATTGGGAGAAAAATAGGTTCTGACGGAACATTAGTGCGTTATTCTAAAAAATCAGGGGAGGAGATCAAATAATGAGTAATACTGCCAGCCTTAAAAAAGAATATGCAGAACGCATTGTACCTGCATTGAGGTCACAATTTTTGTATTCTTCGCCGATGCAAGTTCCTGTACTTAAAAAAATAGTTATTAATCAGGGATTGGGTATAGCTGTTGCTGATAAGAAAATAATTGAAACGGCGATTAACGAGATTACGGCTATTACCGGTCAAAAAGCAGTGCCTACTATTTCTCGTAAAGATATATCTAATTTTAAGTTACGGAAGAAAATGCCTATCGGAGTGATGGTTACATTACGTCGTGAGAAAATGTACGAGTTTCTCGAAAAATTAGTTCGAGTGGCTTTGCCGCGTATTCGTGACTTTAGAGGTATTGAAAGTAAATTTGACGGTAAAGGTAATTATACTCTTGGTGTTCAGGAGCAGATTATCTTTCCGGAGATTAATATTGATAGTATAACTAGAATCTTAGGGATGAATATAACCTTTGTAACTTCTGCTCAAACGGATGAAGAAGGGTATGCTTTACTAAAAGAATTTGGTTTACCTTTTAAAAATGTTAAAAGAGATTGATGTAAAATGGCAAAGGAATCAATGAAAGCACGTGAAGTGAAGCGTGCAAAGTTAGTGGCTAAATATGCCAAAAAGAGGGCTGAACTGAAAAAAGCAGGTGATTATGAAGCTTTGCAGGCAATACCTAAAAACGCATCGCCGGTGCGTTTACACAATCGTTGTAAATTGACGGGACGTCCCAGAGGGTATATTCGTCAATTTGGGATTTCGAGAATTCAGTTTCGTGAGATGGCCTCTAATGGACTTATTCCAGGGGTGAGAAAAGCAAGTTGGTAATTCTTTTAAATATTATCAGGGGAGTCCTGATCAATTTAATTATTTTTATATGACAGATCCTATAGCAGATTATTTGACAAGGTTAAGGAATGCAATTAGCGCCAAACACAGAGTGGTGGAGATTCCTGCTTCGAATATGAAAAAAGAAATCACAAAGATTCTTTTTGAGAAAGGGTATATTCTTAATTATAAGTTTATAGAAGAGGGCCCGCAAGGAACTATTAAAGTAGCTTTGAAATATGATTCCGTTAACAAAGTTAACGCAATTAAGAAATTGACCAGAGTGTCTTCTCCCGGTTTGCGTAAATATACGGGATATAAAGACATGCCACGTGTTATTAATGGGTTGGGTATTGTTATAATATCTACTTCCAAAGGTGTGATGACGGATAAGGAAGCTTCTCAGCTTAAGATTGGTGGTGAAGTATTGTGTTATGTATATTAATGAGGAGGATATGATATGTCTAGAATAGGAAAGTTGCCTATTACCATACCGGGTGGAGTTGCTGTGACATTGAAAGATAATATAGTTACGGTAAAAGGTCCGAAAGGAGTATTGAGTCAGTATATTAATCCGTTGATTAACGTAAGGATAGAAAATGGAATTATTGTTTTGGAGCGGCAAAGTGATGTAAAGCAAGAACGGGCTTTTCATGGTTTATATCGTGCGTTGATAAATAATATGGTAATTGGGGTGTCAGAGGGTTATAAAAAACAATTGGAACTTGTTGGTGTAGGTTATCGTGTTTCGAATAATGCTAATATCATTGAGTTTTCATTGGGATATACTCATACTATTTTTATACAATTGCCTTCTGAACTTAAAGTTGAAACGAAGTCAGAAAGAAATAAGAATCCTCTTATTATTGTAGAGTCTTGTGATAAGCAATTATTGGGTCAAGTATGTGCTAAAATACGTTCTTTCCGGAAACCGGAACCTTATAAAGGTAAAGGGATTAAGTTTGTTGGCGAGGTGATTCGCAGAAAATCCGGGAAATCGGCAGGGGCTAAATAATTCTTTGTAAATTTGTATTATAATTATGATAACGAAAGTAGAAAGACGTATTAGAATAAAGTACAGGGTACGTAAGAAAGTTTCAGGAACTACTAAACGTCCTCGCATGAGCGTATTTAGGAGTAATAAGCAGATATATGTTCAACTTATTGACGACCTTTCGGGCAAGACTTTAGCTGCTGCTTCTTCGTTAGGAATAGAAAATAATATTCCTAAGAAAGAACAGGCAGCGAAGGTAGGTGGTATGATTGCTGAAAAAGCTAGGGAAGCAGGTATTACGACAGTTGTATTTGATCGTAATGGTTATTTATATCATGGGAGAGTAAAAGAAGTGGCTGATGCTGCTCGTAACGGTGGACTTAAATTTTAATTTATCATGGCGATTAATAATAGGGTTAAGATAGCTAGTGATGTAGAACTGAAGGATCGATTGGTTGCTATTAATCGTGTTACAAAAGTTACAAAAGGAGGGAGAACTTTTAGTTTTTCTGCGATTGTAGTTGTTGGTAACGAAGACGGCATTATTGGTTGGGGACTGGGCAAAGCCGGTGAAGTAACGGCAGCTATCGCTAAAGGAGTGGAAGCAGCTAAAAAGAACTTGACAAAGGTTCCGGTGTTAAAGGGAACGATTCCTCACGAGCAGACAGCCAAGTTTGGCGGCGCGGAAGTTTTCATTAAGCCTGCTTCTCATGGGACGGGTGTTGTTGCGGGAGGAGCTATGCGTGCGGTATTGGAAAGCGTGGGAATTACCGATGTGTTGGCTAAGTCAAAAGGGTCTTCAAATCCTCATAATTTGGTTAAAGCAACTATATTGGCTTTGAGTGAAATGCGTGATGCGAGGATGGTTGCTCAAAATAGAGGGATTAGTATAGCAAAAGTATTTAGAGGATAAAGGAGAGATAATAATGGCAGCTATAAAAATTAAACAAATTAAAAGTAGGATTGGTGCTCCTATTGATCAGAGAAGGACATTAGATGCATTAGGACTTCATAAAATGAATCGTGTAGTTGAACATGAAGATAATCCTTCCATTCTTGGAATGGTGAAAAAAGTTAAGCATTTGGTTACTATTGTTAAGTAATTTTTGTTGAATATAAAAACTGAGTTACAATATGAATTTGAGTAATTTAAAACCTGCTGCAGGGTCAACTAGAACGAGAAAAAGAATCGGGCGTGGTTCAGGTTCAGGTTTAGGCGGAACTTCTACCAGAGGTCATAAAGGAGCAAAATCAAGATCCGGATATTCCAGAAAGGTTGGTTTTGAAGGTGGTCAGATGCCTCTTCAACGTCGTGTTCCGAAGTTTGGTTTTAAGAATATAAATAGAATTGAATATAAGGCTATTAATTTAGATACCATTCAAAAACTTGCTGAAGTGAAAAAGTTGACAAGAATTGATATTGACGAATTTATTAAAGCCGGATTTATTTCTTCTAAGCAATTGGTAAAAGTATTGGCTAACGGGACTTTGACTTCTAAATTAGAAATACAAGCCCATGCATTTTCTAAGACGGCTGTTGTTGCTATAGAAGCTGCCGGTGGGAGTGTAGTAAAACTTTGACTCGATGAGAAGAATTATTGAAACACTGAAAAATATATGGAAAATTGAGGATTTAAAACAACGGATTCTCATTACTTTGTTGTTTATTGCTATTTATCGTTTCGGTTCCTATATTGTGTTGCCGGGAATTAATCCTGAGATGCTGCATAAATTGCAGGAGCAAACGAAAGAGGGTCTTTTGTCTCTATTAAACATGTTTTCGGGAGGAGCATTTTCCAATGCTTCTATTTTTGCTTTGGGAATTATGCCTTATATTACTGCCTCTATTGTGATTCAGTTGTTGGGTATGGCGGTGCCGTATTTCCATAAATTGCAGCGTGAAGGAGAGAGTGGGAGAAGAAAGATTAATCAATATACCCGTTATTTGACACTTGCTATATTGGTGGTTCAAGCTCCTTCTTATTTGCTTAATCTGAAAATGCAAGCGGGGCCTGCTCTGAATCCATCATTGGATTGGGCTATGTTTATGGTTACGTCCACTATTATAATGACAGCGGGAAGTATGTTTATTTTGTGGCTGGGTGAAAGGATAACCGATAAAGGCATAGGAAATGGGGTTTCTATTATTATTTTAGTGGGTATTATTGCTCGTTTTCCTCAATCCTTAGCTCAGGAATTTATTTCTCGTGTGACTGAAAAAAGTGGCGGTTTGATCATGTTAATGGTAGAAATCATATTTTTTTTACTGGTTATTGGTGCTGCTGTGCTTTTGGTACAAGGTACGAGAAGGATTCCCGTGCAATATGCAAAGAGAATTGTAGGTAATAAGCAGTATGGCGGTGCAAGGGATTATATTCCTTTAAAAGTAAATGCCGCTGGGGTAATGCCTATTATTTTTGCGCAAGCGATTATGTTTATCCCGATAACACTTATGGGTTTTTCCAGCACAGGGAGGACAAACAGCGTTATTAATGCATTGACTGATTTTAACGGGTTTTGGTATAATCTTGTTTTTGGCGTGATGATTATAGCGTTTACTTATTTTTATACGGCAATCACTATTAATCCAACTCAAATGGCTGAAGATATGAAGAGGAATAATGGTTTTATTCCAGGTATTAAGCCGGGTAAAGGTACTGCCGAATATATTGACGAAATCATGTCGCGTATTACTTTACCCGGGTCTTTCTTTCTGGCATTGATTGCCATATTGCCTGCTTTTGCAAAATATTTTGGTGTGCAAGTGGGGTTTGCCCAATTTTTTGGAGGAACTTCATTATTGATTCTTGTGGGGGTAGTTCTCGATACTCTTCAGCAGATTGAGAGTCATTTATTGATGAGGCATTATGACGGATTATTGAAATCAGGACGTATTAGAGGGCGTGCCGGTACCTATTGATTTTTTGTATAGAGATGATATTTCTTAAAACGGAAGATGAAATAGAGTTACTGCGTCAAAGTAATTTGCTTGTGGGAAGAACTTTGGCAGAAGTAGCTAAATTAATTAAACCGGGGGTTACTACTAAAGAGTTGGATAAAGTTGCTGAAGAATTTATTAGGGATAATGGAGCAGTTCCTACTTTTAAAGGTTTTCCTAATCAATCGGGTGGTTTTTTTCCGTGTGCATTATGTACTTCTGTGAATGAAGAGGTTGTTCATGGAATTCCGTGTGATAAAGTTGTGTTAAAAGAGGGTGATATTGTTTCTGTGGATTGCGGTACATTTATGAATGGTTTTTGCGGTGATTCGGCATATACGTTTTGTGTGGGTGAAGTGGATGAGAATGTCCGTAAATTGTTACAGATTACAAAAGAAGCATTGTATATTGGCATTCAAAATGCGGTGAAAGGTAAACGTATCGGAGATATTGGGTATGCCATCCAGCGGCATTGTGAATCATATTCTTTTGGAGTCGTGCGAGAGTTTGTAGGACACGGAATTGGTAAGGAGATGCATGAAGATCCTCAAGTGCCTAATTATGGGAAAAGAGGGCGGGGCGCTATATTAAGGCGAGGTTTGTGTATAGCGATTGAACCGATGATAACTTTGGGTAATGAACAAGTGGTGATGAGTAATGACGGGTGGACGGTTACCACAAAAGATAGAAGGTGTGCAGCTCATTTTGAACATACAGTAGCGATAGGTGATGGTTCGGCTGATATTCTTTCTTCATTTGAATTTATAGAAGAGGTTTTAGGGGACAAAGCAATATAATATGGCAAAGCAATCTGCAATAGAACAAGATGGAGTGATAGCTGAAGCGTTGTCTAATGCAATGTTTCGTGTGGAGTTGGAGAATGGGCATGAGATTACCGCACATATTTCCGGTAAAATGCGTATGCACTATATTAAGATTTTGCCAGGTGATAAAGTGAGGATTCAAATGTCTCCTTATGATTTATCGAAGGGAAGAATTGTGTTTAGATATAAATAATAGTAGATATGAAAGTAAGAGCATCATTAAAAAAACGTACACCTGAATGTAAAATAGTAAGACGTAAAGGACGTTTATATGTTATCAACAAAAAGAATCCTAAGTTTAAACAGCGTCAAGGATAATAATTTACCGGTGTTTTGTAAAAATAAATAGATAAATATATGGCTATAAGGATAGTGGGTGTAGATTTGCCTCAAAATAAGCGAGGTGAAATAGCGTTAACCTATATATATGGTATCGGGCGCAGTAATTCGGCGAGAATATTGAATAAAGCCGGTGTGGACAAGGACATTAAAGTAAAAGATTGGTCGGACGATCAAGCAGCCAAGATTCGTGAAATTATTGGCGAGAATTATAAAGTGGAAGGTGATCTTCGCTCGGAAGTGCAATTAAATATTAAGCGGTTGATGGATATTGGGTGTTATCGGGGAATCCGGCATCGTATCGGTTTGCCGGTGAGAGGTCAAAGTACCAAGAATAATGCCCGTACGCGCAAAGGAAGGAAGAAAACGGTTGCTAATAAGAAAAAAGCTACTAAATAAATTGTTGATATGGCAAAAAAAACAGTCGCAGCTAAAAAGAGAAATGTTAAAGTGGATGCTAACGGACAATTACATGTCCATTCATCTTTTAATAATATTATTGTTTCTCTCGCAAATAGCGAAGGGCAGATTATTTCATGGTCGTCTGCCGGAAAAATGGGGTTCAGAGGCTCAAAGAAGAATACTCCTTATGCAGCTCAGATGGCTGCCCAAGATTGTGCAAAAGTGGCGTTTGATCTTGGTTTACGAAAGGTAAAAGCCTATGTAAAAGGTCCGGGTAACGGACGTGAATCTGCTATCAGAACGATTCATGGCGCGGGCATTGAAGTGACGGAAATTGTTGATGTGACCCCGCTTCCGCATAATGGGTGCCGTCCACCCAAAAGACGTAGAGTGTAAAAGCTGCAAATTGAATTCATGAATCATTTAAATATTGAGAAAAAATGGCTAGATATACAGGACCAACATCAAGAATAGCCCGTAAATTCGGTGAAGGTATCTTTGGAGCTGATAAAGTTTTGTCAAAAAAAAATTATCCTCCCGGACAGCATGGTAATTTGAGGAAAAGAAAAACTTCTGAGTATGGTATTCAACTTCGTGAGAAGCAAAAAGCCAAATATACCTACGGAGTTCTGGAACGTCAATTTCGTAGAATGTTTGAAAAGGCGGAGGCTGCTAAGGGGATTACCGGTGAACTTCTTCTTCAGATGCTTGAAAGTCGTTTGGATAATGTTGTGTTCCGTTTGGGTATTGCTCCCACACGCGCGGCGGCGCGTCAGCTTGTAAGTCATAAACATATTACCGTTGATGGTAAAGTGGTAAATATTTCTTCTTATGCAGTAAAACCAGGTCAAATAGTTGCTGTTCGCGAAAAATCCAAATCGTTGGAAGTAATTATCAACTCACTTACCGGCTTTAATCATACAAAATATAGCTGGATGGAATGGGACGAAAGTTCAAAGAGGGGGAAGATATTATATATTCCTGATAGAGCAGATATTCCGGAGAATATAAAAGAGCATTTGATAGTGGAGTTGTATTCTAAATAATAATTGATTTCAATGGCGATATTAGCATTTCAAAAACCTGATAAAGTATTAATGTTGGAGACGGATTCAAAATTTGGTAAGTTTGAATTTCGTCCCTTGGAGCCTGGTTTTGGTATTACAGTAGGTAATGCATTGCGCCGTATTCTTCTTTCTTCCTTGGAGGGTTTTGCTATCACTACAATAAGAATAGAAGGTGTGGAGCATGAGTTTTCCAGTATTTCAGGAGTCAGGGAAGATGTTACCAACATTGTCTTAAATTTGAAGCAAGTAAGATTCAAACAAATAGTTGAAGAGTTTGTGAGTGAGAAAGTGAGTATTACGATTGAAAATTCAAAAGAATTTAAAGCGAATGATATTGGTAAATATTTGACCGGATTTGAAGTGTTAAATCCGGAATTAGTCATTTGTCATTTGGATTCAAAGGCGGCTGTGCAAATTGATATTACAATTAATAAGGGGCGCGGTTATGTTCCTGCTGAAGAGAATCGTGAATATTGTGACGAAATTAATGTAATTCCGATTGATTCAATTTTTACTCCCATACGTAATGTGAAATATTTGGTAGAGAATTTTCGTGTGGAGCAAAAGACGGATTATGAAAAATTGATACTTGAAATAGCCACTGACGGTTCTATTCATCCAAAAGACGCATTGAAAGAAGCAGCGAAAATTTTGATTTATCATTTCATGTTGTTTTCTGACGAGAAAATTACTCTTGAGATTGCAGATGTAGATGGAAATGAAGAATTTGACGAGGAAGTATTGCATATGCGTCAATTGTTGAAGACAAAACTGGTTGAGATGGATTTATCCGTTCGTGCACTCAATTGTTTGAAGGCTGCGGATGTGGAAACTTTGGGTGATTTGATTCAATTCAATAAGACTGATTTGTTGAAATTCAGAAATTTCGGAAAGAAGTCTCTTACTGAGCTTGATGACTTATTGGAGGGTTTAAATCTATCGTTTGGTACCGATATTTCAAAATATAAATTAGATAAGGAATAATAATGAGACATAATAAGAAATTTAATCATTTAGGGCGTACGGCTTCTCATAGAAGCGCAATGTTGTCTAATATGGCCTGTTCTTTGATTAAGCATAAAAGAATTACTACCACTGTAGCAAAGGCTAAAGCTCTGAGAGTGTATGTTGAACCTTTGCTGACGAAGTCAAAAGAGGATACTACCCACTCGCGTCGTGTGGTGTTTAGTTATTTGCAAGATAAATATATTGTGACGGAATTATTTCAAGATGTTTCTGTAAAGATAGCCGACCGTCCGGGGGGGTATACTCGTATTCTTAAAACAGGTCATCGTTTAGGAGATAATGCAGCAATGTGTTTTATTGAGCTTGTTGATTATAATGAAAACCTGTTGAAAGATAAAGTGGTTAAAAGGGTTCGTACCCGTCGCTCAAAGAAAGGTACGGAAGGAAATTCTTCTAATAATGTAGTAGAAACGGAAGCAACAGAGGTTGCCGAATAGAATAGAGGCGACCCTTGCGGTCGCCCTGTTAGCGGGCAATCGTATTCAAGGCGACCCTTGCGGTCGCCTTTTCATATAATAAATTTATATCAATTTCCGTATATTGAATTTTCATATTGCCTAATCTCGGACTATATTCCAAATCCAAACCGACCAATCCCCTCATAGACCACACTTGCAATCCCCAATATCACTATCCCCAACAGGCAAACAACCAACCCAATTCTGTTGTAAATATCGCTTCGGAATGGGGGAACAGGCGTATCGCTCTTAGTAATATACATGGCTTTTACTATCAACAAATAATAATAAAGTGAGAGAACCGTGTTGACTAACGCAATGAACACAAGTACATAAAATCCTGCCCTGAAAGCCTCTATGAAAACGAAAAATTTGCTAAAGAAGCCGGCAAAAGGCGGAATACCTGCTAATGAAAATAGCGAAAGCGTCATCAGAAAAGCCAACTTTGGATTTGTTTGATACAATCCGTTGTATTCTTCTATTTTTATCTTTTCACTTTTTTGTTCTATCGTGGAAATAACGAAGAATACTCCCAGTGTGGATACCAAATAAACCAATAAGTAGTAAACCGATGCGGTTACCCCACCGGCATTCCCTCCGATCATTCCCATTATAATATATCCTGCTTGTGAGATAGCCGAAAAAGCCATAAATCGCTTCAGGTTTTGTTGACGGATGGCAAATAAATTGGCTAAAGTAATGGAAATGATAATTATCCAATAAAGCGCCTCCTGCCATTGCGCTATCATGGGGGCAAATACATTAACCAAGATAACCGTTAATGAGAAAACAGCCGAAGCTTTGGATACAACGCTCAAATAGCTTGTAACCACTGTGGGCGCTCCTTCATACACATCTGCCGTCCAAAGATGAAAAGGTACAAGGGATATTTTGAAACCCATACCGGCAAAGAAAAATACGAAAGCTATGATTTGTAAAGGCGTTCCGGTGATGTTTACCAACGCATCGGCAAAATAGAGAGTTCCGGTTGTTCCATATACAAACGAAATGCCGAATAGTAATAACCCACTTGAAAACAAAGCGGTTAGTATGTACTTGGCTCCCGCTTCTGCAGAATGATGGCGGTATTTGTCGAAAGCCACCAAAGTAGCTATAGGTATGGAGGCTGTTTCCAATCCAATATAAAATAGAAGAAAATGCCCGGAGGAAATCATCAGATACATGCCTAAGAGGGTACAGAGGGTTAAGATATAAAATTCTCCTTGTTTAATGAAAGTGTTTTCGCACAGCAACCATTTGTGAGCCATTAAAAAAACAAGAAGCGTACCGGTATTTAATATAGACTTGACGATGGTCGTCATGGGTATGGATTGATACATTCCGCCAAAAGCTTCGACGGGGTTACATGGTACGAAATTGACAGCAGTATGTATTGCCATTAATATAATGGGCAAAAGAGTAGTTAATTTTAATTGGTTGCCGGTCTTTTTGTGATTATCAGGACATACGAGTAAGTCGGTAATAAATAAAATGACGATAACCGCCACAAGTGAGAGTTCGTCTTTCAATAGGAGGAATTGGGAATAATCCATAAAGCAATTAATTGTTAAATAAATAAGCTGCTGTTTATCATATCGCTAATCCACCAGGGAAAGAGTCCTAATCCGGCAATGCAAACGATAAGACAGATCACTGCGAAACGTTCGTCCCACGTGGCGTCAGTCAACTTTACATGCGCCTCGTTAACGGGCGATCCATGTAGTATTTTCCCTACCAAACGAAGAATATAAACAGCGGTAATTACAATAGAACACGTAGCAACAACGGTTAATACACGATAGAATGCATCCGTATTTTGAAAAGAACCCACAAAGATAGTCATTTCGGCAACGAAACCACTCAACCCCGGTAAGCCGAGATTTGCCAATCCCGCTATGACGTAGCATACACTCAAAAACGGCATAATCTTCATTAATCCTCCTAATTCACGTATGTCTCGCGTATGTGTCCGTCCATAAATCATACCGATAAGAGCAAAGAAAAGAGCTGTCATTAGCCCGTGGCTGAGCATTTGAAGGATGGCGCCTGTGCAAGCCGTTTTGTTCATTATGAGTATGGCGAAAAGCACCAAACCACAATGGCTTACCGATGAATACGCATTGATATATTTTAAATCCGTTTGTACACAGGCACTAAATGCGCCATAAATAACACTGATACTTGTCAGTATTAAAAATATCCAACTTAATTCGGTGGCGGCTTCCGGCATCAAATACATGGCTATGCGGAAACACCCATAGCCTCCTAATTTCATCAATACGCCGGCGTGCAGCATGGAAACAGCCGTCGGGGCAGAGGCATGACCGTCCGGACTCCACGTATGGAAAGGAAACAAAGCTCCCAATACGCCGAAACCGACAAAGGTAAACGGAAACCAAATACATTGTTGAACAAAAGGAATGTTGTGGAGCGCAGCTATGTCGAGAATATTCATTGTAGTAGCCCCACTTCCGAAATAGATGCCTAAAATACCTATCAATAAAAAAGCCGAACCACCCATCAGCATTAATGTCAGTTTCATGGCAGAATATTCTTTCCGTCCGCTCCCCCAAACGCCGATTAGCAAATACATGGGAATCAATGCGATTTCGTAGAACATAAACATAGTGAATAAATCTATCGAAATAAAGAAACCGAATACGCCCGCGCTGAGCAAAGTGAACCACAAAAAGAACTCTTTGGTTTGCGTCTTCATTTGCCACGAAGCAAATGTACCGGTAAAGACAATGACGGCAGACAATAGCAACATGACTACTGAAATTCCATCCACACCAACGGAATAATGGATGTTAAGCGGAGCGTACCAAACAGTATCGGCGCGAAATAGCATTTCGGAGGTATCCCCTCCGTTTCGCAGAGTGAGATACATCACGGTAAGCGTTATTGCCAATAGCAACAATATCGCACTGCCTGTTGCCATGACTCCCCGGATGGCGTTTGTTCCGCGTACCGCCCAAAGCGCGGCAAGCATCAGCAAAGGGATCAGTATGAATAAGGATAAAAAATTCATGATTATCTGATAAATGTTGTCTGTAAATCAATCAATAGATACATTCAAAGTAAAAGCAGGAGAACAATCGCCAATGCGCCACATAAGAATATCCAGGCATATTGTTGTATCTGTCCGCTTTGCAGCTTCCGTATTCCGTAACTCGTACTGTGAGCGCCCCACGCCAGAAAATTGAAAAATCCGTCAATTACATGGCGGTCAAACCACGCAATCGGCATGGAAACGCCTCTGAACAGTATCTTATGGGTAATAAACTGATATATTTCGTCAATATAAAAACGTTGGTAAACAGCTTTGTGCAACTTTGCAAAACGTTTTTCCAAAGCGTCTGCCACCGGTTGTGAAGGACGCGCATACATCCACGTTGCTAATCCGATGGAAATAAGAGCTGCCGTAACACTGATTGCAACCACCGTAACGTTCCATTCGATATGATAGATTTCCCCGTTTCCCGTTACAAACTCTCCAAAGGGGATAAATCCGGCTACGCACGTTACAACTGCCAGAAACAGAAGTGGAAAAGTCATTGTCCACGGGCTTTCGTGCGGGGTATGGACGGTGTGCGCCTCTTTGTTTTCTTTCCCCCAAAAAATGGAATGATAAAGGCGGAACATATAAAATGCCGTCATGGAAGCAATGGCGGTCATTACCCAACCCATTACGGGATTGTATGCAAAACAAGCCGTCAATATCTCGTCTTTTGAAAAGAAACCTGAAAATGGCGGGATACCGGCGATTGCCAAACACGCTATCAAAAATGTGATATGCGTTACCGGCATATATTTTCGCAGTCCGCCCATAGCTGCTATCTCATTGCTGTGAACAGCATGAATAATACTTCCTGCGCCGAGAAACAGCAGAGCTTTGAACATGGCATGAGTGAACAGGTGAAACATGGACGCCATGTAACCAAGTCCTTCGTGCGGGTTCGTTCCTCTGCAAACGCCTAAGGCAACCATCATAAAGCCTATTTGCGAAATAGTAGAGAAAGCCAACACCCGCTTAATATCCGTTTGCACACAAGCAATGCTTGCTGCAAAAAAAGCAGTGAAAGCGCCTACCCATGCAATTAACTCAAGCACATCAGGCGCGTAAACCATATAAAGAGGAAACATGCGCGCCACCAGAAATACCCCTGCCACCACCATGGTTGCCGCATGGATGAGCGCGCTAACGGGAGTAGGTCCTTCCATGGCATCAGGTAACCAGATATGCAAAGGAAACATGGCGCTCTTGCCTGCGCCACCTATAAACATCAATCCCAATGCCAGGGGCAGCATAGTGGCGCCTCCGCTAAGGAGCGATACGGAATCGGGCGTAAAGCCGAATGTCCGGTTATAATATCCGTAAACCAAAATACCGATGAGAAAACCTAAATCGGCGAATCGAGTAACGATAAACGCTTTTTTAGACGCTGCAATCGCTGCCGGTTTGGTATAATAGAAACCGATAAGTAAATAAGAACTGACCCCCACTAATTCCCAGAACAGATACATCTGAAAGATGTTTGTGGCAACAACCAACCCCAACATGGACATGGTGAAAAGCCCAAGAAAAGCATAATAACGCTGAAATCCCCGTTCACCCCTCATGTAGCCGAATGAGTAGATATGCACCATCAGCGAAACGGTGGAGATAACCACTAACATCATCACCGAAATAGAGTCCAGCAGAATACCCATTTTAAAAGTAAGCGTATCCGTAAACCGCAACCAAGTGAAATTATAAGGTGTCCATACGGCTAATACACCCTCTGCCGAACGCGGCGCAGTGAAGTATTTCCACGCTGTAAAATAGCACAACAACGTTACCACGCCTAAACAGATTGTTCCCAAGCAGCCCGCATATACCGGCTTAAACCACTTGCCGCCGATTCCCAAAACAAGGAAAGAAAACATTGGGAGCAGCCATATCCATAGAGTCAATTCCATTATTATTATTGTGTTTCGTTATCAACAAGCAATCACCACTTCAAGTCATTCAAGTTTTCCACCTGAATATTACGGATATTGCGGTAAATATTGATCATGATGGCAATAGCCACAGCCGTTTCCGCTGCCGAAACAGCAATAGAAAACAGCGTGAACATGTACCCTTCCAGTCCATTCGGGAAAAGGAAACGGTTGAATATCGCAAAGTTAATGTCGGCTGCGTTCAATATTAATTCTATCGAAATAAGCATAGCCAATGTGTTATGCCGCGTAAGAAATCCGTAAACGCCGGCAAAAAACATAACGGTTGAAATGATGAGACTATATGCTAAATAGGTCATTTTTATGAATGAGTTTACAAATTAACGAATTTATCTTTTCCTCGCTATCATCAATCCCCCCACAATACAAGCCAACAACAAAACACCGATAGCCTCAAAGGGCAAAACGTAACCATATTTGTCCGCACTCAGCAAAGTGTGCCCGATGACTTTTATGTTTCCTTCTATCGGTTGGAGGTCGGTAACGGGTACAAACTTATGTGTCAAAATGATGAACAATACAATGATGGCTCCCCCCATGGCTGCTCCCAAGCCAGCCAGAAGTTTACTTCGTTTCAATTTTTGGGTACGCTCGTCTTCACCGGTGGTGAGCAAGATGGAAAAAACGTATAACACCACGATGCCGCCGGCATACACTAATACTTGCACTGCGCCGAGGAAGGTATATCCCAACAGAAAATAGATTCCTGCCGTTCCGAAAAGAACAAAAAGCAAATAAGTAGCCGACCGGATAATGCGCCGCGTACTCACCGTCAATATAGAGAACACGATGATAAACACCGCCAATACTCCAAATACAATGGTTTCAAAAGTTTCTCCCATACCTTATTCTTTTTCTGTCAGTTTACTTCCTTCGCGGTTGAGTGTGAACACGAGTTTCGTACGATTGAATACAGCGTGTTCAAACACTTGGTCGAAAGCGATGGCATTATGCGGGCAAGCATTGACACAAAGTCGGCAAAACAGGCACGTGCCCAAATCATAGCGATATTGACTTAATACTCTTTTTTTCTTACCGGTTTCCCATTCTATGGTTTCGCTTATCACGCCGATTGTTCCGTTTGGACATGCCGTTTGGCAAAGTCCGCAAGCAATGCAGCGATGTTCGTTTTTCTCATTGTGCGGCATGGTCAGTGTGCCACAGAAGCGGTCGAACATTTTCAACGTCGTGCGGTTTTCCGGGTATTGTTCCGTTATTTTTGCACGAAAAAACACCCTGATGCTTGTTTTCATCCCTATGAGCAGAGAAGCGATTCCATGAAAAAGACCCTCAAAATATCCTCTTTCCATCTTATTCTCTTTATTAAAAATGCAATCCGAAGATCACGATTAATACCATGAGTAGGAGATTGACCATGCTGATAGGTATCAAATATTTCCACTCTAATCTCAGGATTTGGTCTATACGAAGTCGTGGAAATGTCCATTTAATCCACATCAGAAGGAATACCACAAAAAATGTTTTACCAAAAAACCATACAAAGCCGGGAATATAGTCCATTACGATATTAAAGCCATTCCATCCTGTTATATGTAATGGCATCCACCCTCCCCAAAAGATAGTGGCAGCTACGGCAGCAACGATAAACATATTCAGATATTCGGCTAAATAGAAAAATCCGAAGTGCATTCCCGAATATTCCGTGTGATAACCTGCCGTCAATTCACTTTCGGCTTCCGGCAAGTCGAACGGACCGCGATTAATCTCGGCATTACCCGCTATCAGATAGACAATAAAAGCTATCCATGCAGGGATATGCGCTTTAAAAATGAACCATCCGTTAGTTTGCGCTTCAACCACTTGTGAAAATTGCATGGTACCTGCAAATACGATCATGGTCAGCATCGAAAGACCGATAGAAAGTTCGTAACTGATCATCTGCGCCCCAGACCGCATGGAACCCAGTAAAGAAAATTTGTTGTTACTTCCCCATCCCGCCAGCAAAATGCCGATTGCACCGATAGACGAAGCTGCCAGAAGGAAAACAATGCCAATGTTGAAATCAAGCGCCATCAATCCTTTGTTAACGGGGAGGCACGAGAAGGCAAGAATAGAAGCTGTTATCACCAGGAGGGGAGCCAATTCGTAAAGAAACTTATCTGCCTGTTTCAACGAAATGATTTCTTTAATAAGTATTTTTATAACATCGGCAAAAAGTTGCAGGATCCCCCATTTTCCTACCCGGTTAGGACCAATGCGGCATTGAAAGAAGGCACACACCTTTCTTTCCATATAAATAAGAATGATAGCCAACAAGGCGTACATCACAATGATGACCACCCCGATACATATACATTCAACGATTATAGCCAAATACTCCGGCATGAAGGAAACCAGCCACTGATGTATCCAGTTGGTTATAATACTAAAGTCAAACATGAGTTCATTTACAATTAGATAATCTGCAATCCTTTTTTATGGGTTTTTTAGTTCACCTGTCAATATCGGGTATGATGTAATCCATGGTTCCGCCAATGGCTATCAAATCGGCAATTTTTGTTCCGCAAGCCACCGTATTAATTGCCGAAACCAACGGAAGTCCGGTGCTCCGGTAATGTAAACGGTAGGGCGATTTTTCGCCATGGCTTTCCAGAAACACCCCAAACTCTCCTCGACTTCCTTCCACAGCAGCATAATACGACCCTTCGGGGACGCGGATAACCGGTTTGGTTTTTTCCTGATAATTTCCCGGAGGAATATTATCAACCAGTTGTTCTATAATTTTCAGCGATTCCATGATTTCGTCCATACGCACCATGTAACGTGCCAAACAATCCCCCTCCGTATAAAGGATTTCTTTGAAATTCACTTTGTCATATACTCCGTATGGGATTCGTTTCCGTACATCGCATGCCCAGCCGGAGGCTCTTCCCGTACCGCCTGTGGCTCCGAAAGAGATGGCGTCTTCGCGGGAAAGCATTCCCACTCCCTTCATACGTTGTTGAGCAATTACGTTACCGGTAAATAAGTCATGATATTCGCAGATGATGTGGCGCAAGTAGGGAATAAACTCTTTGATGCGGCGAACGAAATTAGGATGAATGTCGGCTTGCACGCCTCCCAGGGTGTTGTAATTCATTATTAACCGCCCCCCACAGGTCTCTTCAAAAATATTGAGTATCTTCTCCCTGTCGCGGAAACCGTAAAAAAAGGCGGTTAATCCACCTAAATCCATGCAAAGACAAGAGTAAAACAAAAGATGCGAATCAATCCGTTGCAACTCGTCCATGATGGTACGAATGGTTTGTACCCGTTCCGACACCTCAATTCCCATAGCTTTTTCAATACACATGCACAAGGCGTGACGATTTTGGTGTGCGGCTAAATAGTCTAAACGGTCAGTCAAGGCTAAAGTTTGCGGATACGTGAGACTCTCGTTCAACTTCTCAATACCGCGATGGATATATCCGCAATGGACGTCCAATTTCCGGATAATTTCTCCTTCCAATGAGATACGAAAGCGCAATACACCGTGTGTGGCAGGATGTTGCGGACCTATATTCAGTATATATTCGTCTTTTTCAAAGATAATTTTTTCTTTTCTTTGGATGGTTCCGTCAGGATTTAACTCCCATGCAACAGTGGTATCAATAGTGGCTTCGTTATCCAATCGCAGAGGATTTCTTTCATCTGTTGGATTGTCGTCTTTCCGGAGCGGATGACCTACCCAGTCGCTACGAAGGTATAACCGGCGCATATCGGGATGGTTCACAAAACGGATACCAAAAAAATCATATACTTCGCGCTCTTTCAGTTTGGCGGCTTTCCAAATATCGCACACGGAGAAAAGAATAGGATTTTCACGGTCGGTTGTAGCTGTTTTTATGGCTGTGCGCTCGCCTGTTACACTGGATTCCAAAAAATAAACAACCCCTAAGGTGTTGCCCCAATCCATTCCGGTAAGATCTTCCAAAAAATCCATTTGTTTTTCCCTACGCAGTTTCAACGCCTCTTCATGGAAATCTTTGGATGCAATTTCTATGATTTCATTCATTTTTCCTTCTTCTCCTTCTTCTCCTTTCTGTTTACACCGCCGAAGAACTTCTCAACTTTTACTTTACGTTGTAACTGCATCATGCCGTAATAAAAAGCTTCCGGTCTGGGAGGACATCCGGGAATATACACATCCACAGGTAAAAACAGGTCTATTCCCTTAACTACGTGATAGGAATTTTTGAATGGACCTCCACTAACGGCACACCCTCCAACGGCAACTACATACTTAGGCTCAGCCATTTGGTCATAAAGACGTTTAAGCACGGGAGCCATCTTGTCCGTAATCGTTCCGCACACCATAATCATATCCGCTTGCCTCGGACTGGCGCGCGCCACTTCAAATCCGAAACGGGCCATGTCATAACGTGCAGCGCCGAGCGCCATAAATTCAATTCCGCAACAGCTGGTTGCGAAAGTGAGCGGCCACAGCGAATTGCTGCGCCCCCAATTAATAAGGTTGTCTGCAACTCCCACCAAAACGTTTGCACCGCCTTTGTGAAGTTGCTTGACCAAATCTTCCAACGAATCGTTGTCAATAAATTCTTTATATGGAATAGATTTTATTTCAGGTTTTTTTATTTCCATTCCAATGCCCCTTTCCGCCAAGCATACGCAAGTCCCAAAATCAAAATGAATAAAAAAAACAGAACAGCAGTAAGTCCGGCTGTTCCTAAATCTCTTGTAATAACCGCCCAAGGAAACAAAAGCACGGTTTCCACATCAAACATTAGAAAAAGCAAAGCAAAGAGGTAATATCCTACACGAAACTGCATTTGCGATTTTCCGCGCGTAGGCATCCCACATTCGTAAGGTTCCGGTTTTTGCGGATTATATGAATACGGAGAAATTGCTTTGGCTATACCCAAAGCAATACCCACTAATGCGCCGGCTGTTAGTAAAACAACCACTAATAATATAAAATTCATAAATTAACGTACGCTTATATTAAGATGGAGAACAATATATGTTCTTTCTGTTCATTTTTTACGATTGCAAACTTACATGAAAATCGTGAGATATTCAAGTGTTTGAATAAAAATCAAGCCCCCCAATTCGCACATACTACCGTACTCGAAGTATACATGCTATCTTTCCTCTATAATCAAAGTCAATTTATTTAGGTATCGGTAATTTTACGATTCATAAGTTTTTATGGCGCATAGTTTTAAGCGCATTATTCAAAAATATGTATATTGCAGCGATTTTTGCATCATGATTAAGCTTCTTTCTATTAGTATATGAACGCCAAAGAATTAAAGAATTGACTTTTATAGGAGTTTATAATTAGCGGTTTGAATTAATTAACGTAAGTAACAAATATTTGAGAGCGATGGGGTCGCGAGTGAATTAAAAAAATATGAGAACAACAATATCATGGCTAACTTTTTAAAATCACTTTTCACAGGGAAAGTGGAAAATAGGGAAGAGAACGACCGGAAAAACAGGATGAAAAACTTTGAGTTGTTTAAGTACGACGGTTTGCGGGCGCAACGCATGAGGCGTATGGATTATGCCATTAAATGCTTTACCGAAGCCTTGGCTATCGAAGAAGATTTTGAAACAATAGGTTATCTAAGTAATCTCTACATACAAACAGGAGAGTTGACAAAAGCGCATGATTTATTAAAACGTATGATAGAATTGGAGCCTCAAATGGAAAGTATATACCTCACTTTGGCAGATGTTGCATCCATGAGTGAGGATTACAAGACAATGGCAGATGTTTGCCTGAAAGCCATTGAGTTGAAAAAAGACGATGCAATGGCTTATTATTTTTTAGCTAAAGCTTACCAGGGACAAAATGATATACTCAATGCCGTGATTCAACTAACACAAGCTATCGTTTTAAAAGAAGATTATACCGAAGCTCGTTTGATGCGTGCCGAGTTACTGATACGGATGAACGAATATAAAGAGGCGGCGTCCGATTTGAATTTCGTATTAGTGCAAAATGCTGAGGAAGAGGCAGCTTTGCTTTTACGTGGTAAACTGAAAGAGGCATTGGGAGACGGAGAAGGGGTGGAAGAGGATTACCGGACGGTTATCAATCTCAATCCTTTTCATACTCAGGCTTATCTCAATTTAGGTCAATGGTTCATCAAGCAAGGGAGATTGACTGAAGCTATCGGGCATCTTGATGAAACCATTGAATTGAATCCCGATTGTGCGGCTGCCTACTATGAGCGCGGACGGGCAAAACGGCTCATGGGAGATAAGGAAGGAGCAGTGGAAGACGAGAAAAAGAGCTTTGAACTGGCTCCCGAAAAAACGAACACTTTGAATGGAACGTTCAATAGTCAGATAGAAGAATTTGATAGTCTTTTAGGATTTAGACATTGAAAACATTCCTGCAAACAGTAGCCCATGATTTGTATTCCAAGAAAGGGGATGACTTGTCGCATACGATTGTTGTCTTTCCTAACAAACGCGCAAGTTTGTTTTTTAACGAATATCTAATTGACGAATTTGACAGACCGGTATGGGCGCCGGCTTATGCAAGTATCGGCGAATTGTTTCAGCAGTTCTCCTTATTGAAAGCCGCCGACCCGATACGTTTGGTATGTGAATTGTATAAAGTCTTTTGCATAGAAACTCAAAGTAAAGAATCATTGGATGAATTTTATTTTTGGGGTGAATTGCTAATCGAAGATTTGGATGATGTGGACAAAAATTTGGTAAATGCCGATAAGTTATTCGCCAATCTGCAAGACCTTAAAAATATTGGAGACGATTATAATTTTTTAAGCAAAGAACAAGAAGAAGCTATTCGCTTGTTCTTTAAGAATTTTTCCGTAGAGCAACGTACGGAATTAAAAGAAAGGTTTATTTCGCTTTGGAATAAGTTGGGGATTATTTATCACCGTTACCGGGAGCGACTGACCGGTTTAGGTATGGGTTATGAAGGTATGTTGTGGCGCAATGCTTTGGAACAGTTAAAAGTGGAAGATTTGAAGTACGATACCTATGTGTTTGTAGGGTTCAATAGGTTAAGTAAAGTGGAAAGTGCGTTGTTTTCTATGCTTCGTGATGCTCAAAGTGCATTATTCTATTGGGACTACGATTTGTATTATACTCAAACGCAAGACCGGAAGCACGAAGCGGCAACGTTTATCAACCAAAATCTTGAACTGTTTCCTTCCCCTCTTTCACCTGAATTATTTGACACGTATCGAAAACCTAAGAAAATACATGTCATTTCTTCTGCTGCCGAAAGTGCACAAGCATGCTATCTGCCGGAATGGTTACAATCTGTTGCTTTGGAAGAGAAGCAGGAAAGGGATAACGCTGTAGTTCTTTGTAATGAAATATGGCTTCCGTCTATACTTCATTCCATTCCTTCGACCGTAGAGAACGTCAACATCACCATGGGATTTCCTTTAGCGCAAACTCCTGTTTACGGTTATATAAAGGCTCTTACGGAACTTCAAACAGCCGGCTACCAATCCCAAACAGAACGTTTTTTTTATTCTTTTGTACAACCGGTGTTGAAACATCCATATACTCGCGCACTATCGGAAAAAGCGGAATCAGTGAATCAACAATTAACATCAGGAAATCGTTTCTATCCTACTCCACAAGAATTGAAACAAGATGAATTTTTGAGTCGAATCTTCACCCCATGCAACGAAGTACGTACGCTTTGTTTCTATATTACGGAAATATTAAAAGAAGTGGCGACATTTTATCGCAAAAAAGAAAAAGTCGGCGATGTATTTAGTCAACTTTATAGAGAAGCGTTGTTTCAAAGTTACACTACAGTCAATCGCTTGTTGAGTTTGATAGAAGGCGGGGATTTGCAGATACAGGTGGATATGTTTAAATCATTATTGAATCGGATATTGCTCGCATTACGCATTCCTTTTCACGGCGAACCGGCTATCGGTTTGCAAATAATGGGAGTATTGGAGACCCGGAATTTGGATTTTAGAAATCTCCTCATCTTATCATTCAATGAAGGGCAATTTCCCAAACCCGGAAAAGAAGTATCGTTTATTCCATATAATTTGCGGAAAGCCTTCGGAATGACTACAATAGATCATCGAAATGCCATATATGCCTACCATTTTTATCGTTTGATACAAAGAGCGGAAAACATTACTTTGGTATATAATACCTCGTCGGACGGACTGAATCGGGGAGAATGGTCGCGATTTCTTTTGCAACTGCTCGTTGAAGGGACACACACCATCAGTCGCGAATTTCTCGAAGCCGGTTGTTCTCTGCAAAGTAGAAAAGAGATTTGTATAGAAAAGACACCGGAAATAATATCCCTTTTAAGGGATAGATATGATATAAAAAAAAATCCGGAAGCCTGCTTCTCTCCTTCGTTACTTAACGTATATTTAGATTGCCGGATGAAATTTTATTATAACTATGTAGCCCGCTTGATAATACCCGATGAAGTCAATAGCGAGATAGATTCCTTCACTTTTGGAAAGATCTTCCACTATTCCGCCGAATTGCTGTACGAAGATTTAACGGAAAAAAGTAAGGTTATCGGGAAAGAAGACATAGAAAAAATGTTGCACGATAAAGTCAAGATACAAAACTATGTGGACGCTGCTTTCGAAAAATTGTTTTTCCGTATGTCGTCCGGAAAAAAGCCGGAATACAACGGTATGCAACTGATTAATTCCAGAGTGATAGCTTCTTACCTGTTACAATTACTTCGCAACGACCTGCCATACGCTCCTTTTGAACTGGTTGCCATGGAACAAAAAGTAGAGGAGATTCTTGTGGTTGATACTGCGGGTGGTATGGAAGTTAGAATAGGTGGCGTTATAGACCGCATAGACTGTAAAGACGGTATCCTCCGTATTGTAGATTACAAAACCGGCGGAAGTCCCCAAACGCCTGTAAATATGGAACAATTATTTACTCCGGCAGAAAATCGCCCCAGTTATATTTTCCAGACTTTCCTTTATGCTGCCATTATGTGTAGGATGCAAAAGTGGAAAGTGGCTCCCGCTTTGCTTTATATTCACCGGGCGGCTTCGGAAGATTATTCACCTGTTGCCGAAATGGGAGAGCCACGCAAACCGAAAAGAGCCATTGACGATTTTTCTATCTATGAGGAAGAGTTTCGGGAACGTTTGCAAATGTTATTGAAAGAAATTTACGATTTGCAAGAACCTTTTACACAGACGCCCTACACGGCAAAATGTCAGTATTGTAATTTCAAAGGAATATGTGATAGATAGGGCTTTATGGAATTTGTTTCGTTATTTGCGGTTTCCGCCTCTTTTACTTTACGAAAAAAATCGGAAGGAAAGATGAAACTATTCAGACGCTGATTGGTTGTTGTAAAAATGTCGTTTTTTGTACCTTCCCATTCTTTGTTTCCCTCGAAAATAAAAACAATTTTTTCTCCGATTCTCATCACCGAATTCATATCGTGAGTATTGATAATGGTAGTCATGTTAAATTCCCGGGTGATACTTTGTATCAGTTCGTCAATAACTAATGAATTTTTCGGGTCGAGTCCGGAGTTCGGTTCGTCGCAAAATAAATATTGAGGATTAAGGGTAATAGCACGGGCAATAGCCACACGTTTTTGCATGCCTCCACTTATTTCGCCCGGAAATTTATCTTTGGCTTCTATCAAACCTACCCGATCCAAGCATAACATCGATCTTTTAAGTTTTATGCGAAATGTTTCGTTGCTAAATACATCTAAAGGAAACATTACATTTTCGAGTACGGACATTGAGTCGAACAGAGCCGCATTTTGAAAAATCATACCCATCTCCCGGCGCAACTGTTGTTTTTCTTTTTTCTTCATAGTAAGGAAATTGCGTCCATTGTACATCACTTCGCCTTTTTCGGGGGTAAGTAAGCCGACGATGCATGTCATCATTACTGTTTTTCCTGAACCACTTTGACCGATAATCAAATTTGTTTTTCCACTCTCGAAAGAAACATTGATATTGTTTAATACTGTTTTCCCTTCAAAAAATTTATAGAGACCCTTTACTTCAATCATCCCAATAGTAATTGAGTTAATACTAAATCAGCGAATAGAATAAGCACACTGCAACATACCACCGAATTTGTTGATGCTTTCCCTACGGCAATGGATCCGCCTTCTACCGTATAACCGAAAAATGCCGATACACTGGCTATGATAAAAGCAAAAAAGAGCGATTTGATGATACCGTACCAAGCAAATTTCTCAATGAAAAAGTATTGCATGCCATATTCCAAATTGGTGGCAGTCATGATTCCTCCAAACCAACATGTAGCAAAAGCCCCGATTGTTCCTGCAAAAATACTGAAAGTGACCATAGCGGGAATAGCAGTGACCAAAGCCATTATTTTGGGTAGTATCAAATAACTTGCGGAATTGACCCCCATGATTTCAAGCGCATCAATTTGTTGAGTTACGCGCATGGTGCCAAGTTCGGAAGCAATGTTCGAACCGACCTTTCCGGCTAAGATTAAACACATAATGGAGGAAGAAAACTCAAGCAAAAGAATTTCCCGCGTAACATAACCTACCGTCCAACGGGGCATCCAAGGCGTTTCGATATTCAGTTTGATTTGTATGGTGATAACTGCGCCTATAAAAAAAGAAATCAATAATACGATACCTACGGAATTAACCCCAAGCTGTTCAATTTCTTTGGCATATTGTTTGAAAAACATGCGCATACGCTCCGGTCGAGAAAAAGTGCGATTCATAAGTAAAAGATACCTTCCTACGGTTCTCAAAGCTTTTATCATAACCGGTGTATTAAAATTGCGAATGCTACAAATGTACACTATTTCATCCTATTTTGTTACATTTGCAATAAAAATTGGATATGGAAGAAGACAAGATGGTGCTTCGTACTGAAAATCTGGTTAAGAAATATGGTAAAAGGACGGTAGTAAATGATGTTTCCATAGATGTGAGACAGGGAGAAATTGTCGGGCTTTTAGGACCAAACGGCGCCGGAAAAACCACGTCTTTTTATATGACAGTGGGGTTAATAGCTCCTAATCACGGTCGTATTTTTTTGAATGATTTGGAGATAACCAAATATCCCGTATATAAACGTGCGCAAATCGGTATCGGTTATTTGGCTCAGGAAGCATCTGTATTTCGTCACATGAGTGTGGAAGACAACATATCGGCTGTGCTCGAAATGACTCATACTCCAAAAGATTATCAAAAAGAAAAGTTGGAAAGCCTGATAACTGAATTCCATTTGCAAAAAGTCCGCAAAAGTTTGGGAAATCATTTATCAGGAGGTGAACGTCGCCGAACAGAAATAGCCCGTTGTTTGGCTATCAGTCCTAAGTTTATTATGCTTGACGAACCTTTTGCCGGAGTTGACCCTATTGCTGTGGAAGATATTCAGCAAATTGTCTGGAAATTGAAAGACAAGGACATAGGCATTCTCATTACCGACCATAATGTGCAAGAAACACTTAGCATTACCGACCGTGCCTATTTGTTGTTTGAAGGAAAAATCCTCTTTCAGGGAACACCGGAAGATCTCGCAGGAAACAAAATTGTCAGAGAAAAATATTTAAGTAATAGCTTTGTGCTCCGGCGTAAAGATTTTCAGATAAACGGATAGTTTAGTATTGCTTTTACATACTGACATCCCTATCCCTAATAATGGTTAGAGCAGATTTATAATCTTCTTCGGAAACCATAACTATCGTATCGTTGAAGTACGGGGTAATAGTTCCTAAATTTCCGGTTTTTAATATAGGAGTAATGCCACTACTTTCTAATAGGTTTTTGACTATTTCAGCTTCCCATGGAGAACCTGAGAAAATATCTTTCAAAGAGGTTTCTTTTTTCGTTTTCATAGTGCTATGTGTTTTTAATTATAACAATTTGTAGTGTTGAAAAGTTTATGATAGCTGTTATTCCAATGAAATTTTGTGCACCTTGATAGTTTCATTTAAAAAAACAGATGCCGATTCGGTGAACTTCTCTTCTGCCTCTGTCGTGTAAAAAACACAATTACCTTTTCGTGTGCATTTTTCGTTAATCTCAGGATGTCGGAATAGATAATCTTTAAGAGCATTTACCACATATTCCCCTTGTGATATTACATGTATTCCATCGGGTATATACAACCTAATCTTGCGGAGTAGCAGCGGGTAATGGGTGCATCCTAATATTACAGTATCAATTTGATGGTCTTTGTACATTAGGTTATTGATATGTTGCCGGATGAAATAATCCGACCCCGGGCTATTCGCTTCGTTGTTCTCTACTAAAGAAACCCATATCGGACAGGCTTCACCGTTTACATGAATATCCGGAAATAATTTGCGTATTTCCAACGAATAGGATTCTGACTTTATAGTACCTGTAGTAGCCAATACGCCAACGTGCCTACTTTTAGTTATATTGCCGATACACTCTACCGTGGGACGTATGACTCCTAATACACGCCGGTTCGGATCCATAGTTGGCAAATCATTTATTTGAATACTCCTTAATGCTTTAGCCGAGGCTGTGTTGCAAGCTAATAGTATCAAATGACATCCCATCTCAAAAAGTTTGTTAACAGCTTGCAAAGTAAATTTATAAACGATTTCAAAGGAACGGGCGCCATAAGGAGTACGGGCATTATCGCCCAGATACACATAATCGTATTCGGGTAGCGCCTCTTTTATTTTATTCAGAATGGTTAGTCCTCCGTAGCCTGAATCAAAAATCCCGATAGGTCCCGGCGTGTGGGATAGCGCTTGTTTCATACTCTCTGGTTAATAAATGATATGAAAAAACGCGAACAGAACATTCCATCCGCGTATTTTTTATTGAGAAGTAGATTAATAAGGAATTACTTGATTCCCAATTCTGCTTTTACCAATGGAGTAACATCTATACTTTGAGTCGTATTGATGTAAGGAATAGCAGTTCTACTGACATCAAAAATATAAATTACGTTTTGAGCTTCTCCTACAATTTTGATTGCATTATCAAGCTTTTGATAAATGGGTGTCATGAATTCTTGTTGTTTTTGCAGCATTACTTCCTGTGCTTCTTGCTGAAACTGCTGGCTTCTTTGCGACATATCTTGAAGTTCTCTTTGTCTTCTCTCGGATATGTTTTGCGGAAGAGAATCCATTGCTTGTAGAAATTCCTGATATTTTTTCTGAAATTCGTCGTTGGTTCTTTGGATTTCATCTGAATATTTTTTTTCCAAAGATTGTAATTCGGCTTGTGCTTTTATGACTTCAGGCATTACTATAAGAATGTCTTGGGAAGATACATGAGCAAATTTAAGGGATTGTGCAAATATACTCATCGGAAAAATGAGCGCCATGATTATAAATACAGTTTTCTTAAACATAGTTTTTATTTGTTTTAATTATTATTTTAGGAAGATATAGCTACAAAAATAGTGATTAAAATGAATCTGCATAGCCTAATTGGACTAAAACTTCATTGCTGATATCAATACGTGGCGATGCAAAAATAATACCTGCCTCAGAAGCTCTATCAATTACTATCGAGTAATCTTCCATTTCCGATATTTCTTTGATTGCCTTGTAAATATCATCCTGAATAGGTTTCATTATGTTTTCTCTTTTCTTAAGGAGTTCACCTTCCGGACCAAAATAGTTATGACGTAATTCTGCAACCGCTTTTTCTTTGGCTACAATTTCTTCTTCTTTTTTGGTTCTTTGTCCTTCGGATAAAGAGGCGGCTTTTGATTGATACTCTTTGTACAACACTTGAGCTTGCTCCGTTAATGCTTCTACTTCGCTTTGATATTTTTGAGAAATTTGATCTAACTCTTTGTTCGCTTTTTCATAAGATGGAATGTGTTGCAATATATATTCCATGTCAATTAATGCAAATTTTTGCGCATTAGCCGTTAAATTGATAGCAAATAATAATAGTAAGGTAATAAATACGGACCTTTTCATTTTTGTTTAGCGTTTTTATGTGAAACATTATAAAAAATAATTTAAAATTCCTGACCTAAAATAAAATGGAAATGACTACCTCCGTAAGAGGTTGAACCGTGTACTTTATCAAATCCGTAAGCCCAATCAATACCCATCATACCAATCATTGGGAGGAAAATACGTACCCCCACGCCGGCGGAACGTTTTAACTCGAACGGATTGAATTTCGTTATATCGTTCCACGCGTTACCGGCTTCGCCAAAAGCTGATACATAAATACTCGTAGTTGGTTCCAACATCAACGGATATCTCAATTCCATTCCTAAACGAGTATATGCATATCCTTCCTGTCCACGGTAAGCTGTCAGCGAACTATTCTCATAACCACGCAGGGCAATGCTTTCAGTGGCATAAGTAGAATAACCTGTCATCCCGTCTCCTCCTACGTCGAATGTCTCAAACGGAGATTTTTTATATTGGTTATAGTGTCCCAGTAAACCAAATTCTACACGGGACATTAGTACCAAACATTTTTTCATGCCCGTAGTCAATGAAGTATAGGTTTTTGATTTGAACTTCCATTTGTGAAACTCAATCCATTCGTGCAGCTTGTTCAGGTTATCCTGCGTGATAAAACCATTCGCATCGTAATAATTTTTATAATTTTTTCCATCAAATAAAGAGTAGGGAGGGGTAGCTTGTATGGATAACGTGAACTCAGAGCCTTGTCGCGGGAAAATAGGATTGTCAATGGAACTACGCCCCAAAACTAATTGCAAACTTATGTTATTACAATTTCCATCCGATATGGGAAAATATCTTCCCCATTCTTTCAATACATATTTCTGATAAGCAAGTTCGCTAGAGAAGGTAAAATAGTCGTCCGGCCATTTTAAACGCTTACCCCAGCCTATTGAAAGCCCATACACTTTCATGTATTTATCCGGATCGTAATAGTTTTCATAGGTGCTGCTTCCGTTGCTGTACAGACTGTTAAAATAATTGGTGTAATAGGAGGAATTGTAATAACGGTCGCTAATATCCGTCTGCAAAGAGTAAAAAGCAGAAACGGAAAATGAGTTGGGGCGTTTTCCTCCGAACCAAGGATCAAAGAATGAAATACTATATGATTGATAGAAATCCGCATTTGTTTGTCCGCTGATAGTAAGCGTCTGTCCGTCGCCTTGCGGAAGTATTCCTCGATAATTTTCTCCCGGATGTAGTAAATTGGTTAATGAGAAATTAGTGAATTTCAAACTTAATTTACCGATAATCCCCGTCTGTCCCCAACCGGCAGAAAACTCTACTTGGTCGTTAGCTTTTGAAACCAGGTCGTAACCTATATCTACTGTTCCGTTTGCCGGGTCGGGTTGGATATCCGGTTTTATATTTTCAGGATCAAAATGTCCCATTTGCTGTATTTCCCGCATGGAACGCATCAAATCTTCCTTGCTGAAAAGATCGCCCGGGCGAGTGCGAAGTTCACGGCGTATCACATTTTCATACAAGCGGTCGTTTCCGTTTATTTTTATTTTATTGATAGTCGCTTGGCGACCTTCGGACAGTCTCATTTCCAAATCAATAGAATCGTTTTCTATGTTGATTTCCACCGGGTCGAGCGAATAGAACAAGTATCCATTGTTGTAATACAGGTTACCGATGGCATCGTCATCCGTATTTATGCGCTCTCCTAATAGCTTTTGGTTGTAAACATCTCCTTTTTTCATTTTCAGCATTTGGTCTAACTGTTCGGAAGGATAAAGAGTATTCCCCACCCAAGCGATGTTACGAAGATAATATTTGTCGCCTTCTTCTATTTTTATATATACGTTGACCGTTTTGTCGTTATAAGATGAAACACTATCCGCTACAATGCGTGCATCTCGATAACCCAATTCGTTGTATTTGTCAATAATCAATTGTTTATCGGCTTCATAGTTTTCATTCACAAATTTTTTTGTGCGGAATAAATTCACCAACTTACCTTTTTCGTTGGTTTTTTTCATTATCCTTTTCAGTTTGGAAACTTTTATGGCATTATTACCTTTAATAGAAATCCGGTGTACTTTGACTTTTTCTTTTTTGTCAATGGTAATATCCACAATCATTTGATTCTCTTTAGAAAGATCGTCTTTTTGTACAATAATCACTTCCGCATTCTTGAAACCTTTGTCGTCAAAATACCGTTTGATAATCGCCTTTGCACGATCTATCAAATTGGGAGTAATTTGACTACCGACAACCAATCCCAATTTCTTTTCCAATTCTTCCCGTTCGGATTTTTTTATTCCCTGATAATGTAGCTCGGAAATACGTGGTCGTTGCGTCAATGATATTTTCAAATAAACTTTCTTATCTTCGAAGCGTTCGGCAGTGATACTTACATTGGAAAAAAGCCCGTGTCGCCAATAGCGTTTGATCGCTTGTGTAATATCGTCGCCGGGGATGGTAATGATTTGTCCGGTAGATAGTCCGGATAATCCGATAAGTACATAGTTTTCGTAATTTTTTACACCGACAACTTCTATTCCGCCTATTTCATATTTTTTAGGAGTTCCCGAATAGGAAATAACCGGTTTCGGTTCGTCGTTGTTACTATTTACAATATCTGTATTTTGTGCCGTGCTTACCGGTATAAAGCAGAACAGGTAAATAAAAATAATAAGAAATAGGAAAGAAATACGATAATACATTGGTAAAGTGTGTATCTAAGTTATTGTATTTGTTCACCGGTTTTGCCAAACCTGCGTTCTCTCTGTTGGTAGTTGTAAATCGCTTTCAAGAGATCTTCCTCTCTGAAATCCGGCCAAAAGGTATCACAAAAGTATAATTCCGTGTAAGCGCTTTGCCACAAGAGGTAGTTACTCAGACGGATATCGCCTCCCGTGCGAATAAGCAAATCGGGGTCGGGCATAAAGTTGGTATTCAAATAGGAAGAAATCAAATTCTCAGTGATATCTTCGGGAGAAAGTTTGCTACATTGGACTTGGCGGGCAATTTGCCGTACTGTTTCCGTTATTTCCCATCGGGAAGAGTAACTTAGCGCTAAAACGAAAATCATTCCGGTATTATGTGATGTTTTTTCTATGCAATGAGAAAAACATTTCTGAACGTCAACGGGCATTTTATTTATATCACCGATTGTACGGAAGCAAATATTGTTTTTCATAAAGATCTCTTCTTCCATGCTCTTAACCAATAAATCCATCAACGCTCCCACTTCTTGCAGGGGTCTGTTCCAGTTTTCGGTAGAAAAGGTATATAAAGTAAGGAATCTGACTCCTGTTTTTGACGCTTCTTCTGCAATGGCGTGCACAGACGCCACTCCTGCCTGATGCCCGTAATTACGTTCTTTACCTTGCTGTTTCGCCCATCTGCCATTACCATCCATAATAATAGCTATATGGTTTGGAATCCGGTTTGTGTCTATTTGTTCTTTGTATGAAGGCATCGTTTTTATTTTATCTTAAATCCGAGTTTATTGATACGTCCGCGCCAAACCTCGCCTTTCTGTCCCCATATCATCCATATAAAATTGTCTTTGTCAATAACTATTGAATAAGGATGATAGCTTGCTTCTCCGAAATATTCCGGAAAAAACATTTTCTTTTTCACATGACTCCATGTAAGCCCTTCGGGTGAAGTGTAAAAGCCATCGAAACCTCCTCCGAAAACATAGAACCTGTCATTATAATAGATGATGGAAGGTTGCTTCATGTAGGGGCAATCGTATGTTGTATCATCATTGCCAACCGGGGCCTCTGCAGCCGTCCATTCTTTGCCGTCTATGGAAAACCACGGAACGGTATAAGGCGAATCGGTTGGCATAGTTTCTCCCGCTATAAAAGCTTTCCAGATTCCCGTCTTTGTCTTATATACCGTTGAAGAAATGTTTTCCATAGGAAATGTTTCGAGGACTTCTTTACCCGTTTCCCATCCCGAAAAGTCGGGGTTAGTTACACAGAACTTTTTTATTCCGTTTTCGTTTTTTATTCCGTTTATCGTATGGGGAAAACTTGTAATAAAAGTTTCGAGACGGTTACCGGAGAGTGCGGAGTGTTCATTCCATAAAGCGCCGTCTTCGGAAAAATAAACATCACCACCCTCTTCGGTCAGCGCATATAGCTTGCCCTCACAGGCAAGTAAGGAAGATAGTTTGATATGGTCGGGCAGGTTAGTCATTTTAGTCCAATTACGTCCGTCGTTCAATGAGGTATAATAGCCTTCCAATCCATCTGACGTATAGGTATATACAAATATTTTTTCACCCAGTATAACGGATTTCCGCTCGCCAGACTCATCTCCTTCTCCGGAAAAAGAAGGAGCCATCTTTGTCCATACCAACGAGTCAGGGTCTTGCTTATGTATGCGAACTTCCAAGGTATAGTCTCTGGAGTACTTTCCATCCAGGGTAACCACGCTCAGTTTGAAAGGTTGCTCCATTGTCCGGCTGAAGTCGAAAGAGTCAGTCATATTTAATAGCGTGTTATCTGTATAGACATAGCCGCCCGTTTCCAATGTGGTGATTAGGATTTTATTAATGATCGTATCTGCCGTAAGTGGTACAGAATCTATATTGAATATAGCGCCATTGATTTGATCGATGGTAAAAGAATAGTTTATCCCGTAAATAGTGTCGAGCTCAAAAGCATGAATCGTATCGTCAGAACTATATTCCACCTCTTCGCTTGAATCAAAACAAGAGATGGCAACGGAAAAGATAAGGAGGAAACTGATAATTACCGGCAAAAATGTTATTCTCATCCGACTGATAATGATTTATTATAACATATAAAATACAAATGTAGGAATCTTTTTTCTTTGTGGAGCAACTATACAAAGTTTTATATTTATTTTACGCTATCAAACAAAGTATTCATGTACAATGTCTTAATTTAACAATATATTTACATAGAACGCCGCAGCAGCAGGGGAGGCGATCCTTGCGTCGCCCATAAACAAGGCGCCCGCAGGGGTTGCCTCTACCGTGCAAAAATCAATTCAGGAATTGTTACGGATAATCATTTAATTTATATAATGCCAATATGGGACGTTGAAGTGTGATTGGACAACAAGCTTGTGTTTATTGCTTATTTCAGGAGATTTAATACCGGAATTGAGTTTTAGGGAATTCTTTTCGACAAAAGCTTCGTCCCACAAATTGGCATCTATAAATGATTGCAAAAGCCGGCTTCCGCCTTCAATCAATAGAGACTGAATATTTTTTTTGTATAAAGCTTTTGTTATTTGGAGCGGTAGTTCTGTTTTGAGTTGAAAGTCGATAGGGATATACTCCACTGCACTGTTAGGAGGAGAGGGTGGAGGAGGAGAGGTAAAGACCAACGTAGGTGTACAGCCGTCAAACAAATGTAAAGAGAGTTCCAAAGAGAGAGTTTGATCTATAACCACCCGAAGAGGATTCTTTCCATACCAATGCCGGACAGATAAAGACGGATTATCCAAACGGGCTGTCTGTGTACCTACCATGACGGCGTCTGTTTCCGCTCTTCTTTTGTGTACTTGCATTAAAGTTAATTCAGTGGATAATAAGATGGGAGGAGTGTTATGTCGCAGTAGGTCTATAAAGCCGTCGGAAGATTCCGCCCATTTTAACGTAATGTAAGGACGATGCAGCGTGTGGTAGGTAATGAAGTTTTTGTTTAGTTGACGACATTCCTTTTCGAGTACTCCCGTTTTTACTTCACATCCGGCGTCGAGGAGTTTATGTATTCCTTTGCCTGCTACTTCGGGAAACGGATCTGGACAACCTATGACAATGCGGGGTATTTTTTTTTCAATGATTAAATCGGTACAGGGAGGCGTTTTGCCATGATGTGAACAGGGTTCCAGATTGACGTAGATAGTGGAATGTTTCAGAAGTGATTCGTTTTGTACAGAACGGATAGCATTGACTTCGGCATGTGGAAAACCTCTTTTGATATGATATCCTTCACCGATAATTTTCCTTTCGTGAACAATGACTGCCCCTACCATAGGATTGGGAGATACGTTGCATCTTCCGTTTCGAGCTAACGAAATGCAGCGTTGCATGTATATTTCTTCTGTCAAAGTAGTTCCAATACTTTAAAACATTTTACCAATTTGTCTATGGCAGAATCTATTTGCTCTTTAGTATGTGTTGCCATCAATGAGAAGCGGATTAGTGTGTCATTGGGTGAACATGCCGGCGGAATAACGGGATTTACAAATACACCTTCGTCGAAAGCCATTTTGGTGACAAGGAATGTCTTCTCCATATCGCGCACATATAGTGGGATAATAGGAGTGGCTGTATGTCCGATTGCAAAACCCAGCTTACGGAAACGCGATAAAGTATAGTCGGTGTTATCCCACAGGCGTTGGATGCGTTCGGGTTCATTGGTCATAAGGTTCAATGCGGCGTATGCAGCGGCTGTAGAGCCGGGCGTATTGCTTGCACTGAAGATATAGGGACGCGAATTATGACGTATGTAATTGATGATAGACTCATTTGCTGCGATAAATCCACCGATGGAAGCGAAAGATTTACTAAAGGTACCCATAATCAGATCAACCTCATTTGTCAAACCGAAATGGTTGCACGCGCCGCGTCCCTGGACTCCCAACACACCGAGCCCGTGTGCTTCGTCAGCCATGATGTTTGCATTGTATTTTTTTGCTAATTTTACAATTCCGGGTAAGTTAGCTATATCGCCTTCCATACTGAACACACTGTCCGTTATAATCAGTTTGACGGATTCCGGTTTACACTTCTGGAGTTCCTTTTCCAATGACACCATGTCGCTGTGTTTGTATTTCAAAGCAGTGGAGAAAGAAAGTCTCCGTCCCTCAACAATGGAAGCATGATTCAATTCATCGCAAATAATATAATCTTCCCGACCCGTTACACAAGAAACAACGCCTAAATTTACTTGGAACCCTGTTGAATAGATAATGGCGTCTTCTTTTCCTACAAACTCCGCCAATTCTTTTTCTAATTTGATGTGTAAGTCGAGCGTTCCATTCAGGAAACGCGATCCGGCACAACCTGTGCCGTATTTGCGTGTGGCTTCGACGGCTGCCTCGATAACTTGCGGGTGGTTTGTTAAGCCCAGATAGGAGTTTGAACCAAACATCAATACCTTTTTCCCATTCATTATCACTTCTGTGTTTTGCTCGCTTTCGATGCAACGGAAATACGGATATACGCCTTGTTCCTTTGCTTTTTGAGGAAGGTCGTATTTGGCTAATTTCTCTTGTAGCAATCCCATATTTTATAAATTTATTTCTGTAATCATAAAGTAGGGGGCAAAGGTAGAAAAGAACTTCATTTATACTATTTTTTGAATATTAAAGATATTAAAAACCCGTTGGAGGAATTAACCCAAAGTGTACTTAACTCTTCCGAAAGACCTGTCGTTTATTTTGTTTACGTGTTGTAAAGCATTACAGGTGCAATTTTAGCTAACACACGAGTGAAATACCTTTCACTTCTCCGGCATAATTTCGTAACAATAGGAATTGGCACGTATTTGATGATAATAATACTTTTCCCTATATTTGTAATAATAAAGATTATACCAATGATAGTAATTACACTTGCCGAATTAAAAACCAATCAGAATAAGTATTTTGATTTGGCTGAAAAAGAAAAAGTTGTTGTAAGACGGGGTGGGAAGATAATAGAACTTGTCCTAAGTGACGAGGTTTCTACCAATCTGAGTCCTAGTGCTGATCCGTGATTTGACGACCCCGAAAATAGGGCATCCGTTAATTGTGGTATAGAAGATGAAAAAAACGGACGGATGCGAGAATTTTCTTCTACAGAACTAAAAGTATTGTTAGGAATATGATTTATAAAATCCTTCTAACAAAAGAAGCAGAAAAACAACTTTTGATATATCAAAAATCAGGATCAAAAAGGATTTAGAAAAAATTTACACTTTTTTGGAGGAATTAAGAAAACAAGACGCCGACCGGCGCCTGAGTCGAAGCTGATGCTTGAACGAAGCTTCGACTAAGCTCAGCTACCGATTCGAAGGCGCTACCCAAAAAGCAAATAGTTGTATTTAGTAGTTGAATCTGTAGAAAGAAGAAATACTTATCCGGCACGATCAGGATAAATAATATTTTAATACTTTTGTAGAATAGAGAACATTAATAATCATAATCATACAAAAACAATGGCAACGGTAATGGGGTTTTTTTCAAAGTTGTTCGGAAAAGATAGTAAATCGAAACAAGTAGGTAGCGTGGAAGATTTTGTTTCGTTGACAGGAGTGTATTTTCAATCAATGATTGCCGTGAATGTGGGGATTACGAATATAAATATGGTACCGGAAGTGGCTAATTTTAAACGTTTGTTTAAAGTAGCTACACAAGGAGGGAAGCTTGGATTGGCTGAAAAATCGCGCTCGCGCAAAATGCTGATGCAAGACTATAAATTGAGTGAGAATTATTTTAAAGAGATTGATGCATCGGTTAAAAAGAATTGCAAAACACAGAACGATGTGAGGTCTTATTTATTTATGTATCAGGGATTCTCCAATGATTTGATGATGCTTATGAGTAATTTGATGCAATGGAAGTTTCGTATCCCTTCTATATTTAAAAATACTTTGTATGGACTAACGGAAAAAACAGTGCACGACGTAATGACAAAGTCTAAATGGAAGACGGATGATGTGCGTAAAACGGTAACTAAAGTCCGGCAATATAAAGATCGTTTGGGATTTTCAGAGAAATGGACTACGGAGTTTGTATATCAAGTGGTGCTTTTGGCTAAAAAAGAACCGAAGCAAAAGAAAAAAGAATAAGAGTATTTTATAGACAGGAATGAGACATGCGGAAAAACGGAAATTTAAAACGTTTTTCCCACATGTTTTATTTATCGTTGGCATATACCTTGTATCGTTTTTTCCCCCAAAAAAATAGCAACTTTTAGGTATTGCCTCATTTGGAAAGAAGGAATACGTTTGCAACGTGAAAAAGCAAATGATTATTTAATTCAAAATGAAATGAGGCAATTTTATATTGGGTTATGGCTGTGTACCCTGTTTTGTGTAACGATGAGTCTGAAAATAACCGCTCAAGATGCACTGAAAACTTCGCGTTTTCAAGTGGGCGGTTATGGGGAAGCTGTGATGCAACGTATGTTTTACAGCGGCAACGTTGCCCGCTATAATTATCCGGAAAATTATGCCGGTGAAAAACACGGGCAGTTTGACTTGCCCCACGTGGTCGTATATACAAGCTACAATTTTGGACATGGTTGGAAATTCTCATCCGAGATAGAGTTTGAACATGGTGGTACGGGGACAACCTACGAAATGGAAAATTCCGAATCGGGCGAATATGAAGCTGAGATAGAGAAAGGTGGCGAGGTAGCCCTCGAACAGTTTTGGATTGAAAAGACGTGGGCAAACTATGCCAACCTGCGCATGGGACATATCATCGTCCCAATAGGACTAACAAACCAATACCACTTGCCAACGGAGTTTTTCTCCGTGCTTCGTCCCGAAGAAGAATCAACCATCTTACCTTGTACCTGGCATCAAACAGGTATCAGTTTCTGGGGACGCACTAAGCAATGGCGTTACGAAGCCTTGTTTATTTCGGGTTTAGGCGCTGAACTTTTCAGCAATGCCAACTGGATTCATGGAGGCGCTACCTCTCCTTACGAGTTTACCATAGCCAATTCGTATGCAACGGCTCTCCGGTTAGACAATTATTCCATAAAAGGGTTACGGATAGGCTTGAGTGGATATTACGGTCTCAGCGCCAACAATACGTTAAAAACAGAACGCTATAACAATGTGGATGGAGCCGTAATCGTGGGCGATTTTGACGCCGTTTACAATGATCATCATGTGGTGGCGCGTACCAATATACTTTATGGACACTTGGACGATTCTTATGCCATCTCAACGATTAACAAGAAACTTCCTTCTGCCAGCCCGTCGTCACGAACGAATGTGGCTTCCGATGCAATGAGTTGGTATGTGGAAGCGGGATACGATGTGTTGTCATTCTTTCCCAACCGGCAGTATCAAGACAATAAACTTTATGTGTATGGGCATTATGGTTATTACGATTCCATGTATAAAACCGCCGAAGGTATTCCTGTAAAGGAATGGTGCGAGAAAAAAATTATCAGCGGAGGGATGAATTACATTCCAATGCAAGGATTGGTTGTTAAAGCCGAATATTCATTTCGTAAATTCAAGTCTCCTTATAATAATGAGCCAACGCTCTCATTGGGTATTGCCTATTCGGGAATGTTTGAAAGATAAATCGTGTAAACTTGTATAAATAAAATAGTTAATCGAAATAACAACATTATGAAAAAGATTTTTAAAAATTTAGTATTGACTTTTCTGGTAGTTGTTGCAATCCCTTTGAGTTTTACTTCCTGTAATGATGACGACAACGATATAATCGGTAATGACGACGAAGTAAGGGTAGCCGCAGCTGTGGAGGCTTGCGCCAACCTTGGAACATTGCTCAATAACGTGGCAGGCATTATTGATGACGATGATGAATTGTATCAATCTATTCTGAATGAGTATGTGTATAAAACCGTTGTTCCTACTTATAAAGAATTGGCAGAGGCAGCCCTTGTGATGCGGCAAGCCAATATAGCTTTAAAAACGAACCCGACGGATGCAGCTATGAAAATCGCTTCCGATGCTTGGATGCGGGCGCGCGTTGCTTGGGAGATTAGTGAAGCATTCCTTTTTGGTCCGGTAGGAGAAAATGCGTTGGATATTGATGGGCATATTGATTCCTGGCCCTTGGACTTGGATGATATTCTAAAAGAAATTGCGAAGGGGGGGAATCTTACAGGAGCAGATGCTTGGGAAAAAGAATCCGAAGTGATCGGTTTCCACGTAACGGAATATTTGCTTTATCGCGAAGGGCAAACACGTCCGGTTGGCGATTTGACTCCCGCAGAATTAAACTACTTGGTTGCCGCAACAGACGCTTTGGTATGGGACTGTGTGTTGGCTTATGTGGCATGGATAGGTGAAGAAAGCGTATCATCGGAAATGAAAACGGTCTTTAACGAAAATCCGGCTGTGGTAGCTCATCTGAACAATAATTCTTATTACAAAAACTTTGCCCAGAAGCTCACTACGGCAACAGGTTACTCTTCTTGGGGAGCAGCTTTGAATGAAATCGCATCCGGTTCGGCTGATATTGCCGACGAAGTGGGAGCTACCAAAATAGCACAGCCTTATGCCGATAAGCACGTGGAAGATGTGGAGTCGTGGTATAGCTGGCATTCGTTGGACGATTATCAAAATAACATCCGTAGCATTAAGAATGCTTATCTGGGCGGGAGAGACGACAATTCGCGTACGGCAATATCTCTGAGTAACTACGTGAAAGAACGGAAACCCGAACTTGACGCCAGCATCAAAGCCCAGATTGAAGACTGTCTTACCAAGATTAAGGCTATCGGCACAGGGGGCAGGTCTTTCTATGAAGTAGTGCGCGATAAAAAATAGATTTATAGTAACATAACGGTAGATTGTGCTGTAGGTAACCATAAGTTACCTGCAGGCTCTCTTTTCTTAACAATTACGATTATGAAAAAATATGGAACGATTTTTTGGGCGTTATTTTCTTTCATTGTAACAGTAGCTTGTGCAGATGATAATAATGAACCCGATGGCTCCGGTAAAGTGAAAGAATATGGCAAAGAATGGTACACGGGTGGGGTAAACGGAACGGTATTCAATGCCACTTCAAGCGCTTACAGCCAATCAATGCCGGCAATAGACGCCGATCCAGCGCTCTATAAGCAGTTTATGCGTGGCGAACAAATCTTTGAAAAGAGCTTTGTATCTACGGAAGGAATGGGATATTCGGGGCTTGGACCGGTGTATATCCGCAAATCTTGCATCGCTTGTCATCCCAGTTATGGCGGTCGCAGCAAGCGTGTGGAAAAGTTCAATACATCGGATAGCCGGAACGGTTATTTGTTGATGATTTACGATCCGAATGTAGAAGGGCTCCCATTGGCATCGAAGTATTTTACCGGTATGACGCAGACAAGTGCCGTACCCCCTTATAAAGCTCCGATTAACGAATCGGGTATCCGGCTGGAATGGCTTCCGTACACCGACGAATACGGCAATACCTATCCGGATGGTACTCCTTACTCGCTTATTTATCCCCAAGTAACCATTGCGCAAGACGCCATTTTGTTTAAGGATTTCGATATGAGTAAATATGCCGCAAGCATTGAAGGCACTATCGGTATTTACGGAACGGGGCTTTTGGACGCCATTTCCGATGAAGATTTGCGTGCGCAACACCAAGCAGAACAAGAACGCGGTTATGCTCCGGGCATTATCGGTGCGGATATTGACGAAACGGGGCTTAATCCTTACTATCCGGGCAAACATCCGGGGCGTTTTACTTATCTTTGTACCCGCGCTACGCTGGACAATGGTCCCGGCTCCAATGCGGTATGGAACATCACGAACGTAACCCGTCCCGACCGTCGATCCCATTACATTACGGATGAATATGCCAAAGTAACCTCTCAAGACCCTGACATTCAGCAAGCATTGGGACAGAGCGAAGAAGAAATTTACAGTTATTTAATGTCTAAAGAGCTAAAACCGGAAATGACTGCGGAAGATTACGACGCTTTCATGGTTTGGCATCGCGGACTTGCCGTGCCGGCTGCCCGCAATCTCGACGACAAAACGGTGCAACGCGGCAAGGCATTGTTCCAGGAATTGGGTTGTGTGGCGTGTCATCGTCCCTCATGGACTACACGCAGCGATTACAAACCGTTCCCCGCTCTTTCCAATCAAGAGATATATCCTTATACGGATTTGCTGCGTCATAACCTTGAATTGTACGAACCGGGACGTGTAATAGTGTGTCGCACAACGCCTCTCTGGGGGCGCGGTCTGATGCCGGTTACTTCGGGATATACGGATATGCTCCATGATTTACGGGCGCGTAATTACGAAGAAGCTATTTTGTGGCATGGCGGAGAGGCTAAACAGCCCAAAGAAAAATTCCGTGCCTTATCCAAAGAAGACAGGGAAGCATTGGTTAAATTTCTCCGGTCTATTTAAAGAATGGCGAAAGTGAATACATGGAAACACTATGCATTCGGAGCATTGATTGCCGTGTTGGCGGTCCTTGCTTCGGCAACTATTATAGAGAAAATCTCCGGTAGGGAGGCAGCATCGGAATATATATACGGTTCGTGGTGGTTCGTGGCATTGTGGGGGATACTTGGCGTTACGGCAATGGTCTATATGATCCGCAAGATGCTGTATCGCCGGAGAGTGGTGTTCTTACTCCATGGTGCGTTAGGCATTATATTGTTGGGGGCGTTAGTAACTTTCCTCACTGCCGGACGCGGATATATTCATCTTCGTCAAGGAGAAACGATCCATACATACATTGCGGAAAACGACACAACCGAATGGTCCCTTCCTTTCGATGTTAAACTGATACTTTTCGACATAGCCTATCATCCGGGAACGGACGAACCGGCAGATTTCATCAGTTTTCTCAAAGTGGGCGAAGAAATGTGCAAGATTTCCATGAATAAAATATATTCCCGGCAGGGATATCGCCTCTATCAAATGTCTTACGACCCGGATGAGATGGGTAGCACCCTTATGGTCAATCACGATCCCTGGGGTATTGGCATTACGTATACGGGATATGTGTTGTTGGCATTGGCTATGCTTGGGTTGCTTTGGTTTCGTATTGGGTGGCGGGGGTTGCTTTATACGGCAATTCCGGTGGCAGGTTTATGGGTTTATATCTCCCGGTTGAACCCCATGACCCCTGTGTTGCGTTCCCCTATGCTGGCAGCGCACGTTTCGGTCATTATGATTTCATACGGTTTGCTGGTTTTTATTACCGTAACAGCCATTATTGCTCTTTGTTCCCGCCAACGGAGCGAACGCCTTTATCGCCTGAACTCCACGTTACTTTATCCCGCTTTATTCCTGTTGGCAGCGGGAATATTTATCGGAGCCGTTTGGGCTAATATTTCGTGGGGACGTTATTGGGGTTGGGACGCCAAAGAAACGTGGGCGTTAATAACGATGTTGGTTTATGCGTTGCCATTCCACAAAGGTAGCATTGTTTTGTTTCGTAATCCGGTTAAGTTTCATTGGTATTGTCTGCTGGCGTGTCTTACGATGGCAATGACTTTTCTTGGGGTTACCTATCTTTTAGGGGGAATGCATAGTTATGTTTAATTTTTACCAATGTACTCAACCGAAATGGAATGTATGGCAATGAAAGCAAATCATAACAAAGCGTTGAAGGATTTTGTAACATTATGATTGGTAAAGCAACGCCGAAGCCATATATTGTGAATGCGGAGTGACGGGGACAAGAGAAAGATAACCCGCAGTAATCTTTTCGCCGGACATTGACAAAGGATATTCTTTTACTAACCGGAAATGTTCTGCTGCCAACCGATCGGGAGAGGAAAAATGATTCACTTTGAATATTCCTTCTGCTTCCGGTTGCACATATTGATCGTAGAATAGACGGGCAACTACCCCCATCGTCATACGCAAGTTTATTTCCACGCATGGATGAATACGATATTCGGGCGTGCCGGTAAAACGACAAATCATCATGTCTATGCCCAAATATCCGGTGTATGCGTCGCTCAGCTGTGCGGACAACTCCTTTTCTATGCGAATGCGTAACTCGCGCCATGTCGAAAGCGGGACGTAACCAGCTAATTGCTGTTCAATCGTTTTATCCGGTAGCAAGGTATTGCTTTCATAAGTCCCTTTTGCCTTTGTCCGGAAAAGAGAGTATCCGGCAAAGACGACAGCTCCGTGACCGGTGGCATGGAACAACATGGCAAAATCGATTACTTTGTTATATACCGGTTCGGCAATCACACCGCCTTGTTGATGGATAGCATGTTCACTCCAGCGGTTAATAACCGGAGTATAAATCCCCTTGCACCAGTTCAGTCCTTTTCCGCTGCCGGAGAGCGGGGCTTTCAGCAAACTGGTTGCATGGCTTTCTACAAAATAACGGACATCGTTTGTGTTTGTCAAATAGAAAGATTTCCCGCAAAAGTTGTTGTCAATTTGTAAAACCGGTAACAGGTTTACAGCAAACAAACGATGGGATTGTTTACGGATAACAGCGAGTTGTTCTTTGCCGGGTAACATTCCGGCAGGAACTCCCAGAGAAAGCAAGTATCTGTGTATAGCAGGATTCCAGCCCCAAGGTATAGGAGTCAGAGTTGGAAGGGAGGTTATTTCCGGTTCTGTCAATAAACGGGGTAATTCGGGAAACAGGGTTTGTTTTTCTTTCAAAAAGGGTAGGTTGTAAAGGGAAGAAGCTAATACGGCGCTCTCCGGACAAGCATACCATATTGGCAGAAGGGATAAATCGGCAGATAACCGGCGAGCCGGGGCTGGAGGCATGTAAGTAGGACTGTAATTGGCAAGGGAAAGGTCGTGAGCAGGGTTAAAAAAGTAAAGGTTCATTTTTCCTTTATAACATTACTATTATTTTATTAGGAATTCCACCTGCCGGACCACATTTTCCGCCAACTCCATAAATGCCTTTCCTGTAATCGTGTTTTCGTCTAATGCTACAGGCGTACCGTTATCTCCGCTTTCCCGAATATTTTGTACGATAGGAATCTGCCCCAACAAAGCGATATTCATTTTTTCCGCCAAATGCTTCACCCCTTCTTTTCCAAAAATGTAATATCTGTTTTGTGGAAGTTCCGCAGGGGTAAACCAAGCCATGTTTTCTATCAAACCGAGAATGGGAACGTTCATTTTAGGGTTGGAAAACATATTAATCCCTTTGCGTGCATCGGCTAACGCCACTTCTTGCGGAGTGCTTACTACGAGCGCTCCCCTCATGGCGAGGGTTTGTACCACTGTTAAATGAATATCGCTTGTGCCGGGTGGTAAATCTATCAGGAAATAATCCAACTCTCCCCATGCTGCATCGCCTATCAGTTGTTTCAAAGCATTGCTTGCCATACCGCCGCGCCAGAGAACCGGTTGGTCAGGGTCAACAAAAAAACCTATCGAAAGTAGCTTTACTCCGTATTTCTCAATGGGGATAATCCTGTCGTGCCCCTGTATTTTCTTTGCATACGGATGAGCGTCTTCCGCTTGAAACATTTTAGGCAGGGAGGGTCCGGAAATGTCGGCATCCAATACTCCTACTTTGTAACCGAGTTTTGTGAGAGCTACTGCCAAATTAGCCGTAACGGTGGATTTTCCCACTCCACCCTTTCCCGATGAAATACCTATAATATTTTTTACCTGCGGTAATAAGTTTTTAGCCGGCGGACGGTCATTTTGCAATGACTTTACATGGATATTACCGGCTATTTCTACATTTTTGTCTATGTGATTTAATATGGCGGTTTCGGCAGCTTTGACGATTGATTTGATAAACGGGTCTGTGGTTTTTTCAAAAATGAGAGTGAATGATACTTTTTTGCCTTCGATACGAATATCATCGTCCACCATATTGGCTTCAATGAGATTTTTACCTGTGGCGGGATAACGGACAGTTGCCAAGGCGTCACGTATTAATTGAGGATATAGTTTCATACAACTAAGAACAATTTTTTTTATTCCGAATGAGGTAGTTCCCTTCTTTTGTTCCGGTTATAACTCCGGTACGAATCCCATTCAATCTCTACCTCCGGTTCTTTCAATACTCTTTCTTTCGGAAGCTGAAACCTGACGTATTTAATATTTAAACCTCGTGCCATCCATTGTTGTTCGTAATGGGTCTTGATGCTGAGAATATCGTCCTTCAAACCGGAATGATAAAGATTTTCCGTTATCAATTCAATAGGTAGTCGATTCTCTTCAATCATATAACGGGTATAAGCGAATAGGAAATGACTGTCTGTCTTTACATGGATACTACCGGAAGGAAGTAAGAATTTACGGTAACGCTCCATGAAATAGGTCGATGTCAATCGTTTTGTCGCTTTTTTCATTTGGGGGTCGGGGAAAGTAAGCCATATTTCACTTACTTCGTTTTTGGTAAAGAAGTGATTAATGATTTCGATGTTTGTACGCAGGAATGCTACGTTCTTCATTCCTGTTTTCAATGATTCGGAGGCGCCACTCCACATGCGCGCTCCTTTAATGTCCACTGCAATGAAATTTTTGTTGGGAAACATCTTTCCTAATTCTACCGTGTATTCACCGCGTCCGCACCCTAATTCTAAAACGATGGGATTATTGTTCCGGAAAAAATCTTGCTTCCAATTTCCCTGCATCTGGAAAGGAATGCCCTCCGCCTTTGCATATGGATATTCAAAAACATGCGGAAACGTTGCCATATCCGCAAACTTTTGGAGTTTGTCTTTTCCCATTAAATTAGATTAGGGCGTTATTATTACCAAACTCTTTTTATTCTACAATGGTTACCCAGTTGTGTATATCCGGTTCGTCGCCGTATTGGATAGCTCTTAATTTATTGTAAAGTTTGATGCAGACAGTACCCGCTTCACCTTTTTTGCCAAATACATAAGATTTTCCCGTATCCAAATCGTCAATCCTTTCCATTGGACTGATAACGGCGGCTGTTCCACACGCCCCCGCTTCTTCAAAAGTGGACAATTCTTCTACTTCGATTGGACGACGTTCTACCGTCATGCCCAAATCTTCTGCCAATGTCATTAAACTTTTGTTGGTTATGGAAGGCAAAATGGAATCGGATTTAGGAGTGATGTACGAATTGCCGCGAATAGCAAAGAAGTTGGCGGGACCGCTTTCGTCAATGTATTTTTTTTCTTTGGCATCTAAATAAATCACAGCCGAATAGCCCGATGAATGGGCTTTTTCTCCGGCTACAAGACTTGCAGCGTAATTGCCGCCTATTTTGAAACGTCCTGTTCCTAAAGGAGCCACCCGGTCGTATTGTCGCATGATAACGTATGGAGTTGGTTTAAATCCCGTTTTGAAATACGGACCTACCGGCGAAACAAATATCATGAATAAATATTCTTTAGAAGGGTTTACGCCTACTTGCGCCCCCGTGCCTATCAGCAGCGGACGTATGTATAGCGAAGCGCCGCTTTCGTAAGGAGGCACAAAATGCTCATTCAATTTTACCACTTTCACTACTGCCTCCGTAAATCTTTCAACAGGTAATTGCGCCATCAGGATGCCTTCGCAAGAAGATTGCATGCGTTTGGCGTTTTCCTCCATACGAAAGATGCGGATTTTCCCGTCTTTACCGCGAAAGGCTTTCAAACCTTCAAATGATTCCTGCCCGTAGTGAAGGCAAGTAGCTGCAATGTGTATATGGATGTATTCGCTTTGGCTAACCTCCAACTCTCCCCATTTTTCATCGCGATAGTTAATTCTTACGTTATAATCTGTCGGCATATAACCGAATGATAAATTTGACCAATCTATTTCTTTCATACTTGTTAAGTTAAAAGTTTCCGGTTTCTTTAGGTTTTATTTTTCGTGAACTTAAAAACTCAAAACAAATTTAATTCATATTATTGGGATTGTTGTTTTCTTTTAATAAATTTTCAATTTCCTTGTCGGCTTTTGTCAGCTTTTCCATGCAAAACGAAATAATTTCGTTAGCTTCTTTTATTTTTTCACTTAGTTGATCTATTTCCAGTTCATTATTGTCTATTTGCCGGACAATTTCTTCCAATCGCTTAATGGCTTGCGAATAAGTTTCTTGGTTTTTTGCTGTCATAAAAATGAAGTGCTATCATATATGGATTGTAGATAATTGAAATACAAAGGTATAAATATTTTTTTATAAGTAATGATTAAAATAAGATCTGCCATTGTTGGTTACCCATTGTTTTAAAAGTAAAGAGAAGATATCTATCTTGATTTGAAATAATTTTGTTTCTTTGCCTTATGGAAAGCCAAGATGTATATTCTGCGGAAACTATTAAAAGTCAAATAATTGACTTTTTAATGTTGAGTTTTTCCAATGATTTTTTTATTGGAAACGAGATTATGTATGGCACTAAAAGGAAACTTATTGATTTGTTAATTTTAAAAGACAATCAACTTACTGCCATAGAAATAAAGGCAGATAATGACGATTTGCGAAGAATAGAGGAACAAATAAACGAATCAAAAAAAATATTTGATTATATCATTGTTTGTACTACAATGATACATTTTGAAAAGATAATGCATTTATTGTCAAATGATATTGGAATTTATAGTGTTAATAAACATAGTATTAATATAGTTAGAAAGCCTAAAAAGCAAAAAAACTGGATAAGAAAGAGATGCTTTTTTCGATAAATTCAAATTTTCTAAGAAAAAGTCTAAAATCAACTGCAAACAATATAAATTCTGACGAGGTTAGACAGCAGTATGTTAAGGAAAGTACAAGTAAAATACATAATCTTTTCATTGATTATTTGCACCAAAAAGTTCAATCAAAATTCAGTCTCTTTTTGCAAAATCGAGGGGAATTTACCCATATAGACGACATACCACTTTTATCGTCTTCCTTGTACATTCAATAAAGACGTTTAACTTGTTGGGCAATGTGAATATTCATTCTTACAGAAATCCAAAAACGAGGCGTAGAAGAAGGTGCGCCACCTTTTGCACAAGAATTTATTTGCTGTATTCCCCAATTACTTCCCATATCGTTGGGAAATCTATTGTCTCTTACAACTGATTGTGCAACTTGTGTATATGTAGAAGCATACGCCGAAATACCTTGCGGTCTTCTTTTCTTGTAATAATAAATGCTATCCTGCAATGCAACCTCAATACGAGGTATCCAACCTCTTGCCATTGTAATTGTATCATTTCTTGTTGGATTGATAGAAGCATAATCTCCGTAAATTACATCAGAAACAGCTTTGCATACATCATTATGTATTTGTATTTCAGAAATACTGAATGTATCATTTTCAACATCTCCTAACTCTGTAACATTGCTGGGAAACGAAGTGGCACTAACTATATAATGTGCATTTATATAAAGTCTAATAAATATATTCGATTAAATTACATATCCTTGTGATCTGTTCAGGCTGTGTTTTTCTACCCCATTTTTCAAACTCCTCTACGCGTTGTTCCATTGTTTTTAGCCACCTGTTGT
>SNRY01000046.1_pt1 | contig 53436 bp, 47 predicted proteins | sample 4693421 | NCBI WGS metagenome assembly SNRY01 (sample SAMN11003215, study PRJNA524138) | termite gut metagenome | isolation source: Bacteroidetes bacterial symbionts from single cell of protist host amplifed... | host: Streblomastix strix ... | reverse complement strand
AGTATCATATTCATCACCCACATAAGTAGAAGTATATCGTGTATCATCGCTTTTGATAGCCTTGACATGTTCAAGAGGTTTATACGGATTAGAAATCATCGATAATGGAGTTAGCCAATAGTTGTAATATTTCTCCGGAAGAATATAAGGCAGCTGAAACCGGTAACAGTGATATTTCCGTAAGTATGCTGCAAAAGATTGCCCGTAAATACAACATAGCTCTTGATGCCCTAATGTTTGGCGAAGAGCCTAAGATGAGCACTTACTTTATAACTCGTGCAGGGATGGGAACTTCCATTGAACGGAGTAAAGCCTATAAGTATCAGTCCTTGGCTGCCGGATTTAAGAATCGCAATGCCGACCCGTTTATCGTTACGGTAGAGCCGAAAGATGAAAGTGAACCTGTTCATTTTAATAGTCATAGTGGGCAGGAGTTCAATTATCTGCTTGAAGGACGAATGAAATTTCTTATCCGCGACCAAGAAATTATTTTGGAAGAAGGAGACAGTATCTATTTCAACTCCGAACTACCTCATGCTATGCGTGCGTTAGACGGAAAGACCATACGCTTCTTGGCAATAATATTTTAGTTTTTAAGTTCATAATAAGCTCAAAAACATATAACCAGATGGTAGAGAAATTTTTAACACAAACAGCTTTTACTTCGCAGGAAGATTTTAAAGAGAATTTTAAAATAATAGTACCCGATAATTTCAACTTCGCTTATGATGTAGTAGATGCATGGGCAACCGAACAACCCGATAAGAATGCATTATTTTGGACGAATGATAAGGGTGAATGTCGGCAGTTTACATTTGTCGAGATAAAAAGATATTCGGATATGACAGCTTCGTATTTCCAAAGCCTTGGTATTGGTCGCGGAGATATGGTGATGCTTATCCAAAAACGTCGTTACGAGTTTTGGTTCAGCATCGTAGCACTGCATAAATTAGGGGCGATTGTAATCCCCGCCACACACTTGTTAACGAAGAAAGACATTGTATATCGTTGTGTTGCCGCTGACATTAAGATGATTGTTGCCGTCGGTGAAGATATTGTCACCAACCATGTTATAGATGCCATGCCCGAGTCGCCAAGTGTAAAACAATTGGTTAGCATTGGTCCTGATATTCCCGAAGGTTTCAAGGATTTTCATAAAGGTATCGAAAGTGCTGCTCCCTTTGTTCGTCCGGCACTGGTAAATACGAATGACGATATTTCGTTAATGTATTTCACGTCCGGCACTACGGGGCATCCTAAAATGGTAGCACACGATTTTACATATCCCCTGGGGCATATCGTAACAGCCGCTTATTGGCATAATCTCCGCGAAGATAGTCTACACCTTACCATTGCCGATACGGGATGGGGAAAAGCCGTATGGGGAAAACTGTACGGGCAGTGGATAGTGGGAGCAAATATTTTTGTATATGACCATGAGAAGTTTACGCCGGCAGAGATACTCGAAAAGATACAAGATTACCGGATTACTTCGCTTTGTGCACCTCCTACTATTTTTCGTTTCTTGATACGCGAAGATTTGTCGAAATATGACCTTTCTTCACTTAATTATTGCACCATTGCAGGTGAAGCCTTGAACCCTGCCGTGTATGAAAACTTTAAGAAGTTGACAGGCATTAAACTAATGGAAGGTTTCGGGCAGACGGAAACAACGCTTACTATTGCCACTTTTCCATGGATGGAACCCAAACCGGGAAGTATGGGTGTACCCAATCCGGAATACGATGTTGATTTGATAGATAATGATGGGCGGTCAGTGGAAGCCGGAGAGCAGGGACAAATTGTTGTCCGTACTCATAAAGAGAGACCTGTTGGCTTGTTTAAGGAATATTACCGGGATGCACGTCTCACTGAAGAAAATTGGCACGGCGATATCTATTACACCGGCGATGTGGCTTGGAAAGACGAAGACGGTTACTATTGGTTTGTAGGGCGTGCGGATGATGTGATTAAAAGTTCCGGTTACCGCATTGGTCCTTTTGAAGTAGAAAGCGCTTTGATGACTCATTCGGCAGTAGTGGAATGTGCCATTACCGGTGTGCCCGATGACGTTCGTGGACAAATAGTGAAAGCAACCATTGTTTTATCCAAAGAATATAAATCTCATGCCGGCGAGACGCTGATCAAAGAACTTCAAGATCACGTGAAGAAAGTAACAGCTCCATATAAATATCCGCGTGTTATTGAATTTGTAGAAGAACTTCCTAAGACTATTAGTGGAAAGATTCGCAGAGTGGAAATTCGGGAAAAAGGCTCTTGAACTTTTAAGGATTTGAGCTTTTTGAACTTGTAATAAACTTAAACCCCCCATGCTTCTGAAACTCTACGAAAAGAACAACAACAAGCAAGATTTGCAACAAGTGGTAGATGTTTTAACTGAAGGCGGGTTAATAATTTGTCCCACTGACACAATGTATGCCATCAGTTGTCACGGATTGAAAGAGCGTGCTATTGAACGTATTTGTAAGATTAAAAATATTGACCCATCCAAAAGCCGGCTCTCTATCATTTGTTATGATTTAAGCGGTATCAGTGAATACGTTAAGATTGATAACAACACTTTCAAGCTGATGAAACGAAATCTTCCGGGAGCATTTACCTTTATCTTGAATGCGGGAAATCGCTTACCTAAAATATTTAAGAAACGGAAAGAAGTAGGCATTCGCATGCCGAATAATAACATAATCAGAGATATTTCCTCTTTGTTGGATGTTCCTATTATGACTACTACTTTGCCTTATGCCGAAGATGAAGACTTGGAATACATTACTACCCCCGAATTAATAGACGAGAAATTCGGTAATATGGTTGATTTGGTTATTGACGGAGGAATAGGTGGAATAGAGTTTTCTACAATAGTTGATTGTACGGGAGATGAGGTCAAAATTATCAGACAAGGAAAAGGAGAATTAATATATTGAGCATATATTCTCAATAATGTTCGTTATCGGTTTAGTCAAAAAAGAATATCACGTAAAGACCATTTTAGAAACCGTACGCTCTTTTTAATTTTTCTACCTCAGAATTCCATAATTCTTTTTGGTCCTCTATTTCATCAGGAGAAACAAAATCTATTACCTCAAGCATATAATCTCCTGTAAGTTCGTTGTTCGTCATTTTAAGTTCAAAATATTCTCGCTCATCTCCAGTATCTAACCATCGAAAACGAATAAAAGAGAATATACGTGTAGCAACAATCTCTGCTTCTCTCTTTTCTGTTTTGCCCCAATAAAAAGTAACAGTTTTACTATCTGAAATTACTTTATCTGCAAACCATTCTTCCAAACCCGCAGGTGTACTGATAGAAGACCAAATTATATTTTTAGAGGTCGTATTTAGGGTATATTCTAAATATAATTTCTCTTTTTTCATAGCTTTTTTCCTTCCGTTATGTGTGGCAAGATAGACACTTTTTTGTGATTACGCAGTATAAAAAATGTTTTTCTTCTTTTTTTCAATTCTCTATTCATAATTCTTAATTAAACGACATTGAATAATAATTTTGTACTTTTGTATCCATAGAAACATAAACAATCAAATAAAGCCAATAACTAATGAATCTTTTTTCAAAACTATTTAGGAGAAATACCAGGACACGAGTAGGTAATGTCGAAGATTTTGTTTCATTAACACGTGTTTATTTTCAATCAGTACTTGCCGTAAGTTTGGGGATTACGAATATAAATTTTATACCTGATGTGGCTAATTTCAAACGTTTGTTCAAAATTGCTACACAAGCCGGTAAATTAGGATTAGCTGAAAAATCACGCTCGCGCAAAATGTTGATACAAGATTATAGACTAAGTGAAGATTTTTTTAAGGAGATTGATACGTCCATCAGAAAAAATTGTAAGACGCAAAATGATCTGAGGTCTTATCTATTTATGTATCAGGGATTCTCCACTGATTTAGTGATGCTTATGGGAAATCTAATGCAGTGGAAATTCCGTATTCCTTCTATATTTAAGAAGACATTACGCGGACTGACTGAGAAAACGGTACATGATATAATGACAAAATCCAATTGGAAAGCAGACGACGTACGCAAAACTGTTATCAATGTACGTCAATATAAAGAACGGTTAGGTTTCTCAGAACAATGGATGACGGAATATGTGTATAACATAGTGCTTTTAGCTAAAAAAGAGCCTAAAAAGAAAAAAGATTGAAATTCTGTAAGATACCTCATATACCATCATTATATATAAAATAATTTATACCCTTTTTTCTTACGAGCACTTATGCTAACTTTGCAAATTCTATTTTGCTTTATAACGTTAGCATTTCATGTCAGAAAATGAATATATCAGCATCAAAGGAGCCAGAGTCAACAATCTGAAAAATATTGATGTAAATATCCCACGTAATAAATTAGTAGTTATCACTGGACTTTCCGGGTCGGGAAAGTCTTCTTTGGCTTTTGACACACTTTATGCCGAAGGTCAACGTCGTTATGTGGAAAGTCTTTCATCTTATGCCCGTCAATTTCTGGGAAGGATGAGCAAACCGGAATGCGACTTTATTAAAGGTATTCCTCCTGCCATAGCTATCGAACAAAAAGTAAACAGTCGTAACCCTCGTTCTACAGTGGGAACAAGTACGGAAATCTATGAATATCTTCGGTTGCTTTATGCCCGTGTAGGAAAAACCATTAGTCCCGTGAGCGGACAAGAGGTAAAAAAACACGGCACGGAAGATATTGTTAACTGTATGCTTGCTTATCCGGAAGGAACACATTACACGGTGTTAAGCCCTATTCTACCTTTCTCTAAAGGAAAAGAAGAGAAAGTTCGATTGGAAATGTATCTGAAAATGGGATTTAGCCGAATAGATATAGCTGGTGAGATTATACGCATAAACGATTTAGTTTCAACCCCCTCTCAAAAGAAAACGGATAATTGTTTCATTGTCATTGATCGAATGACGGTAAATTCCGCCAAAGATTCTATCAGCCGTCTTATAGATTCCACAGAAACGGCAATGTATGAAGGTAATGGAAGTTGTATGCTTCGTTTCTACTTATCCGATGGAACAACTCAGCTTCATACATTCAGCAATAAGTTTGAAGCGGACGGCATTACCTTTGAAGAGCTTACCGACCGGATGTTTTCATTCAACTCTCCCGTCGGTGCTTGTCCGGAGTGTGAAGGTTTCGGTAAGGTTATAGGTATTGATGAGCATTTGGTAGTACCGAATCGTTCTTTATCGGTTTATGATGGGGTGGTTATCTGCTGGCACGGCGAAAAGATGGGAGAATGGCTTACGGATTTCATACATAATGCCTCAAAATACGATTTCCCCATATTCACTCCATATTACGAATTAACCGATGAACAGCGTAGGCTCCTATGGGAAGGAAACGCTGATCTACATGGTATTTATGAGTTCTTCCGCATGTTGGAAGAAAATCAATACAAAATACAATACCGGGTTATGTTGGCTCGTTATCGTGGAAAGACTATTTGTCCCAAATGTAATGGTACTCGTTTGAAACCCGAAGCAAACTATGTTAAGATAGGGCATTATAGTATCAGTCAATTAGTTGATTTATCTATTACGGATTTAAAACAGTTTTTTGATACGCTGGAACTTAATGAACATGACAGTAAAGTAGCCCGTCGCATACTAACAGAAATAAACAATCGCATCTGTTTCTTGATAGACGTAGGTTTAAGCTATCTTACATTAAACCGTCTCAGTAATTCCCTTTCGGGTGGTGAGAGTCAACGTATTAATCTAGTTACATCGTTAGGTAGCAGTTTAGTAGGCAGTCTTTATATTCTTGACGAACCGAGTATCGGACTGCATAGCCGCGACACGGATAAACTGATTTATGTGCTTCGTCAGCTACAATCACTCGGCAATACGGTAGTAGTAGTGGAACATGATGAAGAAATTATTCGCGCTGCCGATTATATTATTGATATTGGTCCTGATGCAGGACGTTTAGGCGGACAAGTGGTGTACGAAGGCGAAATGAAAGACCTTAAAAAAGAGAGCAATAGCCATACTGTACGCTACTTGTTGGGAGAAGAAAAAACACCTCTTCCTCTGCATCGCCGTCCCTGGAATAATTACATCGAAATAAAAGGAGCAAGAGAAAACAATCTGAAAGGCATTAATGTGCGCTTCCCGTTGAACGTAATGGCTGTTGTTACCGGTGTATCTGGGTCAGGAAAGAGCACATTGGTACGAGATATCTTTTATCGTGCCTTGAAACGTGAATTAGACGAATGCACCGACCGTCCGGGAGAGTTTGCTTCTATTAGTGGCGATATAAAGAACTTGAATAATATAGAGTTTGTCGATCAAAACCCTATTGGTAAATCCAGTCGCAGTAATCCGGTAACATATCTCAAAGTTTATGACGAGATACGCAAACTATGGTCAGAACAACCCTTAGCCAAACAAATGGGATATACTGCCGGTTTCTTCAGCTTCAACAACGATGGCGGACGTTGCGAAGAATGTAAAGGAGATGGAACCATTACTGTAGAAATGCAATTCATGGCAGACTTGGTATTAGAATGTGAATCTTGTCACGGTAGGCGCTTTAAATCAGACACATTAGAAATAAAATATCAAGGTGTAAATATCTATGAAGTACTCGAAATGACTATCAACCAAGCTATTGAGTTTTTCACCCTGCACAAACAAAAGAAGATTGTTAAGAAACTTACGCCACTGCAAGAGGTAGGTTTGGGATACATTAAGATGGGACAATCATCTTCCACTTTATCCGGTGGTGAAAATCAACGTGTAAAACTTGCCTACTACCTCAGTCAGGAAAAAAACGACCCTACTATGTTTATTTTTGACGAACCAACTACCGGGCTGCACTTCCACGACATCCGTAAACTTCTTGAAGCTTTTGATGCTTTGATTTGTCGTGGACACAGCATTATCATCATCGAACATAATATAGATGTGATAAAATGTGCTGATTATGTAATAGACCTTGGTACTGAAGGAGGAGATAAAGGGGGGAGTTTGGTCGTTTGCGGCACACCCGAAGATGTGTCAGCCTGTGAAGAAAGTTATACCGGTCGGTTTTTGAAAGAGAAGTTATAATACAATAAAACAAAAAGATGAATAACCTCAAGAAGATTAACCATCTTTAATTATATAAGTCAGTATATTTTTATCCCTCTTTTATGCCAGCTTATTAATATAAATAGCCAGTTTAGATTTCAAGTTATTAGCTTTGTTTTTGTGAATGATATTTACTTTTGCTAATTTATCTACTATCTTAGTTACTTTTGGAAACATTGCAATTGCTATTGCTTTGTCTGTAGTAGAACGAAGTTTCCTGACAGCATTTCTCATCGTCTTGGCATAATATCTATTATGAAGCCTTCTTTTTTCTATTTGCCTAATTCTTTTAAGTGCCGATTTATGGTTTGCCATTTCAACTAATCTTTATTTATAAATAATTCTTTTACAAGGTGTTTAATTTGTAGCCCATAGGGGAATCGAACCCCTCTTTCAAGAATGAAAATCTTGCGTCCTAACCGATAGACGAATAGGCCAACATGCCAACTATCTCCACTATTTCAATTTTCCTAATTGCGACTGCAAAGTTAAAGACTATTTCCAAATCCCCAAAGATTCTTACCGTTTTTTTCTTCTATATCTTATTTTTCACGAACCACTTCTCAATCAAAAGTAAACTTTTCCGTTCTACTACTGTAAAAATAACAAATTATCATATATTTGTCAAAATAAAACTATATATATGTATTTATGACTACTTATGAGATAGAAGAGAAAATCGTTGCGATGCTTAAAACGGTGTTCGACCCGGAGATTCCGGTTAATATCTATGATCTGGGGCTTATTTATGAAATTGATGTCGCTGATGATGGAAAAGTAAATTTGAATATGACTCTTACAGCTCCCGGTTGTCCGCTTGCCGACTTTATTACGGAAGATGTGCATCAGAAAGTAGAATCGGTAAGAGGTGTAACTTCCTGTAACGTCAATCTGGTGTTTGAACCGGAATGGAACAAGGACATGATGAGTGAAGAAGCCAAACTGGAACTTGGATTCTTATAATCAATGAAAAACGTATATTTCCTTTCTGATGCCCATCTCGGCTCGCGAGCCATACAACATGGTCGCACGCAAGAACGCCGATTGGTTTATTTCCTCGACAGTGTTAAACACAAGGCTGATGCCATATACTTGCTGGGGGATATGTTCGATTTTTGGTATGAGTTTCGCACCGTTATCCCTAAAGGATATACCCGTTTTCTCGGAAAACTCTCCGAACTGACCGATATAGGGGTGGAAGTACATTTCTTTATCGGCAATCACGATATATGGTGTGGAGACTATCTGACGAAAGAATGTGGAGTAATCATGCACTATGAACCGCTTACGGTTGAGATTCACGGTAAGGAATTTTATTTGGCTCATGGTGATGGGTTGGGCGACCCCAATAAGATGTTCCAATTTCTTCGTTACATGTTCCATAGTATTACGTTGCAAACTCTATTTTCGGCTCTTCATCCTCGTTGGAGTATGGAATTTGGACTTAATTGGGCTAAGCATAGTCAATTGAAACGGGAAAATAACAGAGAACTTTACCTTACTTATATGGGTGAAGACAAAGAATATCTCGTTATATATTCCAAACAATATTTAAAAAGTCATCCGAATATAAATTTCTTTATCTACGGACATCGCCATATCATGCTTGATTTGATGATAAACAAAACTGCCCGTGTCATTATTCTTGGCGACTGGATAAATTCTTTTTCGTATGCAGTATTCAATGGTAAAGAGATTTTCTTAGAGGAATTTATAGAAGGGGAAACAAAATTATAATCAGATATCCGACAAAAGAAAAGAGGTATTACAATTATATAATTTATATATGAAAGATTTTCTAATCTCTCAAACCCAAATCGAAATTGCAGTTCTTGTTGCTATTATTACCCCGGCTCAGGACGAGAGAAAGACGAATGAATATCTTGATGAGTTGGCATTTCTTGCCGAAACAGCTGGAGCAGAGGTTGTAAAAAAGTTCACTCAACGATTGGATGCTGCCCACCCGGTAACTTATGTGGGGAAAGGAAAGTTACAGGAAATTAAAGAATATATATCCGAACATGAAGTAGGAATGATTATATTCGATGATGAACTTTCTGCTAAACAAATACGAAACATAGAAGGTGAATTGCAAGTAAAGATACTTGATCGTACCTCACTTATTCTCGATATATTTGCCATGCGCGCCCAGACAGCCAATGCTAAAACGCAAGTGGAATTGGCGCAATATAAATATATGCTTCCTCGATTAACACGTTTATGGACGCACTTGGAGCGACAAGGAGGAGGTTCAGGTAGTGCTCGCGGAGGTTCGGTAGGTTTGCGCGGACCGGGTGAAACCCAACTCGAAATGGATAAGCGTATTATTTTAAGTCGAATATCTCTACTTAAAGAACAATTAACACAGATAGACAAGCAGAAAGCGACTCAACGCAAACATCGTGGACATTTAATCCGCGTAGCCTTGGTAGGTTATACCAACGTAGGGAAATCAACTCTAATGAATCTACTTGCAAAGAGTGAAGTCTTTGCGGAAAATAAACTTTTTGCCACGCTGGATACTACTGTGCGTAAAGTGATTATAGACAATCTTTCGTTTCTGCTTTCGGATACTGTTGGTTTCATTCGTAAACTGCCAACCGATTTGGTTGAATCTTTCAAATCTACACTCGACGAAGTGCGCGAAGCTGACTTACTGTTGCATGTCGTCGATATTTCCCATCCTGGATTTGAAGAACAAATAGATATCGTAAGTAAAACCCTTACCGATATAGGTAGTGCGGGCAAACCTACTTTTTTGATATTTAATAAGATAGATGCTTATACTTATGTGGAGAAAGCCCCCGATGATCTTACTCCTTATACAAAAGAAAATCTGACCCTCGAAGAACTGACAAAAACATGGCTGGCTAAGATGAATGAGGATTCTATATTCATCTCTGCCCGTGAGAAAATCAATTTGGAGGGATTAAGAGAACTGGTTTATACAAAGGTAAAAGATCTATATATGCAACGTTTCCCCTACAATGATTTCCTTTACCAGACGTATGAAGAAGAGGTATAGGTGCGTGTTGGGAGCTATTCATTTACACAATAAACGAATAAGGTGAAATAAAGTATTCTGGGGGGTAACTGAAATTGGGAAGAGTGCTATGGGAGTTCTTTGGTTTTAAACTTCATTTGCTCTAATGAACGATGTGAGTTTAAACAGCCTTTCAGAATTTCTAAATAAAATACCAATAATTGCAATATGTATATTGCAATTATTGGTATTTTTGTGGTGTTATATTTAAGTCCTTTTAATTATTTAATGAATAATTTATTATAAATCACGTACCATGAGTTTAATTGATCAAATTATTGAGCGTGCAAAGACAAACCTCCAGCGTATTGTTCTCCCCGAGGGAACGGAAGAGCGTACCCTGAAAGCAGCCGACAGAGTTTTGGTAGAAAGAGTGGCAAACCTTGTTATCATCGGAAATCGTACTGAAATAGAAAGCCTTGCCCGCAAATGGAATTTGAAAAATGTGGATAAGGCTACTATTATCGACCCTGAAAACCATGCAAAAAAAGAAGAATATGCACAACTCCTTTGCGAACTTCGTAAGAGCAAAGGCATGACAATAGAGGAAGCTCGTAAATTGGTGATTGACCCATTGTATTTGGGTTGCCTGATCGTGAAAAGCGGTGATGCCGATGGTCAGTTGGCAGGGGCACGCAACACTACTGGAAATGTGCTTCGTCCGGCATTGCAGATTATTAAGACTCTTCCCGGCATTACGTGTGTGTCCGGTGCGATGTTATTGATTACCTCAACTTCTCAATATGGTAAGGATGGAGTGTTGGTGATGGGAGATGTTGCCGTTACACCCGTTCCTGATGCGGAACAGCTTGCCCAGATTGCCGTTTGTACCGCTCGAACAGCTACAGTTGTAGCAGGTATCGAAGATCCCCGTGTAGCTATGCTTAGTTTTTCGACTAAAGGATCTGCCACACACGAAGCTGTGGATAAAGTAATTGAAGCTACCCGGTTGGCTAAAAAGATAAATCCCGCTTTGAAGATTGACGGCGAATTGCAAGCTGATGCCGCATTGGTGCCTTCTGTAGGTTTAAGTAAGGCTCCGGATTCGGATGTTGCAGGTAAAGCGGAAGTTCTTGTAGTGCCGAGTTTGGAAGTAGGAAACATCAGCTATAAATTGGTGCAACGATTGGGCAATGCGGAAGCCATAGGACCTATCCTACAAGGAATGGCATATCCTGTGAATGACCTTTCACGCGGTTGCTCTGTAGAAGATGTTTATATGATGATAGCGGTTACAGCCAATCAGGCTATTGCTTGTAAAAAATAATATAAAACGAACACAAAATGAAAATATTAGTACTGAATTGTGGAAGTTCATCGATAAAATATAAACTGTTCAATATGGACAGTAACAGCACATCGGCTCAGGGAGGTATTGAAAAAATAGGCTTGAAAGGATCATTTTTAAAGTTCACCGCATCAAATAACGAAAAGGTGCTTCTTGAGCGTGATATACCTGAACATACTGCCGGTATTGAATTTATACTCGAAACGCTGACAGGTAGAAAACACGGCTGCATTAATTCTCTTGCTGAAATATCGGCGGTAGGGCATCGTGTCGTTCACGGGGGAGAAAAGTTTAATGTCTCTGTCCTTATCACCGATGAAGTCATTGAGCAGCTGGTTCAATGTTCTGATCTTGCGCCCTTGCATAATCCTGCCAATTTGAAAGGTATTTATACGATTTCCAACTTGTTGCCCGAAGTTCCGCAGATAGGGGTATTTGATACCGCTTTTCATCAGACTATGCCGGACTATGCCTATATGTATGCGCTTCCTTATGAACTATACACTAAATACGGGGTGCGCCGTTATGGATTTCACGGAACGAGCCACAGGTATGTCTCTCAACGGGTATGTGAATTTCTTAACGTAAACCCTGTCGGCAAACGTATTATCACTTGTCATATCGGTAATGGAGGATCTGTTACGGCAATAAAAAACGGCAAGTCGGTAGATACCTCTATGGGACTTACCCCTGTTGAGGGACTGATGATGGGAACACGTTGCGGAGATGTCGATGCGGGCGCGTTGACCTATATCATGGATAAAGAAGGGCTTGACGTTGCAGATGCCTCAGGTTTGTTGAATAAGAAAAGTGGTGTATTGGGTGTTTCTGGTGTTTCTTCCGATATGCGTGAATTGGATAAAGCCATAGCTGAAGGAAACAAACGGGCTATCTTGGCAGGTAAAATGTATAATTATCGCATTAAGAAATACGTTGGTTCTTATGCTTCCGCCATGGGGGGAGTAGATATTATCGTCTTTACCGGTGGGGTAGGGGAGAATCAACAATCTTGCCGTTATGAAGTTTGCAAAGATTTGGAGTTTATGGGTGTGAAATTAGATGAGGAAACCAACTCCAAAGTAAGAGGAGAAGAAGCCGTTATCACTACTTCTGATTCCAAAGTAACCGTAGCAGTAATCCCCACGGATGAAGAATTTATGATTGCTTCGGATACAATGGAGATTCTGAAGAACTTGAAAAAATAATCCGGTCGCAATCGTATATTTATTTCGTTTGCATCTCAATTCGGCTTTCAGATTGATGATGTCAGATACCCGAAACACCACGATAAGTTCCGGCAGATTGGTTGTGTCGTCTTTAACTGTGGTTACTTCCACTACTTTCTCTCCCGTCCGCCGGAGGCATTCCTACCGAAGCCTTCGACTGCTGGGAAAGTCTTAGCTTGAGCTTGCATATCCGTACCAAGTACGGATATACAAGCTATCATTATGAGATTAAAAACATTTCAGTTTCATTATTTAATCGAAAAACTTATTCAGCCAAAGGATCGAATGTGCCGTTGATGTTGCCATGTACCACATCTGCCCATCCAATGGTTTGCAGCAAAGTGTTGTTGTTATTTTGAGCACCGCTTGTAAACCCAATGAAATAATATTTCGGCTTGAAAGTAACCACTTTGCCTGCTTCATCACCCCGGCGGTGTTTGCGTGTCAAGTTGGCTTCATAGAAGTCTACCAAAGTACTAAATTGAGTGCTTAAATCGGTTTTCAAATCTAATGCTGCCGGACGAGTGGTTATGGGATCTTTGCCTTGAGCTTCGTCAGCAAAAACTTTCGCACTGATTTCGAAGTTGTCGCGGCGTTTACCGTTGAAAGGTTGCACGCCCAAATAGGTACAAGTGTTGCTGCCAAAGCCGCTTAAAGTCCATGATGCGGGAGCACCCTCTACTTGACCGAAGTTAACGCCGCCATCCCACAGCAACCAACGGCGCATATCGTCGAAACGTTTGCCTTCAAAAGCCAATTCGATTTGACGTTCGTAGAGAATAGCACCGAACAATTTACCGCGGTCGGCAGCCAAGGTAGCTACATCTAAACCGTAATTTTCCACTTCATTGGTGTAACCTGCACGCTTGCGAATATCTTTCAATACTTGTATAGCTTCATCGGGATGATTGGCACCACAAGCAGCTTCAGCAAAGTTGAGCAATACTTCGGCATAACGTATTTCCATGTAAGGCATAGCTCCTTCACCAAACGAACCCTGACGATTTCCTTCCAAACTCCACCGGTATAAGCAGATAGGGGTCGGTGTAGTCATATCAAAATCGTTGCTACGTTTGCGGACATACAAACCTTTGTAATGAGTACCCAAACCATCGGCTCCGTAACCGCTTAAAGTTTCATTTGCTTGTTTTTCGGAATTAGCATACCATGAATAATTCCACAATACATAGTTGGTTCCCACATAGGGGAAATCTATTCCCAGCGTAGTCGGGTCGCCCTCAAACCGCCAAGATACGCCGGGGAAAGCAAACGTGCGATAGAAACGCGGGTCTCTATTTTGGAAAAATTTTAATCGATCGTAGTTATATGCACCCACTTCGTCCGGTTTCTTTCCGTCTGCCATCGGGAATAAATCCGCCATCAACGCGGTTGTGCTCATCCCATCGCTACCATGGGCATTGTAGGGACGTACGCTTTGTTCCCAATGGTTGTTCCTGTAAATTTCATGCGCAGCGTTGTCATCATGTATTTTGTTGTAAAGCGTTACAAATACAGCTTCTTCGCTGTTGAAGTCTGAAAACATCTTAGACCAGCCGGAAGCATTGATTCCCGGAGCATTCAGATGAGCCAAACCGAAACCGCCTGCCTTTAAGGCAGTAATAGCTTCTTGATTGGCTTCGTAGGCTACTTGCCAACGCTCAGTATTGTCCGAACGGTTAAACAACGGGCTGGCATAGAGCAAGCGTACACGTCCCACCAAGGCTAAAGCCGTGCCTTTGGTAATGCGCCCAAAATCAGCGGCACCCCAGCTCACCGGCAACATATCGGCGGCCGTTTCCAAGTCGGTGCAAATAAAATCAATACATTCCTTGGTGGTCGAACGAGGCACTATTGTTCCTTGTGTTTGGCTCACGTCAGTTGCTTGCACATGGTCGATGATAGGCACCCCCCCATAGATTTTTACAAACAAATAATACTGCCAAGCGCGGAAAAAGTAAACTTGACCCAATAATTCCCGCTTCTGTTCGTCCTCTAATGTACTGCTGGAAATACCTGCAATAATGTCGTTACAGTTGCGGATTTCCCCCCAAGGTCCGGAGCTTGTTGATTTGCTCACATGGAACCAATCAGTTAGATTGCTCGACGATGTCATTTCAACATCGGGATTCACAAAAGCCGAAAGACCACTAAATTCCTCAGTCGATTGCGACTGAATATCGCCTTTTCCGGCACTCGGACTTCTGTATGTGAGTCCAGTATTGGCATTTGGCAACTGCCGTAAATAGACATCTTCCACCCTCATCTTTGCACCGGTATAATCGTTGTAAATTTCGGGAGAAAGGTTGCCGTAATTGGTCTTCTCTACCAAAAACTCGTCGCTGCATCCCATCCACAGGAAAGCACTTGCTAAGCAGGCGACACCGAAAACTAATTTATATATTTTTTTCATCATTGTGTCTTTTTTAGAATGAAATATTTACACCCAAAGTGATTTTCCGCAAAGTCGGATAGGTACTGTAATTGGACATGGGGTTCGTGAATTTGTCTGGATAGGGATTATAGAAATTCAACATATTCTGACCTGTAATATTGAACCGGCAACTTTCGATACCTGCTTTGTTTACCCATGCTTTCGGCAAGGTGTAAGCCAACGTAATATTACGTAATGCAATGTTGGTATTGCTTATTTTCCAGAAAGTAGAAGCTACTCCATTGACGTCATCGAAACGTAAGTTCGGATAGGTTGCTGTCAGATTTTGAGAAGCTACCATGTTGTTTTGTTCATCCAAAACATCCTTATAAACAAACATATCATTTGTCCAAAACGAAGGCAAATTGGTATATTGCATCACATCATAACCGGAGGAAGTAGAAACCAAACTCTTGGTGGTAATAGCAGCCGTCGGTACCATGGCGTAACTGCCCCAGCTGGCTCCAATTTGTGCACTCAACGAAAGGCTTTTCCATTCGCCACCCAAATTAATCGTAAATCCGTAGGGATTACTTCTGTATTTCGATATTTGCACGCGGTCGTTTTCGTCCACTACATTGCTTGCAGGGTCTGCCGGGTCGTTCGGTGCGTAATACGTGCCGTCTTCCTTTTGTGAACCGCGAATGTTATTGTAAATCAACATACCGGGGTGAACATCCTGCTGTGTTTTTCCCATGTAGGTAACGAGATTATTCACAGCGAAGTATTCGGCAATTTCCTGATAACTGCGGAACATACCGATATTTTCGTAGCCCCACAAGCCACGGTCGGCACGCTGATTTGGTTGCACTGCATCCAATGCACGAGTGGCTACCGCTTGCCACGGATATTCAATTATTTTATTGTCGGTATAGCCGGTATTGAGTTTGATGTGGTATTTGATATCCTTGCCGATCTTATCGCACCAGTTCAACGAAAGTTCCACACCGTAATTGTCTATCGCACCGTAGTTGGAAGGTGATGCTGTTGCACCTATCGTAGTAGGATAGTCGGGTGCTTCGGTTATCGACAAAAAGGAGTTGCGAATCTTGTCGTAGTAACCATCTAAGGTAACCGACAAGCGGTTTCTTAGAAAATTGAGATCCAAACCCAAGCTGCTTTTGTAAGCCGTGTCCCAATGTGAATTGCGATTAGGCACCGCATTGGGTATTTGGAAGTGGGGTCCTGCATTTAAATCCGGGTTGGAACTAAAGATCGGTCCTTTAATCACTTCGCTGCCGTAGATTTGCAACCAAGCCCAAGCGGGAACATTGTCGCGACCCAAGATACCGTAGGAACCACGAATTTTCAAGAAATCAACGAACTGTACTTTTTCTTTAAACCATGATTCTTCCGAAATAATCCAGCCTGCCGACAAGGATGGGAATACCCCCCAATAGTTTTCGGGAGCAAATTTGGTGCTTGCATCCGAACGAATCAAAAATTCAGCCAAATATTTGTCGGCATAAGCATAATTCAAACGACCCACATAAGACAACACTCCGGCTTCCGAACGAGTGAATCCCGTGGTTTGTTCGCCTCCGGCTCCATTCGACTGGAAATTGGTAAAGGAATAAGGTCCCGTTACGTTACCCCATAAATCTTCCGATTCGCTTTCGGATTTTTCAATCGTGAACAAACCGCTCACGTCGTGCAAACCGAAAGTACGAGCGTATGTAGCGTAGAAGTTCAACTGATAACTGTCGCCACGATTCATCACCCGTCGAAGGAAATTACCATTGGATACAGGAATGTGGTCATGCCGTTAAAATTCAACGGATAACCTTCGGTATCCATATAAAGATGGTTACCACTACCTCCACGCCCACTGTCGGCAAACTTGTAGAGCGTATAATCGGAGCCATACTGGTTGTCCTCCGTTGTGCCTATACTTTTCGAATAAGTTGCTTTGAATTTCAAACCTTTCAAAATCTTACTCCAGCCAAAATCATACTCCAACGCACCGTTGATGGTCATGTTTTGCGGTTTACTTTTAGAGAAATTGCCCAAATTTTGTACAACCGTATAGTTGTATTCCTGTGTTTGTTCGATTCGACCGTTGGTAATACCGTAACCTGCAATGGGCAGATCGCCTGCAAACTCGGGAATATAGCGCGGACGTGTCAACAATGTTATATAGTCTTTTTCAGGGTCTTCACCACCGACTTTGATGTATGCTTTTGTCTTGTCGCCATAGTCGCCCGATACCTGCAAAGAGGCTTTTGTCCATTTATTGATTTTGGCATCCACACCGGCGCGGTAGTTCCAGCGATTGTAGTCAATTTTACCCAAGTTACCATCCTGTGTAATATAAGATATGCTGGCGAAGTAAGTAGCGCTTTCGCTACCACCACTCACATTGATAGCGTGTTTTTGTGTCAATCCGGAACTCCAGTATTTGTCCAATAAATCGTAGTTCAGTGTCTGCATAGCAGCCAATTCATCCGCTTGGAACAAATCTTTTCTCTTATCATAAGTACCTGTAGGGTCGGCAGTGCGTATAGCATTCCATGTTCTACCGAAGTTATAGGAATCCATCATTTTGGAGCGATAAAATTCGTCGGTATAACCGAATTGCCCGTTATAAGAAATTTTCGGTTTGCTTATCTGTCCGCGTTTGGTTTTCACGAAAATAACCCCTGTCGCCGAGCGGGATCCGTATATAGCTGCTGCTGCATCTTTCAAGACAGAAATGCTTTCAATCATACTGGCATCTAAGTTGTTGAATGCATTTTCATCGGAAATCTAATCGTCGATTACATACAGAGGAACCAATAATTCGGCACTGCTTGCGGGCGCACCGGGTGCCAAGTCATTGTTGCGGATAGTGATTCTCGCCGGTTCGCCCGGACGGTTGCTTGATGAGTTTACACTTACGCCATTAATCAAATCACTCAGTGTTGAAGCAGGAATTAAGTCTGCATATAACGGTTGCGTTAGTATTTCCACCATCCAAACGGCGAACGACGGCTTTGTTGCCGCAATCCACGAAAATACAGCTTTGAATGATTATGTTGTTGCCTTTTTGAGCAAAGCTGTTGGCATAATTGCCCATTTGGTCAGTTGTTGCGCATTGCCAAAACGTAGAGTTGGTAATTTTGAGATTTGCATTTGCCCATGTTTCCGTATTAGGTTTCACGGCATCCACTTTTCCTCCTTGAAACTGCATAAAATAACCTCCGTTGTTTTTTTCATTGTAAAATGTGCTGTTAGTCAGTGTCAAGTCTTTGGAAACTGTCTGTTGCGACCGTAGAAGTTGTATATTGCCGGAAACATTTTGCCCAATGATGCAATCTTTGATAAGGAAAGTACCTATAGCGTATTTCTTGTTATTGTCGTACAAAAGCTGTTTATGCAGTCCTGTAATCTTGCATGATTGTACGGCAATAGGAGAGGTAGTAGGTATAACCACTTTAAAAACATAATCACAGTCAACAATATCACCAATCCTTTAACCACCTCTGCCAAAATGGAGAAACTATTTCGATATATTCTTAAATGTAGGGTAATTCTATCAAATGATTGAACCCATAAAATTTTTTCTGCATTCAATCCCAAAAACTGTACTTTTTCTTCGTCGGACAGCAAGCGAGATTTCAATACAAAATTGTAGGGCATACGGTAAGTAATGACAGTTATATTAGTCGTTTTAGCAGTCTGTAGCCCATCCGAAGGGTATTCGCGGGGCTTTTTGGGGTATATATGTCCGCTTGGGAATCGGATATGGATCGGACATGAATCGGATATGGATCGGACATAATACGGGCATAACCTCTAAACATGCGTGCAGGAAGCTGGAATGCGCTACCGGCATGAAAAGATATGAGTTTGTACTCGACAATTGTTCTACGACTTCGTTTCACTCGAAGATTCAGGGCATAGAAAAAACTATGAAAGGCTTTATATTAAAAGAAATAAAAGCTATGATTTTAATTAAAATGTGTTACAAGTTGGCATGTGATGTTAAAAATATGCTAAAAAACATACTTTTTGTTGTAGATATTTTTATGTTATAAAACATACTTCTACATTTGCGCTCATAAAACAAGAGTAAAAGTTGCAACTTAATATTGTTTTCAATAGATATTAGTTTTCAGGATAACAAATTTAAAAGTAAAAATTATGAAACGTTTAGTATTAACATTAGTGGTAATTATTGGTTTAGGTGCGTCTGCTTTTGCCGCAAAGAATCAGCCTGCAAATGGAAAATGGAACGGGAATATTAATGTAAGCAAGTTGAGTAATTATTTAGTATTATCATCTGACCAAACTGAAGAAGTAGCACAAATCTGCGACTACTTGGCGGAACAGATGAGTAGAGCCAATAGTGCTCGCAAAAGTAAAGACTTGTTGCTTCATAACGCTATTTACGGAAATTTGAAGTTGATGAAAAATACATTGACTACCGAACAGTATTCAAAATACCTTCGATTAATTAATGTTACTTTGAACAACAACGGCATTGAAGTGAAGTAAATGGACAAACGATTTAATTTTAGCTATGCAAAAAGGTGTTGCAAATTAAATGTAACACCTTTTTTATTTGAACAATATGACATAATTTGAACAATATCTTTAACAAAGATGTTTCTTTAACAAAAATAAATATATATATGTAAGTGTATTTCAATGAAAAGTCATAATTTTGCAAGCTAAACTTGATTTTAGAATGAGACAACTAAAAATTACCAAAAGTATTACTAACAGAGAGAGCGCTTCTCTCGACAAATATCTGCAAGAAATAGGACGTGAAGACCTTATTACTGTGGAAGAAGAAGTGGAACTTGCCCAACGTATTCGTAAGGGCGACCATTTGGCATTGGAGAAATTGACACGTGCTAATCTTCGTTTCGTTGTATCTGTGGCAAAACAATATCAAAATCAAGGTCTAAGTTTACCCGATTTAATCAATGAAGGGAATTTGGGATTGATTAAAGCTGCTGAAAAATTTGACGAAACACGCGGATTTAAGTTTATTAGTTATGCTGTTTGGTGGATTCGACAATCTATTTTACAGGCATTGGCGGAACAATCACGAATAGTGCGCCTTCCTCTGAATCAGGTAGGGTCTTTGAATAAAATCAGCAAAGTATTTTCACGGTTCGAACAGGAAAACGAACGTCGTCCTTCTCCTGAAGAATTGGCTCAAGAGCTGGATATTCCGGTCGAGAAAATCTCCGATACGTTAAAAGTCTCCGGTCGTCATATATCGGTTGACGCACCTTTTGTGGAAGGAGAAGACAATAGCCTGCTTGATGTACTGGTTAATGATGATTCACCTATGGCAGACCGTACTTTGGTAAACGAATCTCTTGCAAGGGAAATAGATAGATCTCTTTCTACATTGACTGATAGGGAAAAAGATATTATCCAAATGTTTTTCGGTATCGGACAACAAGAAATGACATTAGAAGAAATTGGCGATAAATTTGGTCTCACTCGCGAACGTGTTCGTCAGATTAAAGAAAAAGCTATTAGAAGATTAAGGCAAAGCAATCGTAGTAAACTACTTAAATCTTATCTGGGATAAATAAGAATATTCGTTTTCAATAACAATAGTAGAAACCGGCTTTACCATATAAAGTAAAACCGGCTTTTTCTTTGTGTTTGGTGATTTCCCTATACTTTCCATTTCCATATATTATTCCGTAAATAATTATCTTTGTACATAGTTTATTGTTAATACAAATACTTATGAAACTTACTAAAATAACGTTTGCGCTATTGCTGTCTTTTATTTTCCTTTCCTCATTTTCAATCATAAAGAAAAATAAGCAGGTATATGTATTCGGCGTATCGGTTTCGTTTATGGATACAATAGTTTATTGTACGGATGTACAATTGTTGGATAGTGTTGAATTGGATAAGCAGGGATTTCTTCCCCATAGAGAGCATTACAGTTACCAGCTTAAAAACTATCTTGAATATCAAAAGAATGCATTAAATCAGACGTGCATGATCTATTTTTCGACTGATAAGATAAAATTGAATAAAGAAGCAATAAAACTACTGGACAGATATAAGAAAAATAAAGGTACTATAGTGGAGCGAATCGAAGTTTCCGGGTTTCAATTTAAGAAACCGAAAGATACGGAGTAAGAAAGTATGCCGCTGTTGCCTTATTTGTGCAAAGACCTGTTGGAAGCCGGATGTGATGAAGCCGGACGCGGATGTTTAGCCGGTTCTGTTTATGCTGCTGCTGTTATTCTACCCGGTAATTTCCGGAATGAACATTTGAATGACTCTAAAAAACTGTCGGAAAAGCAGCGGTATGTTTTGCGGGATATTATTCAAGAGGAAGCATTGGCATGGGCTATCGGAATAGTATTTCCTAATGAGATAGACAAAATAAATATTCTGAATGCTTCTTTTCTGGCTATGCATCGTGCTATAAATGCATTGAAAATACGCCCCGAACATTTGATAATTGATGGCAATCGTTTTAAGAAATATGCTGATATTCTTCATACCACTATTGTAAAGGGGGATGGGAAATATCTTTCTATTGCTGCGGCATCTGTTTTAGCCAAGACTTATAGGGACGATTATATGAAGACACTCCATTCGGAGTATCCTGTATATGAGTGGAATAAGAATAAAGGATATCCTACCCAAAAGCATCGCCAATCAATTATTGAGTATGGAATTTCCCCTTATCACCGGCTTAGTTATAATTTGTACGGAGAAAGACAACTTAAGTTGGACTTGTAATAAAGCCTATTAAAATAGTTCTAACTTTTTGAAACACTTTGTCAGTTTGTCTACGGCAAAATCTATTTGGTCTTTGGTGTGAGTAGCCATTAGAGAGAAACGGATTAAGGTGTCATTAGGAGAACATGCCGGAGGAACTACGGGATTGACAAATATTCCTTCGTCAAATGCCATCTTGGTAACTAAAAAAGTTTTATTCATATCACGAACGTACAATGGAATGATTGGGGTTGAGGTATTGCCTATCTCAAAACCTAATTCACGGAAACATGAAAGAGAGTAATTGGTATTCTCCCACAAGTGTTGAATGTGTTCGGGTTCATCCTTCATAAGTTGTAGAGCCGCACGTGCAGCGGCAGTAGCTGCCGGAGTAATACTGGCGCTGAAAATATATGGTCGGGAGTGGTGGCGCAGGTAATTGATTACAGATTCGTCTGAAGCTATAAATCCTCCAATGGAAGCAAGAGATTTACTGAATGTGCCCATAATCAGGTCTATATTGGGAGTTACATTGAAGTGGTCGCAACAACCTCGACCTTGATTGCCTAATACTCCCAGCCCATGTGCTTCATCAACCATAATATTTGCCTTGTATTTTTGTGCTAAATGTACTATTTCCGGTAGATTTGCCACATCACCTTCCATACTGAATACACCATCCGTTACTATCAGTTTGATTGAGTCCGGTTTGCATTTTTGAAGTTCTTTTTCCAAAGACTCCATGTCGTTATGTTTATATTTCAGTGCAGTGGAGAAAGAAAGCCGCCTTCCTTCAACAATCGAAGCATGGTCTAATTCGTCACAAATAATATAGCCTTCACGACCTGTGAGGGTAGATACAACTCCTAAATTTACCTGAAATCCGGTGGAGTATATGATGGCATCTTCTTTACCGACAAATTCCGCTAATTCTTTTTCTAACTCCAGATGCAGATCCAAGGTTCCGTTTAGAAAACGAGAGCCGGCACAACCTGTGCCATATTTTCGAGTCGCCTCAATAGAGGCTTCGATGATTTTAGGATGATTTGTCAAACCCAAATATGAATTTGAACCGAACATTAATACTTTTTTGCCACTCATTATGACTTCAGCATCTTGCTCGCTTTCAATACAACGAAAATAAGGATATAAACCTTGGGCTTTTATTTGTTGGGGAAGATCGTATTTAATTAATTTTTCTTGTAGTAATCCCATGACTCATTGTTTATTAAGTTATTAATGAAATAAATAGTGGCAAAGATAAAAAAATAGCCTTTTTATCTTTTGATTTATATTAAAAAGCGACGCTTTTGTATTCCGTTACATTGTCTACTGCTCTACTCCAATCATTGACAATTGTATTCGCTTACGTTCCATATCCACACTAAGAACTTTTACCATCACATGCTGATGAATAGAAACTACTTCCGTGGGGTCTGAAATATAACGTTCCGCTAACTGTGAAAGATGTACCAGCCCATTCTCTTTGGTACCAATATCAACAAACGCCCCAAAATTAGTAATATTCCCTACGATTCCGGGTAAAACCATTCCTTCCTTCAAATCACCAATACTGTGTACATTCGGATCAAATTCAAAGACCTTGATAGTATCACGTGGATCTCTTCCCGGCTTGTCAAGTTCCTGCATAATATCATTTAATGTAGGCAGACCCACAGTGGGGGTGATATATTTCTGTTTGTCTATTTTTAAACGCAATTCCCTGTTGGTAATTAACTCTGCAACAGTACACCCTAAATCCTTTGCCATTTGCTCCACAATATGGTAACTTTCCGGATGCACGGCGGTATTATCCAATGAATTTACGGCTTGCGGTATGCGGAGAAAGCCGGCACATTGTTCGTAGGCTTTCGCACCCATGCGTGGCACTTTCGCCAACTCCTTGCGTGATGCAAAAGCACCGTTCTCGGCACGATGGTTCACAATATTTTGTGCCAACTGAGGACCTAATCCGGAAATATAAGTTAATAAATGACTGCTTGCCGTGTTTAAGTTTACTCCTACTAAGTTTACACAATTCTCTACTGTTTGGTCAAGAGACTTTTTAAGCTTGCCTTGGTCAACATCATGTTGATATTGTCCTACTCCGATAGATTTAGCATCAATCTTTACCAGTTCTGCTAATGGATCCATCAATCGTCGTCCGATAGATACTGCGCCGCGTACTGTCACATCGTAATCCGGAAACTCATCACGAGCTGTTTTTGAAGCGGAATAAATGGAAGCCCCCTGCTCGCTGACTACAAATACTTGCACCTGCCTGTCAAACTGAATTTTGGAAACAAAATACTCCGTTTCCCTGCTTGCCGTTCCGTTTCCAATAGCAATTGCTTGTATATCGTAAGCCTCTACCATTGTCTTTAGTTTAGAAGCAGCTTCCGCTTTCTTATCTACTGGCGGGTGAGGATAAATATTTTCGTTGTGCACCAAATTACCCTGCGCATCAATACAAACTACCTTACAACCGGTACGATACCCGGGGTCTATGCCCAACACCCGTTTTTGTCCCAATGGCGGAGCAAGCAACAGTTGGCGGAGGTTTTCAGCAAATACACGGATTGCCTCCTCATCAGCTTTCTCTTTGGAAAGAGAAGCAAACTCTGTTTCGATGGACGGCTTCAGCAATCTTTTATAAGCATCCTGGACGGCTTCGGATACTTGTTTGCCACATTCGTTTGTACTTCGGACAAATAGCCTTTCGATGCGTTCAATACATTCCTCATCATTCGGTGTAATGTTTACTTTCAGCAACCCTTCTGTCTCCGCCCGACGAATAGCCAAAAGACGGTGTGAAGTACAGCGTTTCAATGGTTCGGAAAAGTCGAAATAATCACGGTATTTAGCAGCTTCTTCTTCTTTACCTTTCACTACTTTGGCTGTAATGACAGCTTGTCGGCTAAATACATTTCGTACATGATTACGAGCGCGTTCATCCTCGTTTATTTGTTCGGCAATGATATCACGTGCCCCTTTCAAAGCTTCCTCTACATTCTCTACCTCATCGGTCAGAAATTTGGCAGCTTTTGATAGTAAATCCCGTTCATTCTGCAACAGAACAATCAGTGCAAGTGGCTCTAATCCTTTTTGTCGAGCAACCTCGGCTCTGGTTTTCCGTTTCGGCTTGTAGGGCAAATAAATGTCTTCCAGAACTGTGGAATCCCACGTTTCGTCAATCCGTTTCCGCAATTCTTCGGTAAGCTGACCTTTTTCTTCTATCGTTTTTATGATGGTTTCTTTGCGTTTGGATATGTCACAAAGTTTATCATATTGCTCTTTGATATTTCCTATCTGAATCTCGTCCAGACCACCTGTTACTTCTTTACGATACCGGCTGATAAAAGGGATAGTTGCTCCTTCTTTCAACAACGACAGTGTATTATTGACTTGTCTTTCGGAAATATTGAGGGAAACGGAAATCAATTGATTAAATAATTCCATAAAACTTATAGTTATTAGTTGCCAGCGTAAATTCCTACATACTACTGCGCCTTATAATATGTATTTTTATAACCTCTGATTACGCATGACATCAATCTTCAAAAAGATAAACAACAAGATAGTAAATCCCAATAAAGAAGACCCTCCATAGCTGAAAAAAGGCAAGGGAATACCAATTACGGGGGTAAGCCCCAACACCATACCGATGTTGATAAGAAGGTGAAAAAAGTATATGCTCACCACCGAATATCCATATACCCGTCCAAACACAGAACGCTGTCGTTCGGCAAGAGCTATTAAACGGAGTATCAATGCAAGATACAAAAGCAATATGACGGCCGAACCCCTGAAACCTTGCTCTTCTCCAACCGTACAAAAAATGAAATCCGTATCTTGTTCGGGGACATATTTTAGTTTGGTTTGTGTTCCGTTAAGAAAGCCCTTACCTGTTAAACCTCCGGAACCTATGGCAATCTTAGATTGATTTACATTATAGCCTGCTCCTGCCAAATCCTCTTCCATTCCTAAAGAAACCTTTATACGAACCTGTTGATGCGGACTAAGTATATTATTGAATACATAATCACTCGAATATAGGAAACCGATAGAACCAATTACAAATAAAGCAATTGGTATATAGGTAAGTATTCGTTCCTTAATTGACGAAAAAGCCAGATAGCCGACAATTAAAGCACAAAGCCCCCATTGCACCCAAACAATATCAAATGGGATAAAATTAGTTGAAACCAAGTAAGATATGAGTAAAACAGTGAAACTGATTCCAACTGTATAATAAAACACCGTATGTTTTTTTAAATACACCCACGTCATTACACTCACAGAGAAAAGAATTAGGGAAAAAATCACAAATTCGCCGATAGAGGTCAAGCCATCCGGCAAATACATTTGATTGAAGCGCGTACCAATAACAAAATAGCATACGGTACAAACACCGGTGAAAAGGATAGAACCGGGCATCCCTTCTCTATACAATACCAGAAAGAAAGCAAAATAAACCAATGCGGAACCTGTTTCTTTTTGCATTACTATCAATATCATAGGAGCTATAATCAGCATCAATACCGCCATAACCGATTTCAGCTTGCCGATATCGAAAGAATAAGCGCTCATGTATCTTCCCAATGCCAATGCGGTGGCAAATTTGGCAAATTCGGCAGGCTGAAAACTCACTATTCCTAACTGAATCCACGAACGTGAACCTTTTATATCGGCAGCAACAAAAAAAGTAACAACCAATAGTATCAATAAGATTCCGTATATGATGTAGGAAAACATATCATAAAATCTATCTTCCAACATCAACAACACAAATCCTACTCCAAAAGAACAGGCAATCCATACCAACTGTTTACCTGCACGCGTAGAGAAATCCCAAAAATCTTTATCCCAATAATCGTAGCTGGCTCCGCAAACACTCAACCAGCCACATGCAACTAAAACTAAATATATGCAGATAGTCAGCCAATCCACTGTTTGCCACAAATTAATGTTTCTGGACGCCATGAGGAATTAAGTTTGTATTACTTATATAGTCTATCTGATAAGCCCTCTCGGGAGCAACGAATCCGTTTATGTATTTCTCTATTAAGAGAGCTGCTGTAGGCACAGCCCATGTGGCGCCGTAACCGGCATTCTCAACATATACCGATATGGCAATTTGAGGGCTGTTCATAGGAGCGAAACCCATAAAAACGGAATGGTCTTTTCCACGATTTTGTGCTGTTCCCGTTTTCCCACAAACTTCAATGCCGGGAATATTGGCACGATAACAAGTAGCTCCGTAAGGGCTACCGATAACTGCTCCACGCATACCTTCCACTATATATTCGTAGTTTTGACGATCTATCGTTGTGTAATGGGAAGTAGTATATATATTGTCCAATTTGTTGTCTTCTATTTGCTTTACTATATGTGGGGTGATATAATACCCCCTATTGGCTATGGTTGCTGCTAAATTCGCTATCTGAACGGGAGTTAACAGAATTTCTCCCTGACCGATAGCCGTATGAATGGTTCGTAACCCGTTCCAATGCCCCGATCCGTATATTTTATCGTAATAGGCTGCATTAGGTATAAGCCCCCGTTGTTCACCCGGCAAATCAACGCCTAAGCGATAGCCGAATCCCATCGACACCATATAGTCTTTCCATACGGTCAATGCGTTCGTGGTTGTTCCGTATTTTTTGTTTCCCATCATTTGAAAAAATCCCCAGCAAAAATAAGAATTACATGATGCGGAGATAGCATGAATAAAAGGGATCGGTGAACCGTGAGAATGACACCCTACAGTCATTCCTCCAAACGAGAAACCTTGATAACAAGGGAAAGTTGTAGAAGTATTTACAATATCTTCCTGCAAAAATATCATGCCTTGCGCAGGCTTAAAGGTAGAACCCGGAGGGTAGGTACCCATTATGGCACGGTTGAAAAGTGGTTTTAACGGGTCTTGCTCCAAACTAGCGTGATTTCTTCCACGTTGTCTTCCCACCATGACAGAAGGAGCATAGTTGGGAGCAGAAACCATGCAGAGAATCTCCCCTGTTTTCGGTTCTATAGCCACTATACTACCCAGTTTATTGGACATTAGTTTCTCAGCCAATGCTTGGAGTTCGATATCAAGTCCAAGCGTTAAGTTTTTGCCGGACACGGGTTTCTTGTCAAGTTGTCCGTTTTTGTAATGTCCTTGAATACGTCCGTGAGCATCTCTAAGTAACACTTCAACACCTTTTTCACCACGAAGATATTTTTCGTATGATTTCTCAATGCCTTGTTTACCAATATAATCTCCACGCACGTAATAATTGTCTTCGTCAATATCGTTCATCGAAACTTCCCCAATATCACCAAGTGCATGGGCAGTAGAGTTATAAGCATATTGCCTGATGGTTCGCCCCTGTATATAAAATCCGGGAAACTTAAACAGTTTTTCCTGAAAGACTCCACATTCTTCCACCGAAAGCTGTGTCATGAAAGTCTGGTGCGTGTATTGAGAGTAACCGGAATTTAGTTTTTTATCTTTTATATCCTCAATCCGTTTTAGGAAATAGGCAGGAGTAATATTCAGTGTCCGGCAAAAATCAAGAGTATCCAAGTTTTCAATCTCTCTCAAAATGACAGTTATATCATAAGAGGGCTGGTTAAACACCAATAACTTTCCATTGCGGTCATACATTGCGCCGCGAGACGGATATTGTATCTTATTAAGAAAAGCGTTACTATCGGCATTTACCTTATATTCGTCACTCATGAACTGCAAATCCCAAAGACGAAGCAAAAAGATAATTACTACTCCGACAGCAATACTTCCAATCACATATTTACGCAAAAAATAATCCTTTCTTCTCATCTTTGCTTTTTTCTCATACCGTCGATGGCTATGATTAAAGAGAAAGTTAAAATCGAATCAAGCAATATTCTAAAAAGCAATCCTCCTATATTGGTAAAAGGGAAAAATTCAATAGAAAGTAATGCCGTATGATGTATAAGAATGCCTGCTATTAAATATTTCCAAAAAGACCATCTTCCCATCGTTCGGGAAGAAGGAATAATAACCTCATTGTCGCGTGAAACAAACAGGCGTAACAAAAAAGGACGAAGAAAAGCCAACAGCACAATAGTCGCCGTATTTGCTCCCGGAGTGTTGGAAAAGCCGTCAATGATAATCCCCATAAGCCCTCCCCAAAACATTAAGGCATTGGTAGAAACAGACGAATCCAACTTGAAAATAAAATAAATATATAGAAAAGGAGTAGCATATCCGAAGATATGAACTTTATTACAAATCAATACTTGCAAAAGTATCAATCCGACAAACCACATCGCTCTATAGATGTAAACCACAATCATTATTTCAAATTTCTGTTTTCAAGTTCCTGTATTTCTTCATGGTCATTCCGGGCAATGACCCTTACTTCGCTTATTTTCCCAAAATCGGTTACTAGTTTTACTTTTATCCAACCGGATAATGCTTCATTAGTATCTAATATATCGTCGACCGTACCAACCATAATTCCAGCCGGGAAAACCGTAGAATAACCACTTGTTATCACCGTATCACCTTGATGGACTTCCGCATGTCTGGGCAAGTCTCTCAGATAAGCATGTTGAGAATCTCCAATCTCCCATTTTAAATAACCGAAATAATCACTGTTTTTTATTTTGCAACTTATACTCGACTTACTGTTCAGTATGGAGATAACCACCGAATAATTGAGAGAAGTGATATAAACAATACCCACTATTCCATTAATACCTACTACTCCCATTTCCGAACGGATACCTGAGGATGTACCTTTATCCAATGTGATATAGTTATCTGCCATAGTTAAGGAATTGTTGATAACATTTGCTTTAAATATTTGATAATCTTTTAACGGTAACTCTTTAACACTGTCAATTTCTACGGAACTCATCCCACGTTCATGTAAGACTTTTTCCAAATTCGTTATCTTCTGCTCAAGCCACATATTACGATCTAACAATTCTGTATTAGTCATTTTCAAATTAAAGTACGACTTTACTCCTCCTGACACTTCGTAAACTTTCCCCATTACATCGTTTGTCGAAGTTAAAAATACCACTTGATGATAACGATTGAAGTGAAATAACATAACAAGAGCAAGCGTCTCCCATAAAATAAAGGCGAAGAAATGATTATACTTTATGAGGAAATTAATTAAATGTCGCATGTTATGTTGTATATAAAGCATAAATGTACCAAATGCCTGAATACAGTTTTCAGCCACCGGTACATTCGTATTTTTTCTGTGTGGATTAACAAACGGTTATCTCATCAGGAAAGAGAAATGTTCTACATTTTTTAATGCAGTACCTGTACCTTTGGCAACGGCATGAAGCGGGTCTTCTGCAATGCGGAAAGGCATATTAATCTTGTCTGTGAGACGTTTGTCCAATCCTCGAAGCAAAGCACCGCCACCGGCTAAGTAAATACCGTTGTGTACAATATCGGCATATAGCTCGGGAGGGGTATTTTCCAACGCACTCAATATGGCAGTTTCTATTTTTGAAATTGATTTCTCCAAGCAATGGGCTACTTCCTGGTAACATACGGAAACTCCCATCGGAAGAGCGGTAATTCTATTAGGACCATGAACAAGATAATCTTCCGGAGCATCTTCTCCCAAGTCTGTCAAAGCAGCACCCACATTGATTTTAATACGTTCCGCCATACGTTCACTGACCTTTACGTTGTGCTGGCGACTCATGTACTCCTGAATATCGGTAGTTAAATCATCACCGGCAATACGGATAGAGTTATTGGAAACAATACCACCCAATGATATTACGGCTATTTCGGTAGAACCTCCGCCTATATCAACGATCATATTCCCTTCCGGCGCTTCTACATCAATACCGATACCTATAGCTGCTGCCATCGGCTCAAAAATCAAGTAAACATCACGTCCGCCGGCATGTTCTGCCGAGTCGCGAACAGCACGAAGCTCTACTTCCGTACTTCCTGAAGGCACACCGATAACCATACGCAATGAAGGAGAAAACAAACGGTTGTGTGTATTGACCATTTTTATCATTCCCCGCATCATTTGTTCGCAAGCGTAGAAGTCTGCAATCACACCATCACGTAAAGGGCGAATAGTCCGTATATTTTCGTGGGTCTTTTCATGCATGGACTTGGCTTTTTCACCCACGGCAATCATCTTGTCTGTCCGACGGTCGAGTGCTACAACAGACGGTTCGTCCACTACTATTTTGCCATTGGATATAATAATAGTATTGGCAGTACCAAGGTCCATTGCAATTTCTTGTGTAAAAGAAAATAATCCCATAATAAGTTGTTATGAATTGCTAATTGTTTAATGTTTAAAATGTCTGATATCCGTTGTTACCATCACCATTCCATGCTCATCGCAATAATCAAAAGTGAGTTGGTCTTTGACTGATCCTCCCGGCTGAATAACAGCCGTTATACCTTCTTTATCTGCTATTTCCACACAATCGGGGAAAGGGAAGAATGCATCGGAAGCCATCACCGCTCCGTGCAAATCAAACCCGAATGACTTCGCTTTATCAATTGCTTGTTTTAAAGCGTCCACACGCGAAGTTTGCCCTACACCGCTTGCCAATAATTGTTTTCCCTTTGCCAAAACGATAGAGTTGGATTTACTATTCTTCACTATCTTGTTGGCAAACAACATATCCTCTACTTCTTTTGCCGTCGGCGCTTTCTTTGTAGCAAATTTCAAATCGGCGTTTGTTTCAATAGTTAAGTCTTTATCTTGCATCAAAACACCATTCAACAACGACCGGAATTGCTTATGAGGCAATTGAACCGGTTTACGGACAAGGATAATACGATTTTTCTTTTGCGTTAATATTTCAAGCGCATCCACGTCGTAATCGGTAGCAATAATCACTTCAAAAAATATCTTATTGATATCCTCCGCAGTTTCCTTGTCTATTACAGCATTTGTGATCAGCACTCCACCAAAAGCAGAAACAGGGTCGCCCGCTAATGCATCTTTCCATGCTTTGGTCAAAGAAGGACGGGATGCCAATCCACATGCGTTGTTATGTTTCAGTATGGCAAATGTAGTATCGTTAAATTCATCTATTAAATCTACTGCCGCATTAATATCAAGTAGGTTGTTATAGGAGATTTCCTTGCCATGTATTTGGTCGAACATGGCTTCCAAATCACCATAAAAGAATCCTTTTTGATGTGGATTTTCCCCGTAACGCAATGCCTTAGGGTCATTCCCTGAGTAACGAAAGGAGGTATTTTCGTCCGAATCGAAATAATTAAAAATAACCGAATCGTAATGAGAAGAAACGGCAAACGCTTCTTTAGCCATCCACCGGCGTTCTTCCAACGACGAAGCAGCTCCATGTTCCGTAAGCATATCAAGCAAAGGCTTGTATTGCCGTTTAGAGGCTACCACAATTACATCATTGTAGTTTTTAGCTGCGGCACGTATCAACGAGATACCTCCAATATCTATTTTTTCTATCATTGAAACATCATCAGCTCCCGAAGCAAGGGTTTCTTCAAAAGGATACAAATCAACTATTACCAAATCTATTTCCGGAATTTCGTATGTCTTTATCTGCTGTATGTCTCCTTCCCACCAGCGACGAAAAAGTATCCCTCCAAATATTTTCGGGTGCAGAGTCTTTACTCTCCCACCTAAAATAGAGGGGTATGACGTCAAGCTTTCTACCGATTGACAAGGATAGCCCAATGATTCTATGAATTGTTGTGTTCCTCCGGTTGATAAGAACTTTACTCCCTCTGCATGAAGCTTTCTTATAATTTCATCCAACCCGTCTTTGTGCCAAACTGACACTAAGGCTGTTTTAATTCTTTTGCATTCAGACATTTATGTGAATGGTTGAAATGTGAAAAATTTGTAATTCACAAAAGTAATAATTAATGTTTATCACTTGCAATAAAATTACATATTTTTTAAGAATAGATATAATCCGCAGTGCATTGTTACACCTTCACCTCATTTATAAGTCAAAGATTTATACATAAAAAAAGGGGTCACGCCTGACCCCAACCTTTGTTAACCTTAAATCTAATACTATGAAAAACACAGATGCAAATGTACATACATTTTTGACCCTTGCAAATATTTCAAACAAAATATTGTGTTTTATAACATCTTTTAAAATTTGATACTCTAAACCTAAAACAAGTATAAATAATGTAAACAAATCATTCATACAATACCTTTCCCATAAAATACACAATCTGTTTCTGCCACCAATCCCAATCATGCTTTGAGTCTGTTCCCCAGAAATCAAACCAGGCAGGAATACCTTTAGCATCCAAAACGGATTTAAGAGCATAAGTTTCAGCCAGCATTGGCTCTTCATACGCCCCATGTCCACAACAAAATATCAGGTTGCTTTTCTTAAATCTGTCCGTATAATAAACATCCTGGTCGCCCTTTAAATAATTCAAAGGTGAGTTCAGATAAATCTCCACCGGTTTGTATCCTCCGAAAAAATAGTTTGTAGAATATACGCCACTTAGGGCAACTACCGTATCAATAAACCAAGGATAACGAAAATAGAAATTGGCAGAATGATAAGCCCCCATGGAACATCCTGTCAACAACAATTGTTGCTCTTGTCCGCCGTTGCTTTCTTTGCTTTCCCGGAGGATAGACGGAATCAGTTCCTCATTGATATAGTCGAAATACCGTTCATGGCGTTTTATACTGGCTATCTTGTCCCAATCACCGGAGAAAAAAGTCTCTCCGTCAATTCCGTCAACTGCCCAAAGTTGCAATTTCCCTTCGTCGATAAATCCGCTAAGGACATTAACCATTCCGAACTCTTCATATTGATAGAATCTACCGTTTGAAGTCGGGAATACAAGTACCGGTTTTCCTTTATACCCATACACCTTGTATTCCATATACCTATCGAGCTTGCTGCTATATTTGTTGTGATAGCTTGTCTGCATGTTCTTTTTTACGCAGCTATTCTGTTTCCTTTTGTATATAATTAATAATTTCTTTCACCTCCTCATAACTTTCCGTTCTAAACAGGTAAGCAAAATCTCCCATAGCCCTGCTGAAGACTCTTTCTATATTGTTAAAAAACAGTATTCTGTTTCCATATTTATTAAATACTTCTTTATGCGAGAACCTGTACTTTTTATGATTCTTTCGTGCAGCATATCCCGTAAAGTATTTCCCTTTAGCCTTCTCTCCCCATTGTTTTTGAAGAACCATAGCTGCCCATCTCTTATATATATCCGTGTCGTAAGTATAATTAATGGCATCAGTCATCCATGCTCCGGGAGGTCTCATATTTACTTCCAAAGCCACAATTTCTCCGTCTTTTTTTCTTTCGAAAAACTCTATGTGAAAGAACTTTTCACGTACATCAAAAGCTTTCAAAACATTACGTCCCGCCTTACGTACCTTATCTTCAACTTCCGGCAGGCAAATATAGTATAAATGGTCGTCATTGTTGACCACGTTCATAATACTTTGTTCAAAACGATGACTGTTTTCAAACAATACATTTCCATATATATCTACCAATCCGTCGTAAGTAAGAATTATTCCATCGACAAACTCCTCAACGATAAATTCTGCATCTTTCAAATGCTTGTTGGCAAAAACATTATCAAATTCAAATTCATTTCTAACCTTATATGTAAAATTAGCTCCCGACCCGGAATCGGGCTTCACCACAATAGGATAGCCTACTTTCTCTATGAAAGTCAGAGCGTTTTCCCTGTCCGTATATTTATGACATTTCACCGTTTGCACGCCACTTTTCTCAAAAAAAGACTTCATTTTCGACTTGTGTTTCAAGTTTTGAATAAAGTCATTCTTCGTTCCGTAGATGTTAAAATCGGTTCTTATTTGCGCTTCCAACTCAAGCCAATATTCGTTTAATGATTCGAAACGGTCTATTTTCCCGTATTTATAAGTGAAATATCCCACAGCCCTCACTATTTGGTCATAGTCTTCCATATTTGAGACCTTGTAATATTCACGAAGCGAGTATTTCAAACGGTCGTTCAGCGAATCATATTCCGCATCTCCTATTCCAAAGACATTGGCTCCATATTCCTTCAAATGGAAACAGAAGTCGGTAGAATTTCCGGGAAAATGCGGAGAGAAAAAAATAAAGTTCATTACTATCGGATGTAAAATTGATTTATCCGCGCAAAAATAGATTAAGAAATGGTATTAAAAAATACCGCAAGTGTGGTATATTTTTTTCGATTGTATGTCAAAATATATAATAACCCGTTGGCGAAAAAGGAGTAAAAATGTAGATAAAAAGTTGTACATAAGCGTTATAATTCGTATTTTGTAATCATTAAAAACTAAATGCGAAACGATTAACAAAATCAGCAACAAGCCTGTTGGAAGGGTCAAATATGCTTTATGTTAATTCCGCCAGCAGGTATTATTAACTCTAAAATCAAATTAGTATGATTGCATTATTTTTTATTTCATTGATTGTCTTTATTGCAGGATTGACTTGTCTAATCTTGAAGTACGGAGTCCCTTCGTCAATTAGCGAAAGTTATTACCTTTTGCCAGAGAAAGTCAGCTTAGTAATTTTCTACAGTTGGACTATTTTAGTCGCGCTCCCTCTCGTTATCTTTTGGCTGGATATTTCACAAAATACGGCACAACCATTAGTGTTTTTCGGCTGTGTGTTTTTAATTGGAGTGGGAGCCGCTGCCCCATTTAGAGAAAAAGGACAAATTCGAAAAGTACATTTCATTTGCGCGGGACTTTGCGCCTTACTCACTCAAATTTGGATATTCATTTACACCCCATTTTGGATATTCTCTTTGGCTTTAATGGGTTTATTTGCGGCTATTGGGTATAAAACAAAAGGCGCATTGGGCATAAAGAAAAGAATTAAAACCAGTTTGGTATTCTTTTTAGAGTTAGCTGCCTTTTTAAGCGTATACATGGGAGTTTACGTATTTTATAAGTTACTAACCCATTGATTTAATACAATATGTAATGTTATAAAAACAGAAAACAATCGGCGGATTGCTTTTTGTTTTTAGATATCAGGAAAATTATTCTTTATCTGTTTATTACGGTTTCCAAGCCATTATTTGCTTTTTTAGGCTAAATTGAGTATCTTTGTATTACGCCTCTCTTCCTTTTTACTATAAAGGGTTCAAACAGGAGGGATGCTATTCTATAAGTGTCCCATCAACTTCCGAATAAAGTCCGATTCAGCTCCGAACAAACTCCGATCTCTCTCCGATGTAAGTCCGATTCAGCTCGTCCCTACCTCGATGCGACCTCGTACTTAACTCAAGGTTAGCTCGTACTTAGCTCGACATTATATAGGAAACACCTCGAATACACCTGTTGCTTTTCTGCAATTATTCTCCTTCATCCGCCCAAAATATCCCTTTTATCCTTTGGCTATCTCAAAGGAAATGAGTATCTTTATTGTCTGATACATCACTAAACCAAACTAAACTTATGGAAAAGAAACCTAATCCTTTCAATCCACGTACCCAAAACCAACAAGCACAACGGGCGCAGCTAACCAACCTTGTAACCACCTATCAAATGCTGTCCTCTTTTATAAGAGGGGCTTACCCTTCCAAAGCGGAGAATTTGAGCAGTTACAATATGTTCATCAAAAGAAATCTGGGCAGGACAAGCAGTGCAAAGGTTTATCTTAATAAAGTGGAAGCATCCCGGAAAGCCTGTATCGTAGCGCCCTACAATATCTCGGAAGGTCGGTTGCCAAGTATTGAAACAGTCGCACAGGGAAATGTTCTGCAGACTTCCCTGCGTGTGCCTCGCTCTTTCCAAATAACCGAAGACACTACGATGGAAGATGTATCTATAGCTTTGTTGCGTGCTAATCCACAGATGCGCGAAGGGGATAAAATCTCTATTTTTCATCTTATCCAACATATACCGGAGAAAGGCATTCCGTATATGACATGGAAACAGTACAAGTTTACGTTAGATGTCAATTCTTACAGTACACTCCCTTCCAAGTTTTACAATCACATACCCAAGTCCCTGTTTCGGGTAAAGGAGGGGTATATTGAAACGGAGGCAGGCATTGAAACGGGAGGTGTGGCGTATGTGCTGAGTCGTGGAATAGGGTATAATATGCAGATTTCTACCCAATCCATTGTGCTTACCCCCGACAATAGCATTTATGCGGAATACGCTTGCGAAGAAAAGAAGAAGGAAGCGGCGGAGAGTTACAGGGAGATTGTCAAAAAGAAAACGGCTGTTTCTAAAAAAGCTATTAAGACTATCACTACCAAAAACAATTATATTTACGACTTTATTTCGAGAAGTAAAGAAAGAATAAATATGAAGAAGATAGCAATAGCTTTAGTATTAATATTCGGCATAACGATTGCCGCACAGAATAACACGGCAACAGGACGGGAAAAGACTTATAATCAGGAAGTAATAGATTTGAGATTACAATTGCAGGAACAGAAAATATCCGAGATACAGAGGAGATTAGAGGATAAGATTGGGGTGCAAGATAAATATATTAGTGTATTCGGTATTGACAAGTAAAGATGCCATCGAGTTGGTGCAAATTCTTCTTTGTGCCGAATAGATAGATTAATACACCTATCCCTTATACCATATATGGGGGATTTTTTCTTTTGTAAAAAAGTAATACTTTTGCGTAATAATTTAAAGCATACATATTCATGAGCAACATAAATAAGACACATTGGGGAGAACAAACAAAAGCCGTTCATGCGGGAGAAAACCCCGATCCGGTAACGAAAGCATCCTCTCCTAATTTAGTAATGTCCACTACTTTCGTTGCAGATGCCGACACGGGATTTTCCGTAGAAGGGCTGGAAGAAAATGATACGTGGATTTACACCCGTTGGGGAAATCCCACTGTCCATCAGTTGGAAGAAAAGTTGGCTGCTTTGGAAGAAGCCGAGACTGCCGTAGCTTTTGCCAGCGGAATGGGAGCCATTGTTGCTACCTTGTTTCATGTCCTGAAAGCCGGCGACCATGCAATTGTAAGTGATGTGGCATACGCTGCCCTGTCGGAAATAACAAACGAAATGATTCCTAAATTAGACATCGAAATAACTAAGGTAGATACATCTGATTTGAACGCTGTAAGAAATGCCGTAAGACACAACACAAAGTTGATTTATGCGGAAACTCCTTGCAATCCTTTATTACGACTTACGGATATTGCAGCAGTAGCAAACATTGCACATAACGCCGGAGCCAAATTGGCAGTAGATTCCACTTTTGCTACTCCTGCGGCAACCAAACCGTTGCAGTTGGGAGCAGATTTCGTTATCCATTCGTTGACGAAATATTTGGGAGGTCACGGAGACGCTTTAGGTGGCGCTGTTTTAGGCAGTAAAGCAGATCTTATACCTTTGCGTAAAAAAACTTCCATCCGTTTGGGGGGAGTATTAAGCCCGTTTAATGCATGGCTGATATTGAGAGGATTAGCCACATTCCCCATTCGCATACGAGTACATCAGGAAAATGCGCTTAAAGTGGCTGCTTATCTGGAACAGCACCCCAAAGTAAAGCGGGTAATTTATCCCGGACTGTCTTCACATCCGCAATATGAATTGGCTAAACGGCAGATGAAAAACTTTTCAGGTATTATCACTTTTCAGGTGGAAAACGGTAAGGAAGCAGCCCGAATATTTGCCGAAAAACTGCAAATAATACACTATGCCGTATCATTGGGACATCATCGAACACTGATTTTTTATCTGAATAGCAATGACCTGCTGCAAACGTCGTTCAAATTTTCCACTCCCGAACAGTTAGATTCATGGAATAATTTTGCAGGGGAAGGAATCTTCCGCTTATCTATCGGATTGGAAGATGCCGACGATTTGATTGCCGATTTGGAACAAGCATTAAAAGATTAAACACAAGATTTACACGAAACAGGCGATTTGCAATAAAAACTTTCTTAACTCCTTTTAACCTTCTGACTTTCTTCTAATTTTATATAAAGTTCCGTTTTTTATTAAAATCGTTTACTTTTGTGTAATTAAAAATAATAATATTTAAAATACTATGGTACTACCGGAACTTAAAAAGCGTCGCGATAAGATAAGGGTTTTTATGGCTCAGCAACATATTGATGCGGCACTCATCACTTGTAATGTAAATCTGCTTTATACCTGTGGTCAAATTATAAGCGGCTACCTTTACATGCCTCTGAATTTTCCGGCAAGGGTGTTCGTAAAACGTCCTAACAATATTACGGGCGAATTTGTTCATTCTATCCATAAACCGGAACAAATACCGGATATTTTGAAAGAAGAAGCATTGCCCCTTCCCGAAATACTTATGTTGGAAGGAGATGAGCTTTCTTTTACCGCTTACAACCGTCTGGCAGCTATTTTCCCCGAAACAACTATTGTAAACGGAACACCCTTGATACGCAAAGCGCGGAGTACCAAAACCGAAATAGAAATAGAAAGTTTCCACCGTTCGGGGATTGCCCATGCCAAAGCGTACGAACAGATTCAATCCGTTTATCGCGAGGGAATGACCGACAAGGAATTTTCCATTGAAATAGAACGCCTGATGCGTTTGGAAGGTTGCTTGGGGCTATTCCGTACATTCGGGCAAAACATGGAAGTATTTATGGGAAGCGTGTTGACAGGCGACAACGCCTCAGTCCCCTCTCCATACGATTTTGCTTTGGGAGGTGCAGGACTTGACCCCGCCTTGCCTATTGGGGCAAACGGGAGCTTGCTCGAAGAAGGTCGAAGTGTAATGGTGGACATGGGCGGTAACTTCAACGGCTATATAACTGATATGAGCCGTGTCTATTCTATTGGAAAATTAGATGAGAAAGCTTACGCCGCTCATCAGGTCTGTCTGGACGTTCAGGAAAAAATCATATCTATGGTCAAACCGGGCGTCTCTTGCGAAACATTGTATAATACAGCTATCGAATTGGTTACCGAAGCAGGTTTTGCCGATTATTTTATGGGAACTGACCAAAAAGCAAAGTTTATTGGTCACGGCATTGGTTTGGAAATAAACGAAAGCCCTGTAATTGCCCCCAACGTTAAACAGGAATTAGAGACCGGTATGGTGTTTGCTCTTGAGCCGAAAATCGTTCTTCCCGGTATCGGACCTGTGGGAATTGAAAACTCTTGGATAGTAACTTCTACCGGTGCAGAGAAATTAACAAATTGTGTGGAAGAAATAATAGATTTAAGGTCTTAATTGCATTGGAATAAACGAATTATAACCTTTGGTATCATGAATGCTAAAAAGTTTTTGCTGTTTCCTGTTATGGTTTTGATGGGTTGTGTTATTACTTCTTGTCTTGATCAAAAATATCCTTTTAGAGATACGAAATTACCAATTGACCAACGGGTACAAGATTTAATCTCCCGATTGACTCTTGAAGAAAAAGTAAGTCAAATGTTGAACAGTACTCCGGCTATCGAACGTCTGGGGATTCCGCCGTATGATTGGTGGAATGAATGTTTGCATGGAGTGGGACGTGCAGGCGAATACAAAGTTACTGTCTTCCCACAAGCCATCGGTATGGCTGCTACATGGGACGATGCCGGTTTGCATCAAGTAGCTGCTGCTATTGCTGAGGAAGGAAGGGCGATATACAATGATGCACAATCAAAAAAGAATTATTCCCGCTATCATGCGCTTACTTATTGGACACCCAATATTAATATTTTCCGTGATCCCAGATGGGGACGCGGGCAAGAAACCTACGGGGAAGACCCCTATTTGACGGGAATTCTGGGAAAAGCTTTTGTTCATGGTTTGCAAGGAGATGATGAAAAGTATTTGAAAGCAGCCGCTTGTGCCAAACATTATGCCGTACATAGCGGTCCTGAAAGTTCGCGCCATACATTTGACATAGAAGTGAGCACGTATGATTTATGGGATACCTACTTGCCGGCTTTCCGCGATTTGGTGGTTGATGCTAAGGTTGCAGGTGTGATGTGTGCTTACAATGCTTATGCTGCTCAGCCATGTTGTGGCAGTGATATCCTGATGCAATCCATATTGAGAGAAAAATGGGGATTCAGTGGATATGTAACTTCCGATTGCGGAGCTATTGACGATTTCTTTGCACACCATAAAACTCACCCCGATGCTGCTCATGCTGCTGCTGATGCAGTATTTCACGGAACGGACATTGATTGTGGAAGAAGCGCATATTTGGCGTTGGTGGAAGGCGTAAAAGGAGGTCTTATTCCTGAAGAGCAAATCAATATTTCTTTAGCCCGATTGTTTACTATTCGTTTCCGTCTCGGATTGTTCGACCCTGCCGGTGAGGTTAGTTTCTCTCAAATACCGTTGTCCGTACTGGAAAACGATGAACACAAAGCCATATCACGTAAGATAGCCCAAGAATCTATCGTGTTGCTTAAAAACAAAAACAACTTCCTTCCCTTATCCAAAGATTTGAAAAAGATTGCAGTTGTCGGTCCTAATGCTGATAATGAGAAAACGGTGCTGGGTAACTACAATGGTTTCCCTACGGAAATTGTAACTCCTTTGGAAGCAATAAAAAGCCGGGTATCTTCTTCTACGGAAGTGATATATGAAAAGGCAGTGGATTATGTCGCAGAACCGAATGAGGCAGAAGTTGTAGCATTAGTCAATCGTTTGGAAGGTGTTGATGTGGTTGTGATGGTTGGTGGAATCAGTCCCGAATTGGAAGGCGAGGAAATGCCCGTTAAAATAGAAGGTTTCGGTGGAGGAGACAGAACTTCCATTGCTTTGCCGCACGTTCAAACTCATTTGATGCAGGCATTGACAAAGGCTAATATTCCTACCGTATTCGTGATGATGACAGGAAGTGCTATTGCTATTCCTTGGGAAGCAGCCAATCTTCCTGCCGTTCTCAATGCCTGGTATGGCGGTCAAGATGCGGGTAGTGCCATTGCCGATGTGTTGTTTGGCGATTACAATCCTTCGGGGAAACTTCCGGTAACTTTCTATGCTGATGACAAAGATTTGCCGCCTTTTGAATCTTATGCAATGGAAGGTCGCACGTATCGTTATTTTAAAGGGAAAGCCCTTTATCCGTTTGGTTACGGTCTAAGCTATTCCAACTTTAAATATTCTCCTTTGCAAGTACAACAGAGTGGAAAGACCAATGAAAACCTTTCTGTAGAAGTGGAAATAACGAATGACAGTAAGATTGCCGGTGATGAAGTGGTTCAATTATATGTTTCACATCCGGATACAAAATTGTTATCTGCAATTTATGCGCTGAAATCTTTTAGACGCATAAATCTGCAAGCAGGCGAAACGAAAAAAACATCTTTCACCCTCACTCCTAAAGAGCTTGGTATTGTGGACGAAAATGGTATATTAACCGTATATCCGGGAAAAGTAAAAATATATGTGGGTGGAACATCTCCTGCCGCAAGTGTCGCTACTTCATTGCCTGTGGTAACAAGGGAGATAAATATGCAAGGAAAGGCATTTGTAGTACAAAATTAAGAATGATACCTCTTACCGCCATTGGCATACATAAAAATCAAATCCGAATAGATACAGCATGTCGTTAATCAAATCGGTAAGAGGTTTCAGTCCGAAGATTGGAGAGAATTGTTTTTTAGCGGACAATGCTACTATTATAGGTGATGTCATAATAGGAAACAATTGCAGTATATGGTTCAATACCGTATTGCGTGGTGATGTTAACTCTATCCGTATCGGCGACGAGGTGAACATTCAAGACGGTAGCGTGCTGCACACACTTTATCAAAAGTCGGTTATTGAGATAGGGAATCACGTTTCCATCGGTCATAACGTTACTATTCACGGGGCAAGGATAGAAGATTACGCACTTATTGGAATGGGGGCTACGGTGCTAGACCATGCGGTAATAGGCGAAGGCGCTATTATCGCTGCCGGCGCTCTTGTTCTTAGTAATACGGTTATTGATGCAGGAAGTATCTGGGGGGGAGTCCCTGCTAAGTTTATCAAGAAAGTTGATCCGGCACAGGCAAAAGAGCTGAATCAAAAAATAGCCCATAACTATCTGATGTACTCGGATTGGTATAAATAATCCGGATGCTTTATTCCGAATCGACAATTCGTGTTACCGATTTAATGCTGCTAAGTTTAAGCAAGTCATTGCAAATTTGTTTCACATCATCCGTATCGTGAACATAAATATATATCTTGCCGTCAAAGATTCCGTTGTCCGCTTCGAGTGTTATTTTCTTAATATTTACGTTTAATATTTCGGACAATACGTGTGTAACACTATTTATTATTCCTATATTATCAATGCCTCTTATGTATATTGTTTCCAAGAAAGGGACTGTTTTTGGCATTTGCCATTCGGCGGCAACGATGCGATTGCCAAACCTGCTTTTGAGCCTGACGGCTATCGGACATTGACGTTTGTGTATCATAACTTTGCCGTCTTGTTCCAGATAACCCAGTATATCATCTCCGGGTATCGGATGACAACAATCGGCTCTCGTGCTGTTTTTTCGAAGTGTTTCCTCAGTAACTGTAAAGAGAACTTTCGTATCTATTTTTTCTTGTGCTTCCTGTTCTTGCGGTTCTTCTTTAACCTCTTTGACAGTAGGATTTCCGAAAGGAAATGTCAGAAGTTTCTTCCAGCCGGCATTCTTGTCTTTCAGTTCGTTTTTATCGGCTTCGCCTAATGTGATGATTTTATTGCCAATCTTTGTACAAAGATCTTCCTTGTTTTTTGTTTTATGTAGTTTACACAGTTTTTCCATGTTAAGTACGGTCGGGAAAAGTCCTTCTTTTTTGAGAAACTCTTCGAGCATCTTTTCTCCTTGTTTTTGGGCAGATCCTTGTTCTTCTTTTAGAAGTTGTACTATTTTTTGACGTGCTTGTGCTGTTGTGGCAAATGTTTCCCATTGAGGTAGCACACGGTGAGATTTGGAAGTAAGAATCTCCACCTGGTCTCCGCTGTGAAGTTCATGACCGAGCGGTACCAATTTGTGGTTTACTTTGGCTCCGATGCAATGGCTTCCTATTTCGGTGTCAAGCGAGAATGCAAAGTCCAAAGCCGTTGAATTTTGCGGCATTGTTTTCAATTCGCCTTTGGGGGTAAAAACAAATATTTCGGAGGCGAAGAGGTTTAATTTAATGGTATCAAGAAAGTCCATAGCATCCGGCTGTGGGTCTGCCAGAATCTCTTTGATGGTTTGAATCCACTTACCTATTTCCCCTTCCTCCGCTTCGGTTTTATCTTTGTATCTCCAATGGGCGGCAAATCCTTGTTCGGCTACTTTATTCATTCGTTCACTTCGGATTTGTACTTCAATCCATTGACCGTTGTTCCCCATTAAGGTAACGTGTAATGCTTGATAACCGTTTGTTTTGGGATGACTTATCCAGTCGCGTAACCTGTCCGGATGCGGTTTGTATATTTTAGAAATGGAAACGTAAATGTCAAAGCAATTATTTAATTCTTCTTCTTCCTTTAGAGGTTCAAAAATGATACGTACAGCTAATATGTCGTAAACTTCTTCAAAAGGTACGCTTTTCATCTGCATCTTGTTCCATATCGAGTAGCTGGATTTTACACGGGCAACAATGCGGTATTTTATTCCCATTTTGTCCAACTCCGAACGAATAGGCATAGTAAAGCTCTTGAAAAATTCTTCACGCTTGGGCGCTGTTGCCTTTAGTTTGTTCTCTATAATTTTGAACTCTTCCGGATGTTCAAACTTAAAACTCAAGTTTTCCAACTCCGTTTTTATCTTATTCAGTCCCAAACGGTGAGCCAAGGGCGCATATATATATATGGTTTCTCCTGCTATTTTAAATTGCTTGTTTGGTAGGAGCGAACCGAGTGTACGCATATTGTGTAGCCTGTCCGCCATTTTAATAAGAATCACCCGGATATCATCAGACATAGTTAGAAGCAGTTTCTTAAAGTTCTCGGCTTGTGCCGAATTTCTGTCTCCAAATATTCCACCCGAAAGTTTTGTTAGCCCATCGACGATTTGTGCTATTTTATGGTCGAATATGTTTTCGATATCCTCTACCGTATAGTCCGTATCTTCTACTACATCGTGCAACAGAGCCGCGCATATAGATGTAGAACCAAGTCCTATTTCAGTGCAAACGATTTTTGCCACCGCTATGGGGTGCATAATATAAGGTTCTCCCGAACGGCGTTGGACTCCCCTATGTGCTTGATTGGCAAAGTTAAAAGCTTTGGTTATGATTTCGGTACGCCTTCTGTGTTTGGTCGCCTCATAGGCTCTGATCAGCTCGTCAAATGCCTGATTAATCATTTCTTCATCCGACAATTTTCTATAGTATGTGTTGTTTTTCATATCCTCTTCTCGCTATAACTTGTAACATTGCAAAAATAAAAATAATTCAATGTCCGTACAAACGGACTTACCTTCTTCTTTTTATATCATGCCGCCAACAGGGATGTAATTCTCATGTACAACAGCATACCGATAATATCGTTGGTAATGGATATAAAGGGACCGGTAGCGATAGCAGGATCTATTTTGAGTTTTTCGAGTGTCATGGGGACGAATGTCCCGAACAAGGATGCAAACATAACTACCGCAAACAGACTGATGGATACGGAATAGGTAACGGTAGCGGCTCCTCCGAAACGTATAAAGTTATATATGTAAACCAGCATAGAGATGATAGTGGCATTTATTAATGCCACTACGGATTCTTTGCCCACTTGCTTGAGGGTGTCCGTTGCGTTGAGGGAGTTGTTTGCCAAACCTTGTACTACAATGGCGGACGATTGTGTTCCTACGTTTCCTCCTGTTCCTCCGATGAGTGGAATGTAAAGAGCCATTTCCGGATGTGCGACGAATGTTCCGTTGAAATTTCCTAATATCATTGAATTTCCTATTCCTCCCAACATGCCGATAATCAGCCATGGAAGGCGTGCGGACGTCTGACGCAGTACTTTATCGTCCGTTTCTACATCTTGAGAAAGCCCTGATGCCAATTGATAATCACGCGTAGATTGTTCGCGCGCCTCGTCCATAACGTCGTCAACGGTAATTTGTCCCACTAATCGCCCTATACTGTCAACAACAGGTATTGCCACAAGGTCGTACTTTTCGATCGTCTGTACCACATCGTCAATAGAACTATCCACCCTTACGGAAAAAGGGTCTTTTTTCATTACGTGTTTTACCTTTGATATGGAAGGCGAAGTTATCATTTTCTTTAAAGGGAAAACCCCTCTTAATCTTCCGTCGTCGTCTACTACATAAACATAATAAATCTCGTCTAACTTTTCAGCTTGCAGACGCATTTCTTTCAGACATTCCGGCATACTCCAATTCTCGTTGACGATTACCATCTCCGTACCCATCAAACCACCGGCGGTATCTTCGTCGTACTTCAGCAAATCGACAATATCACCTGCCTGCTCAATATCTTCTATGTGCGAGAGGATTTCTTCCTGTTTGTTTTCGTCAAGCTCGCGCATCAAATCTACCGCATCGTCGGTGTCCATGTAGTCGACAAACTGCTTGGCTATGGTTTCGGAAGAGAGAACTTCAAGAAATTCCTTACGAGCGTCTTCGTCCATTTCAATAAGAACGTCGGCAGCCGTTTCGTTATCTAACAGGCAATAAACAAACCGGGCTTCTTCCGCACTGAGTTCGTTGCAAAGCTCTGCAATATCAGCCGGGTGCAAGTTTGCCAATTGTTCCTTGACAGCCTCGGATTCTTGCCGGTTAATAAGCTCTTTTACGTTGTTTATGTATTCTTCGTTCGTCATAACCCCTCTCTTTCTATCTTGTTTGTTAACTCTACAAAGTCCCCTATTGAGAGTTGTTCCGGTCTTTTGTCAAATATCGAGTCTCTTGTTAGTAAACAACTTTTGTCTAAGATCGGTTTTATAGAATTGCGAAGTGTTTTTCTCCGCTGATTAAAAGTTGTCTTTACTACTCTTTTGAAAAGTTCTTCGTTGCAGTCCAACTCCTTTCTGTCGTTGCGGGTCATGCGTAAGACTGCACTTTTCACTCTGGGCGGTGGGTTGAAGACGTGTTCATCTACGGTGAAAAGATATTCTGTCCGATACCATAGTTGTATCATAATGCTTAAGATGCCGTAGGATTTATTGCCCGGAGAGGCAGTAATACGTTCGGCTACTTCCTTTTGTATCATACCCGTGCAACCGGGAATGAGGTCTTTATTGTCGAGCATTTTAAAAAATATCTGACTGGAGATGTTGTAAGGGTAGTTACCTGTCAGGACAAATGGCTGTCCGTCGAAAATACGGTGTAAGTGCATTTTCAGGAAATCATCTTCTATAATATTATCTTCCAATGCGGGATATTCTTTGCGTAAATAGTTCACTGCTTCGTAATCAATCTCAACAACTTTGAGCAGTCGTTCTTTTTTGATAAGGAATTGAGTCAGTACTCCCATTCCTGAGCCTACTTCCAAGATAGGAAGGTTTGGGTAAACGTCCACCGTATCAGCAATATTCTTTGCTATTGACAAATCTTTCAAGAAATGTTGCCCAAGAGATTTCTTTGGTTTGACGTATCTCATACCTCAATTATTTACAAATTAGTAGTCTTGCATGCTTTTGCGTTATACCATAACATATTTGCGAGAAGCAAAGGTAATTGTTTTTGAAGATAATAAGAGGCACAAGAGGTATAAAAGTTAAAACAACAATTTCGATACAAACCGGATTCTTACGCAGATGATTGGGGTTATATCCGTATTATGTCCGATACATGTCCGATTCATCCTCGATCCATGTCCGCTTCCGAAGCGGACATATATGCCCGAAGAAGCCTCTGGAATGCGCTTCCGATGGGCTACAAACAGCTAAGAGAATGCGAAAGAAATACCGAAAGGTATTGGGAAATTCTTCACCGGATCGAAAATTCAACCGCAAAAAATAGATGGCTTTGGGTTTGTTTCATACTTTTGGAATACATTTGCAGGAAACTTACAGTGCGTGAAGGATTGTAGCGTAAATCCTTTTTGGGGGTGGCTACACCCCCAAAAAGATTGCAGCGGAAAGCCTGACCCGTGAGGGGCACGCCCAAATTGAGTTGAAAGTTGAAAGGAGAGAGTTGAAAGCTTTTGGGTGCATGTAGGATTTTTAGTTTCTTCCCACAAAATGGATATAACCGGATTTTTATGAATAGACCATTCAAGAAAGCCCTCAAATCGCTCCTTCCTCTTGCTTTAGGGGTTTTTATTTTATTTTGGATATATCGTGATTTTGATTTTACGACGGTCGGTACGGTTCTTTGCAGGGAGATGAATTGGGGTTGGATGTTTCTTTCGTTGATGTTTGGCATATTCAGCCACGTGATTCGAGGCTGGCGATGGAAGCAAACCTTAGAACCGATGGGTGCATTTCCGAAAACAAACAATTGCGTGAATGCCATATTTGTGTCTTACGCTGCCAATTTGGCGATACCCCGACTGGGTGAAATTTCACGTTGCGGTGTCCTTGCCCGGTACGAGCAAATTTCCTTTTCCAAATCTCTGGGGACAGTGGTTACGGAACGCCTGATTGATGCCTTGTGCATTGCCGTCATTACGGTGATTACGCTGGGGTTGCAGTTGAAAGTCTTTAATCGTTTCTTTGAGGAAACAAGAATAGATATGTCCGCTATGGCGGACAGGTTTACTTCCGCTTATGTTTATGTGATTCTCGGTTGTATCGTTGCGGCAATTGTGCTTTTGTATTATTTGTTGCGTAGGTTGCCCGTTTTTCGGAGAATGAAAGGAATAATGCTTAACCTTTGGGAAGGAATTATGTCGTTGAAGAAGGTTAAGAATCTTCCTCTTTTCATACTATATACCTTTTTTATATGGTTTTGCTATTTTATGCACTTTTACCTCACTTTTTTTTGCTTCCCGTTTACTGAAAATTTAAGTGTTTGGGCGGCATTGGTGATATTTATTGGAGGTACGTTTTCTGTTGTGGCGCCTACTCCTGCAGGGGCGGGACCTTGGCATTTTGTGGTTATTTCCATGATGTCACTGTATGGCATCAGTGTAACAAATGCAGGTATATTTGCTTTAGTTGTACATGGAATTCAAACATTTTTAATAGTTTTGTTGGGAATATATGGTATGATATTGTTGCCGTTCACTAATAAAATCAAAAATCAATGAAATCAATTCAATCATTAACTCCGCAAAATGTGTGGAAACATTTTTACTCGTTGACACAAGTTCCTCGTCCATCGGGATTTATGCAACCCGTTACGGCTTTTTTGCTGAATTTTGGAAAAGGTTTGGGACTTGAGTCTTTTGTTGATGAAACAGGTAATGTAATTATTCGTAAACCGGCTACTGCCGGAATGGATAACCGGAAAGGAGTTATCTTGCAAGCACACATGGATATGGTTCCACAAAAGAACAGCGATACAAATCACAACTTTGAAGAACATCCTATTGAAACTTACATAGACGGTGATTGGGTAAAGGCTAAAGGTACTACTTTGGGTGCAGATAATGGTCTTGGAGTAGCTGCTATTATGGCAGTATTGGAGGATAAGGGTTTAAAGCATGGTCCCTTGGAAGCCCTTATTACCAAAGATGAGGAAACCGGTATGTATGGCGCTTTTGGTGTGAGACCCGAAACAATAAACGGAGAGATATTGTTGAATCTTGATTCTGAAGACGAAGGAGAGTTGTATATCGGTTGTGCCGGAGGGATAGACGTTACAGCTACCATGCGGTATAAGGAAGTAACTCCTTCAAAAGAGGATATTGCTTTCAAAGTAACATTAAAAAACTTACGGGGCGGACATTCCGGATTGGAAATCAATGCAGGGCGGGCTAACGCCAATAAATTGGCAGTTCGTTTTGTTTATGATGCTATTATAAGGGAAAAAGCCCGTTTGGCAAGTTGGGAAGGGGGAAATATGCGCAACGCCATTCCACGAGAGGTTCAAGTGGTGGTTACTGTTCCTGTTGAGAATGAGAAATCTTTCTTAAAGTTAGTAGCCGATTTTGAAACAATATTTAATGAAGAGTACGGCGTTATAGAGACTCCTGTTGTTTTTGTTGCCGAACGTGTGGATTTGCCCAAGGGGATTGTTCCCGAAGAAATACAAGATGTGCTTGTCCGTTCTATCTACGCTTGTCCTGACGGGATGATGAGAATGATTCCTGCGATACCCGATACGGTGGAGACCTCGTCTAATTTAGCAATAATTGCTATTGGCAGTGGAGAGGTTGCCATTAAGATTTTAGCACGAAGTTCTTGTGATAGTATGAAGACTAATGTGGCAAATAGTTTGGAAAGTTGCTTTAGCCTGATTGGGATGAAGGTAGAGCGAACCGGCGAGTATTCCGGGTGGCAACCTAATGTCAATTCTCCTATTCTTCAAACGATGAAAGTTTCCTATAAAGAGCTGTTTGGGGTAGAGCCGGAGGTAAAGGTTGTTCATGCCGGCTTGGAATGTGGTATTATTGGAGCTAATATAAAAGGTCTTGATATGATTTCATTCGGACCCACTTTACGTTCGCCACATTCACCGGACGAAAGAGTGTATATTCCTTCGGTAACAAAGTTTTACGATTTCTTAACGGCAACGTTGGGAAATATACCGGTAAAGGAATAGTGATATAGTCAATATAGTATGATAAAAGCGGAAGTCCAACAAGTAAAATCCCGTTTTGGTATTATTGGCAATTCGGAGGTACTGGTACGTGCCATAGATATTGCCATTCAAATAGCTCCTACCAATGTATCCGTGTTAATTACCGGAGAGAGTGGGGTGGGGAAGGAGAGTTTGCCGCAGATCATTCATCAATACAGTCCGAGAAAGCATGCTCAATACATAGCTGTCAACTGCGGAGCTATACCCGAAGGTACAATTGATTCGGAACTTTTCGGTCATGAGAAAGGATCTTTTACGGGGGCTATCGGCGAACGAAAAGGCTATTTCGGCGAGGCTGACGGTGGTACTATTTTTCTTGATGAAGTGGGAGAGTTGCCATTATCTACGCAAGCTCGTTTGCTTCGCGTACTTGAAAACGGTGAATATATAAAAGTAGGTTCTTCCAGAATGCAAAAGACCAATGTGCGTATAGTCGCAGCAACGAATGTAAACTTAGTGGAAGCCATCAGTGAAGGACGTTTCCGGGAAGACTTGTTTTACCGCCTCAATACAGTTCCCATTCAAATGCCTCCTTTGCGTGAACGCGGAGAAGATATTATATTGCTCTTCCGTAAATTTGCTGCGGATTTTGCAGAAAAATACCGTATGCCTTCCATTCAATTGACAGATGATGCGAGCCGCATACTTATGTCTTACCATTGGCCCGGGAATATCCGGCAGTTAAAGAATGTGACGGAACAAATATCTATCATTGAAACCAACCGCGACATCACTCCGGCTATTTTGCAGAATTATCTTCCCGTTATGCCGGACAAACATTTTCCTGCTCTTCCGGGAGCGAAAGGAAATTTCAGAAATTTTGAAAATGAACGGGATATACTCTATCAAGTACTTTTTGACATGCGCAAGGATATAACGGAGTTGAAGAGATTGATACATGATGTAATGAATAAGCAAAAAGGCATGGACACTTCTTATACTTCCGGTACGTCAATAGCGACAACTCCACAGTCGGTATCGAAGATAGATATTTTTCATCCGGCGAAGATAACACGCGAAAACGAAGAAGATATACAAGACACGGAAGAGTATGTAGAAGAAACGCTATCGTTGAATGAAATGGAAAAAGAAATAATATGTAAGGCTCTTGAGAAACATCATGGGAAACGAAAATATGCAGCGAAAGATTTGAACATCTCGGAACGTACTCTTTACCGAAAAATAAAAGAATATGGGTTGGAATAAGAAATATATAGCCGCATTGATATTCATATTGCTGTTAGCGGCGGGGGCATGTACGGTATCTTATAAATTCAACGGAGCATCTATCAACTATGACAAAGTCAGTACAATTTCTATTGCAGACTTTCCGATAAAGGCGACTTATGTATATACGCCACTGGCTACAAGGTTTAACGAAGATCTGAAAGATATTTATATTCGTCAAACCCGTTTGAAATTAGCATCTGGAAATGGAGATATGGAGATTGAGGGAGAGATAACCGGATATACTCAATTTAATGAAGCGGTAAGAGCTGATGGATATGCTTCGAGTACAAAGTTAACCATTACGGTTAATGTGCGTTTTGTGAACAATACCAATCATACGGAAGACTTTGAACGGCAATTTTCCGCTTTCCGTACGTATGATTCTTCGCAGTTGCTCACCGCCGTACAAGATGATTTAATAGCCCAAATGGTAAAAGACATTACAGAACAGATTTTTAATGCTACCGTAGCTAATTGGTAATTTTGTGATGACTGCCTCCAATTTACAACAATGGATTTCTTCTCCCCAATTATTAAATAGGGATACCTTGTATGAGCTTCGTACAATGTTGGGGCGCTATCCTTATTGTCAAACATTAAGGTTATTGTATGTATATAATCTTTATTTACTCCATGATTCTTCTTTTAGTTCCGAATTGCGTAAAGCAGCACTTTATGTAACAGACCGGCGCGTATTGTTTTATTTAATTGAAAAAGTAGAAGATGTTAAAAGTATCTCCAATGCAGATCAAACATTAGAGTTGATAGATGCTTTTTTATCTCAAATGCCTAAAGAAGATATGCCGGCAAGTTTTGATATTGTCCCGAATTATACACCTTATTTATTAGAGGAAGATAAAGACAATGCTTCCTCTTCGAATGATATTCCTAAACTGCACAGGTCTGAATTAATTGATGATTTTATAGAGAAATCAAAAGATAAACGACTGACACTAAAACCTGTCGAAGAAAAAGAGCTTGAAGAAGCAGATTCAAATGTAGAGGGAGGTAATGAGAGCTATTTTACCGAGACTTTAGCCAAAATTTATATTAAGCAAAAAAAATATGTAAAAGCTCTTGAAATTTATAGAAGTTTGAATGAGAAAAATCCCCAAAAAAATGCTTACTTTGCAGATCAAATACGCTTTTTGGAAAAATTGATTATTAATACTAAATCATAAATAGCAAAATGTACCTATTATTCATTATCTTAATTGATATTGCAGCCGTTTTTTTGTCCTTTATTGTGACTATTCAAAACTCTAAAGGCGGAGGATTAGCGTCAAGTTTTTCATCATCCAATCAAATTATGGGTGTTCGCAAAACTACAGACTTTTTGGAAAAGAGCACATGGGGGTTAATAGCTTTCATCGTTGTAATAAGCATTGCTACGGCATATATTCTTCCTCCGGAATCTAGCTCCAATAGTAGTATTATCATGGAGCAAGCTCAAAAAGAAGAAAGGGCAAATCCTTTGAATACACCTGGTTTTGCCACTCCTCCGGCAGAGAATATTCCAACATTGCCAACTGACCCCGATGCCTCCGAGAATTAAAACGGTAGATACGGGAGACATAGCGAAAGTTGACAACGTAAGCTAAAATAAATGGAATAGGCATTATTCCTGATGATTTTTGCTTCAATTGAATGAAATGGAATTTACTAACTTGAAATCACAAATTGTGGCATCAAGTTGGGGAGGAGGATGTAGGAAGTTTACCTCTTGCCTTTACAGAGCAAGGATTAGCAATACTATCCGGTATTTAATATAGCCTTGAGGTAAATATTAATATCATGTGTGCTTTTAAAGAATACGGACATTCCCCA